>VFQQ010001077.1_pt1 | contig 41718 bp, 73 predicted proteins | sample 3512341 | NCBI WGS metagenome assembly VFQQ01 (sample SAMN10412373, study PRJNA504923) | tailings metagenome | isolation source: Relicate 2 Philex TSF1 revegetated site | place: Philippines: Tuba, Benguet | collected 2017-08-29 | reverse complement strand
CCCTTGCCGTACAGCGCCGCGTCCCGCATCATCCTGTGCAAGGGGTGGGTGGCGGGTGACGTGAGCGGCGCAGGTTGAGCAGCACGTGCCGCCCGGCCTGAGCAGCAGGTAAAGCGGTGCCGCTGCCCTAGCCGCAAGCGCACTTGCTGAACATGCGGCCCTCCAGGCCAGCCACGGGGCCGGCGCCGGCGCCAAAAGAGCAGAAGGCCTCGAACACGTCCTTGAGCGTCTTGGCAGCCTGCGTGGAGCGGCGGGAGTTGCAGCGGCGGGTGGGCAGCGGCGCAGGGCGGGCCTTGGCGTGGCAGCGGAGCCCGTCAGGACGCCCCTCGACTCTCTCTGCAAGACACAGGGCAGGCGCAGGGGCGCAGCGGCCGACAGGGGCGGCGGGAGTTGGGAGGGCAGCGACTCACAGCCATGTTGAGATGCTGCTTGGCGTCTGTCAGCGAGAAGAGATGTTGAAACGGTGAGAAAGTGAGCAAGGGCTCCTTGAACCGACGCTCATGTGTGTTGTGCTTCCATGCAGCCGATGCCCGTCTGCCTTGCTCCGCGATCACACCGCAGCGACACCCAGATCGCTTTGCTGATCGCATCTGCACGCTCGGCAGCCCTCCGGCAAAGTTCCAGTCCGGCCCTGCGCCCCAGGGGCCTCTGGGGCCACCATGTTGGCGATCCGTGCACTAGGAAGGCTTGCGGCGGTGTCGGGCGGCCTGGCGCGGCTTGGGTGCACTGCTGCTGCAGGCGCCGCCGCCGCCGCTCCTGCCGCCGCTCCTGCCGCCGCTGCCGCGGCGCTGTCCTGGCGGCACCGCTACAGCTCTGAAGCCGCCGACGCGTGGGAGTCCATGCGCGCGGGCTTCTCCAGTATTGAGGCCGAGGTGGAGGGCGGCGTGGCAACGATCACAGTGGCACGGCCAGAGGCCCTGAATGCGCTGAACAAGCAGGTGCGGCTGGTGATCCGCCAGCTGCTGGCGCTGTCACTTTGCGGCATGGCTTCAGCATGCAGGCATGCTTCGGATGCAATCTCAGACGGCAGATGAACTGCTGCTGCCTGCAAGCTGGGCGGCCGCCCTGTTGAACCACAAACAAGCTTGCCCGTGCATCGCCATCCATCCCTCTCCCGCACTGCCGACCGCCGATCAACATGCACGAGTTGGCGCAACACACCCGGCGTGCAAGCCACAGTGCGGAGCATGCTGTATAGCCAAACGCTGTTTGATACTGCCTGCCGCAGGTGATGCGGGAGCTCATGTCGGCCTGCCTGTTCCTGGACCGCAACCACCCCAGCGCCAAGGTCATCATCGTCACCGGCTCAGGCAGGCACTGGCTTGCACCGCTGGGGCCGTTTGGAACTCGTGCTGTGCGCAACTCCGCCAGCTGTCGCCATGATAACCTGCCCTGCACCTGTCTGTTGCGGCTGCTGCGTTGTGTCGATGCTTGGGCTGACGGCTTTTCAAGTTTGCGTGCCCGATGACCAAGCGCTCCGTCCGCCCACCCATCCTCTCGGCAGGCGACAAGGCGTTTGCTGCGGGGGCGGACATCAAGGAAATGGCAACCCTCAGCTACGCAGACGTGGGTGCTGCAATGCTTTGCACCAATGGTGCAGTTCAATTTGCGGCTTGTGGTTGCGTGTGCAGCTGCAGTGGCCAGCACGTGGGTCTGTCTGTGTTCCGGCAGGGCATGACTGCTTGTTTTCATTGTCCGCCGCACCGCAGGCCTACAACAGCAGCCTCCTGAATGGATGGGAGACGCTCCGCACGTGAGTGCGCCTCGGGTGGCTGGCTGCAGCCAGGCTTGCTGAGCATGCTGCGGCCAATACCGGCTGGCTTCCTGACTTAACGCGCGCTGCATTTCACAAGTTGCAAACTGCCTATCCAGCTGCAGTGTGCGCAAGCCCATCATCGCGGCGGTGAACGGCTACGCGCTGGGCGGCGGCTGCGAGCTGGCCATGATGTGCGACATCATCCTGGCATCCGACAAGGCGCAGTTTGGGCAGGTGGGCTGTGGGTTGTTACAACACTGGATGGAAGGGCTGGCCAGCTGCGCATGTGTTTTTTGCGACAATGGGTGGCAGGGCTGGCCGCGTGCACCAGATTCACGTCAGCAGGCTGACTTGATCACCTGTTGTCTGGCACCTGCCAATTCAGTACCAACTGGTTGGTGCACCTGCCGAAACGCCTTGCTGCGCAGCCCGAGATCACGCTAGGGGTCATCCCAGGCATGGGCGGCACGCAGCGCCTCACGCGGGCGGTGGGCAAGAGCCGGGCCATGGAAATGATCCTCACAGGTGGGGCGGCTTGCTGGGGGAGCGCTCTGCGTCGAATGTTTCAGCACAGCTCAAGCTTGTGAAAGCAAGTGGGCAAGAGCCGGGCCTTGGAGATGATCCTCACAGGTGGGGCAGGCTTCTGATTAACTTGTCGGGTGCACCATATGTCGGATGCACCATTTGCCTATGCCTGGTGCGGGGCATCGCCCAGCCCAGCCAGCAGGATAGCTGTTGGCCTAGCCCGGAGGCCAGGCCAGCGCATTGGCGCCGCCGAGGCGGAGCGCATTGGCTGGGCAGCCGCGGGCCACAGTCAAGCGTTGATGCGTCACTCAAAGTTGTCTGTTGTGCCGCCTGCAGGCCAGCGCATCGGCGCAGCTGAGGCGGAGCGCATTGGGTTGGTCAGCCGCGTGGTGCCGGCCGCAGAGCTGATGGCAGAAGCCCGCAAGGTGCGAATTGTGTGTGCAGCTGGGCATGCTTGCTTGTATACGACAGCAATAACTTGCACTTGCTTGCCAGGGGCGGCAATTCAGATGCAAGCGTAGACTTTATTGTAATACCAGCAACGAATGGTCCCATCATTGCTGCTTATGGCTGCACTCAAAGTCTGCGTGCCGCCCACCCTCTCACCCGCTGCAGCTGGCCTCCAAGATTGCCGAGTTTTCCACCCCAGTTGTTGAAAAGGCCAAGGAGTGTGTGCTGGTGGCGCAGGTGCGGTCTGGCTGTGCCGCTGCTTCTGTGCAGGAGGTTTGGTCAGCAGGATGATGCCTGCAGGGGTGCCATACGGGGGTCAGCAGCGCACGTGGCACAACAGCTGCTGATGGTTCATTTGCCTGGGCTCCTGTCCTCCCACCCCTGGGCTGCCTGCAGGAGCAGTCGCTGGGGGAGGGGCTGCGCTTCGAGAAGCGCGAGTTTTGGTGAGCGCAGGGCCCCAACGTGTATTGCCAGCAGTTGAGTGTGCATGCTGTTGATGCCGGCAAAACGCAGAGCACAGAGGGTCCGCCCGTGACCTACAATGCCGTGGCCTGCGATGCATCGTGGTCTCTGCTGCACCTGCTACCTGACAGGTCCTGCTGGGCGCTGGACGACCAGAAGGACGAGGTTCTTTGCGTGTCGCGCTCTGGAGGGCAGGTTGCGTGACTCCACTAAACCCGTCCCTCCTTCACTGTGCCTCTGCAGGTCCTGCTGGGCGCTGGACGACCAGAAGGAGGGCATGGGCGCATTCGTGCAGAAGCGCAAGCCCACATTCACGCACAAGTGAAGCAGAAGGCCAGCCTGGCTGCATCTTGCGGCATTTTCCCCGGAAGCTGGCGGCGCACGGCCCGTAGCCCAGCAGCAGCAGACGCGCTGCTGGTCAGCGCCCTTTGTACCCTTTGCCCCAGCATAGCTGACTGATCTCAGCTCGTTGTGTGCATGCATTGTACATATCTGTACCTCCCCTTTGAACTGTTGTACCTGTGTTGTAGATGCAATGCCCGCCCTCTACCTCGAGACTAACAAAAATGGCTGCCGCCAGCCGTCGGTGCCTCGCTGGCGTGCATGGTCCTTTCAGTGTGTCCCGCTGCTACTGCGAGCTATTTGTGCGCGTGTTCACCAGCTGGAGGCCCCAAAGGGCCAGAAAGCCTCACAATGGCGGCCCTGAAGTTCAGCTACCACACAGGCGGGCTTGCAGCACGCGCAGGTGGTTCCGTGGATCATGATCAGCTGCGATCTGCAGCATATCGAGCCGGCGCAAGCCGTCGGTGCCCCTGCAGCCAAAGCGTCCGTCCAGCCGCTCCCTCCGTTGCCCAGCGGCCAGCCCAGCGTCGCCTGGACGTCGCATGCACAGCCAGCAGTAGCTACAGCAGCAGCGCGGGCAGCGCCACCGGCGACTATGCCGCGCTGCAGGGGCGCACGGTGTACTCTGCCGCCAGCGGCGCCGAAGTGGAGCTCCCTTCGCTGTGGCGGGCAGAGCCCGGCAGGCGCTGCGTCGTCGTCTTCCTCACGCACTTTGCCGACCTGAGCTCCACTGAGCTGGCCCAGAAGCTCAAGGCCGTGCTGCCAGAGGTGCGAAAGGAAGGGTGGGGCGGATGGGCACGGAGTTTGTTCGTGCGGGGCCGTGGGCCTTGCCTTACACTTGTGCCACTTGTAGGCAAGTGCAGGATCGGCCATGCCTTGCTGGGAGTTGATAGCGTTTTGTCCACATGCCCACCTTTTGCAGCTGCAAGGCGCGGGGGTGGGCGTGATTGCGGTTGGCCTGGGCAACGTGGCCGCCGCCCGCAAGTTTGCCGACCTGCTGCAGTTCCCGCTGGATCTGCTCTATGCCGGTGAGGGGTCCGGGGCCTTTTACAGCTTGGTTATCGTTCTGTTGATAGAAAATTCTGGTGAGGCATGCTATACATTTGCTGCAGTTCCCGCTGGATCTGCTGTATGCCCTGAGGGCCTTGCACTGTTGTGGATTGCTATCTGAGGCTAAATGCTCTATGTGCTGAAGCCTGCCATCAAGTATGCCTCTTGACAATCCCGCTTACCTGCAGATCCCGTGGGCGACCTTTACACCGCCCTGGGATTCAGCCGCGGCGCCCTGCCTGATGCACCGGTGTCGCCCTACGCCAAACTGCTGCTGATGCTGGCGGGCATTGAGTCTCCCGGCACCATCCAGGTCAGCGTGCCTGTGCTGTGCCTCATGAACACCATTCATGGCAGTTCGCCGTGTTGCTGGTCTGTTTCGCAACTGCTTGATGTGCTGCCCCTCTCTACCTGTGACGCTGAAGTGCTTGCTACCTCGTGATGTGCTTCTCACCCCTGCAGGAGGTGCTGCGGGGGTATGTGGGGGACCGCTCTGCCAAGCCCGTGTTTGCGCAGGACAGCAACCTGTTTGATGGTGAGGCTGCTGGAGGGTGGCCTTGACGCTATTGTTCATTCTGCAGACAGCAAGGCAGCCTGCCAATTGAGTCACCGCGCCTCACGGTCCCTTGCATCTGTCTACTGCAGTGCTGGGCAAAGGCTACCAGCGGCCGTTCGAGCTGGCCACTCTACGACTGTACAACATGAACACCGTGCTGGGCAACTGTGCGTGTTTTGCATAACTGCAGCTCTTTTTGCCGCACGTTGTCGTCCTTGAGTGGAAGCGCATGCGGCTGCACAACATGAACACCATGCTGGGCAACTGTGCGTGCCGCCCAGCTGTTAACATAGTGCACCCGAGGCTGTTGTGTTTGGTGCTTAGCGGAACGGCCATGTGCTTTCAGGGCTTCCTTTGATAACAGAATGCCATTCAGTGATGCTGAATGCCCGCCACGCCGATGCAGCAGCATTCGACATCAAACAGCTGTGCCGTCCGCCTTGCTGCCGCAGGGAAGGATCTGGCGCCCACCAACACACGGCTGCTCACGCAACAGGGCGGCTGCATCGCCTTTGACGGCCAGGCAACCATCTTCAGGTGCTGCTGCTGGCTGCCTGGCGACTGCTTGCTAGTGGGTGCGAGATTGCTGCTAGCCAAGTTCAGCATCCGCCATGCCGGCGAGTTTGCATTGGCATTGTTGGGCTCCCAAGCTGTGTGTTGGTTCGCATCCTCGGACCTTGCCTGCATGTTGCTAACAAACAAGTGCTGCTCGTTGTGCAGGCACGTCGATACAGGCATCCTCAAGTACGTGGATGTTGATGCACTGGTGGCGTCCGTGCTGCCGGGTGCGGCGCCTGCTGGCGCAGCACCCACACAAGTCACCCGCACGCTGCTGTGACTTCTTGCGGCCGAAGGAAGCCGCTTGTCTGACTGCCGACAAAGTAATTTCATCCCTGCTTTCATTCCTTTGCTCATCCCACATGCGCATGCACCCTCTCTCGCCTGCCCTCGCTTGCCCGCCCAGTCACCTTGAACTTTCAGGACGCGCACACAGTACAGTTGCCGACCGCATGTCAGCACGCATGTCAACACGGCATTTGGACCAGGCTTTCAGCATGCCTCCAGCAGCAAGGCCAGTGGCGGCAGTGGCTGGAGCACTGGATACCCTGCCTGCATGCGGGTGTCGCCGCAGCTGCACCTGCTTCTGATTGTAGCGCTGCCCACCACACACCTGCAACCGTGTTTGGGACGATGGCGGCGGCGCTTGCCGGCACGCTGGGTGGCAAACTGAGCACCTCGGCACAGGCCTGTAGGGTTCTGGGGCCAGCACGCCGCGTCGCGGCGGGCGCATGCATGGAAAGCACAAGTGGGCTCTGAGCGCTCGCGGCCCCGCGGTCTTGCCGGCATCGTTCCATCGCCAACCTTTGCTCTTGCGCGGGCGTGCCGTGGGCGCCACCACCGAAGCCCCCGACCCGACCCAACTCGCAGCTGGGCTTAGCGGCCGCATCTGCCGGCGAACGGCGCTCAGGCACGTGCATTGAGAAGGATGACGCGGGCTCCGCCTGAAAGCGTCTCGCGCCTGCCCAAGTCCCGTCCATGCATTGCTGCCCAAGTTGCTTGCCGCCCGCTCCGCCCCTCTGCGCCGGCTTGCATGCGCTCCGGCACGCATGCGCTGGCACGGGCAGGGCTTGCGACCGCTCCGCGCCTCTGCTGTGGCCAGCCTTGCGCCGGCGCCACGCGCATGCATGTGCTCTTGCGCCCCCTCGTCCCTGCCCCCTGCCCGGGCGGCCATTAAAGCAAGCACCTCGACTCACACCTAGCCTTGCTTTCCTGTACTGCCGTGCAGCACTGGCGCTGTTGTCTACACTCTCCCACTTCGAGGCCGCACCGATTGCCAGGTCAGTGCCACAATTCAGGGGGACGACGCTTTTCGAGGGTTCTCAACACCAGCTGGGAGCGCTCAGCTCTCGACGTGGTCAACCGACGTCCAAGGGCGTATCAAATTCTTTTTTGGAGGGTTCTGGGAACTGCACAAGGTCGCCATCTGCATGCGTGCAGTGTGTTGACGCCACAAACGTCCCAGTCCGGCGTGCGTGCAGGCGTAAGCCTGTAGGTGTGAAGCCGGATGCTTGCCAGGAGTTCCGTCGCGCTCGATTGCGCGCCCAGAACTGCACGCCCTGCTGTGGCCCTCCGTTTCTGAAGCTTTCCATCGATAGTTCTGTAACACACAGCCAGGGGCGGTTGGGCGGGTGGGCAAGACCTCGTATGACCTTGAAAAGTGGCCGCACCGTCTGCCGCTTGAAACAAACACCTGCATCCAGAGGCTGGGCGCCCTGTGGGGTGCCCAGCCGGGTGACAAGGCAACCAGACGCAGCCGCCTGCGGCACGTAGCGCTGCCATGCCCAAGGGTGGGCACAGCACCTCTGCACTGTGCTGCGGTGTGGGCGCTGTTGTGGCCGCTTTGCGACACACCAGACATGCCACTGTGGGCTCCACGAGCCGACGGCCTGGCACTGAAAGCAGTCATGCTGGGACCAGTGCCTCACTCCTGCAGCGGTGCGGTAGTGCCCACGCCTTCTCATCTGCGCCCACCACTGGCACGCCCCTGCTGCAGACAACCTGCCATGCGCCGCGCCCTGTGTGCCACGTTTCTGCTGTGCGTCCTTGCGGGCGCGCTGGCCACAGAAGCGATGGGGTGAGCGCAGGCGTGTGGTGGGGGCAGCGCGCGCCTGCTTGCCGCTGGCCCTGTGCTGCGGCAGCTGGATGAAGTGAGCACACTGTGCTCCATGCGGAGCTTCTAAAAATGCTGCGGGCCTGAAGTTCATTGCGGCTGCTTGGTGCACGCGTCAAGCATGGGCTGCTACTCCTGCGCTCTGCTCATCTGCAGTCAGGAGTCCGGCCTCCCGGTGCTGGCCCCCCGCGACGGGCGCAAGCTGCTGGGCTTGGGCGGACGGCATTGCTTGAGGCGCAGCAAGAAGAAATGTATCAGAAGGAAGAAGTATTATAAGAAGCTTCCTAAGGGAAAGAGGACCAACACGTGTCTGGAGTACAAGTGCCTGCGGTGGGCTTGATAGTGCCTACTGTCGGCTCTGATCGCCCTGCCATTGACTCTTGTGGCTGCACACTCTCCCCTGATGACTTACCCCCACACACATGACACTTTCATCTCTCGCTTTGCGCTGCTCTCGTCATGCTAGCAGTACCATGACGCGACTGCCAGAACACCACGCGACAGCGCCCAATCTTTTCAGGGTTCGTGCAACTTCATCTCCGCTCTGCTTTGGGTTTTCCTGCCAATTCTGAACTTTTCGATAGTATGCCAGCATTGGCACGCCCCTGGGGCTTCCATCCTGATCTCAGACCCTACGGTGTATGAGCAAGAACATGGTCAGCCAGAGAAACCATGTAACAAAAAGACAGCACCAGACCTGCAACATTTAGCAATCTGCATTTCATGCCATTGTACTCATGTAAGGGCTGCCATCACTTAGCAGGCACACTGCCCATCACAGCAGCAAACTGACCCCTCTCCTGCCCTGCAGATGCGATGCGCCCGCCTTACAAACCCTATGCACATCCTGGCTGTCCTGGCCTGTTTGTTGAGCCTTGCTGGCGTGGCATGCGCGCAGGCGCTCTCGCGTGATGGTAGGCGGTGTGCACGACTGCTGCAGCATGCATGCGCAGGAGCCTCCAAGGCGGGCGGGGTGCAGGCCGTGTGCAGGCACGTGTGGCAACCACTGCAGCCGCACAGCTGTTGCATGTGGTGAGATTGAGTTTGACGTCCCATGCTCTATCCTGCCATGCACCCATGCACCCATGCGCCCATGCAGTCGCGGCCCTCCTGGCACAACGAGATGCCATCACCAACTGGGCGCAGTTCCGTGCCGCTAACAACGTCTCAGGCTGGACGCCCGAGGGCGCGGCAGATGTGTGTCGCTGGACCGGCATCCGCTGTAACGGCGCCGGCGAGGTGTCTGTTCTGTGAGTCGCCCAGAGTGCAGAGGGACGTTTGTTGATGGGCGGCGGGCAGGACCGCCCCTGCTCCTCTGGCCTTGACACACTTCATCCTGCCATGCCAACCACCCTGCAAGTGTCTGCTCCCCTCCCCAGAAACTTTGGGTGCTTGGAGTACAAAGGAGGCTTTGTGGACAAGCCAGAGCTGCCCTGCAAGTTTGCGGCAGCGGGGCGCCTGGCGCCACAGCTCGCAAACCTGAGGTGAGTGCGGGGTTAAGCGTGTGTGCCATCCATGCACACTGGTCCGCTGGCCAGTTGCTTCAAGCGCGGCGGCAGTAATTGCTCAAGAGTGCGCCACTCCGACCGCAAACGCTGCTCACTGTCCACTTCCCCGCCTGTGCAATGTGGTTGCAGTGCGCTGGAAGGCCTGTTCTTGGCTCAGCAGGACTTCAGTGGACCGCTGCCCGAGGCATGGGGCGCGCCAGGCGCCTTTCCAGCCCTCAAGAAGCTGTGAGCGGCGGCGGCGACCTGGCATGCACGTGCACAGGTTGTGGGCACCCAGGGGGGCATCAGGTTTATAGGTTCATCGATTGCGTGCATCATCCCCTGCGCTTCGCAGGAACATAGACGCCAACCCGGCACTTATAGTCAGCCTTCCTTCCGGCTGGGGCGCTGCTGGCGGGGCCAGCTTCCCGGTCCTGCAGCAGCTGTCGTTCAGCCGCTGCCTGCTCCAGGGGCAGCTGCCGACCAGCTGGGGCAGCCCAGGCGTGTTCCCCAGCCTTCGCCAGCTGTTCCTGGATTTCAACAACCTCACCGGTGGGTGCGCACTCGCCGGCACGCCGCTTTCAGTGTATGCGCATCCACAGCATGGAACCCCAACGTTGTGCATCGGGCTACCACTAGCGCGGCAGGCACGCACAACTGTTCAAATGTTCAGTGGCAGACTTGCCCTTGCTTTGCAGGGACGATCCCGGCATCCTGGGGCGACGGCGATGCACTCCCCGCGCTCCAGCTGCTGTGAGTGGCTTGGAAGCCAAGGCCAGCGCAGCTGCTATACGTGGTTTGATTGAAAGCTAAGGCTGGCCCAGCCGCTGCCCAGTCACGATTCCTGTTGAGGCAGAGCAAGCATTCCTCGTTGCTGCTGCTTCTCACCCCTGGCAGGGCTGTGCACAACAACCCGTCCCTCTGTGGACCGCTGCCCGGCCGCCTTCCCGCACTTGTAAGTCGCACGAGATGCATGCTGTCACCAGGATAACAGCCGGAACACGAGACATGCGTCCGGCACGTATGCAGCAAGCTGATTCTCACGCATTTGTCGGTCACCCGGTGGGGTGACGCCAAGGCATGGCATGCAACACAGTAGTCCTGTCCTCTGCTGTGCAAACAGGTGTGTGGAGCGTACGACCAGGCGGAAGACGGGGATATTGAAGTTGCCAATCAATGCTACCCTGGCAACGCAACGCTGCGCTGCCGGCTCAGCGATGCCGGTAGGCTAGCGGCAGGGTGCAGAAGGAGCGGTTGCCTTGCTGCACTGACCACCTTGCCGCAGTGAGCCATATAGCGTCACTGGCTAGAGGGAGAACTTGAAGGCGACCATGTGCTGCTGCTGCCGCACCGCACCTTTCTGTCGCAGAGCTGCTTCTGACCCAAAAGGCGCTCATCACCAACTGGGAAGAATTTTCGGCGGCCAATGGAGTCGTTGGCTGGTCGGATGAGACCCTTGCAGATGTGTGCACCTGGACGGGCGTCGGCTGCGACGAGACATTTACGCTGTAAGTGGCAGCTGGGGAACGGTGGCGGGAGGCGGGTGAGGGGCGTGCTCCCTTTTGCCGATTGCATTCATCGTCGGTAACCGTGCCAGTTGCCTCCTGCGTGCAGAGACTGGGGGTGCAGCGACCCGGAAGCAGGCACTGTGTGCAAGGCGGCTGCTCAAGGCCTGCTGTCACCAGCGCTGGGTAACACGTGCGTGGGTGCTGCTCCCTGCCTGACACATTGTGCCACTGGCTGCACTGGGGCACGCAAGTGCGACTCGACCAACTGGGCGCAAGTTGCGCTGGCTTGACCTGCAGGAGCCTGGAAATCTTGGACTTCAGCAATCATGCATTTTCTGGTGCGCGCGTGAGCAGCTGGGGTGGGACCAGCTGGCATGCAGCAAGCTGGCTGGGTGGAACCCGTCTGCTGCATGCCGGTCACCATGCCTGGCTTTGTTTCCTCGCTCCAAACCTGCAGGCTCTGTACCCCAGGAGTGGGGGGCACCGGGATCATTCCAAAAACTGACATTCCTGTGAGCCACTGGCACGCTGCATCACTGCATGACCTGACGTCCTGCAGCTGACCTGGCACTGACCTGGCGCTGCGCAGCTTATGCTGCACACAGCCGATCAAGTTGCAAAGCACATATCTGTTGCTCCAGGGGCTTGGGCGGCAACGAGCGCATGCGTGGCACTTTACCGTCGACCTGGTGCCGGGCGGGCAGCTTGCCCGTGCTGCAGCTCATGTGGGTCGCACCGCACACGCGTGGGCTGTTGGCAGCTTCTCTTCCGCCTGCCTAGCTAGGCAGCTTCTCTGCCACCTGGCGTGCTCAAGCAGGCCTGTGCTTTCATGGTGTGGGTTTGCCCTGGTTGTCCTTCACAAAACCACTGGTGCCTTGCCCTTGCCGCAGGGTACTTAGCTCCATAGGCGCCAACGGTGAGCAGGGCAGCGGTTACGTACCGCAACTTGGTGCCAAGCGGTCGGGATCGGCGAAGTGACTTCTGGCACGTGCCGTCTCACGCCAATGCGGCGGCTGCACGCATGCATATGCAGGCACGCTGCCCAGCCAGTGGACGGGCCAGAAGGGGTGCGGTGCGCTCACAACATTGGAGCTGGGCGATAACCAGTTGTCTGGTGAGCTTGATGCTGCTGCTGCTGCTGCTGCACAATCTAGCACCTCAGTGCTGCCGTTGCGTTGGGCAAGCTGAACACAGTGCACTGCCCCTGGGTTAGCTTGGCCCCATGCAACCCTGGTGCGCGCTGCCACACGCCATGCAGGCACCCTTCCCGAGGCTTGGGGCCGCGCGGGGGCCTGGCCCGCCCTCACCACTATCACGCTCAGCGGCAACAAGCTGACCGGCTTCATCCCTGCATCGTGGGGCAACAAGGAGGCCTTTCCAGCCATCGAGTACCTGTGAGCCAGCCTGCCACCTGCTTCATGATTTCCGGAAGATGGCCCAGCATGGCAGCAGCATGCAGCCATGCCTCCTGCCCTGGCTGGCTCTGCCATCCTGGCGTGGCTGCGGTGCACCACGCCGTGGGCCGTTGGCCCAGCCGCAGTCACCACTGCGCTGCCTGTGCAGGGGTGTTTCGAGGAACCCTCACCTGTGCGGTACCGTCCCTGGCGACCTGGCTGCAGCGGTACGGAAAGGGTGATCGAGCACCAGCGCATGCGCCGGTACTGCTACCTGCTGTCGTCGCACTGCACCGCCTCACAGCCACGCGGCTTCCCCCTGCAGGTGTGCCAGAGCACAGAAGCTGAGGGCGCCGTTGGGCCGCTGAAAAATCAGTGCCACCCAAATAACACGCTTGTGCGCCAGTGGCCGCTGTTTTCAGCGGCACCCCCTGCCCAGCCTGCCACTGGCAGTGAGACAGCCGGCGGCCGCGCTTCGCAGTCCTCTGTGCCAGTTGGCGCCATCGTGGGAGGCGCTGGGGGCGGTGCTGGTGAGCATGAGATGCCAGGTGACCGCACCAGGCTGACTGCAACAGCTGCAGTGCTGCCTGCGGCCGCAGTGCGGGCTGGTGGCCTGCTGGGCATCATCCTGCCTGCTGAGCGTCGTCCATGCTGAGCATGACGTTGCTTGCCCTTCCTCCTCTGCATCCACTCTTATGCTCTTGCAGCTGCACTGGCGCTGCTGGCCGTCCTTGTGATGCGCCTCAGGAAGGGCGGCCGGGGGCGTCGCCGCCAGACGGCGCACAGCAGCGCACGATGGAAGCAGGAAACTGGCACAGACAGCACACTCGCCAGCAAGCTGTCCTCGCTGGAAAGCGGCTGCGGCAGCGAGCTGGGCACAGGGGCGCCGCTGTCTCCGCCCCTGGACCCCGCTGCCTTCAGCGCAGTGAGCCGCAGTTCCGGCTCTGCCGGTGCCGAAGCTGCCCACAGATCTGGCGCCGACCTGCCCCTGAGCTACCTCTCGACCGGCTGGGCAGCAGGCGCCGTTCAGCCACCTGGCAGGTACCCCGTGCAGAATGGACAGACTACTTGCAGCCACATAAGTGCCATTTACCCGTCTGGCTACTTGTCCGATCTGCTTGCAGCTGTGAAACCAACCCATCTGCGCTCCACTGCACTGCTTGCAGCCTTGCCGGCGACCCGCTGCTGAGCCTCATCTCGACTCGGCTGGCCACTCGCCAGGACCGCAGCTCCGCCGCTCCCTCCAGCCCTACTGCCCCCTCAGCATCTGGTCTCAGCAGCGACGGCGCGCCCAGCAGCACGAGGCTGCGCCTGCCGGCCGCGGTGCAGCAGTGGGAGGTGCACTGGGAGGAGCTGTCTCTGGTCAGGTCTGTGGGCCGAGGATCGTACGGCAGGGTGTACCTGGCCAACTGGCGCGAAACTCCGGTGGCTGTCAAGGTGGGCTCATCCCTCTCCAGCAGGCCATGGGTATGGCAGCGGCGTGTTTTTCCTACGGCGCCTTTGAGCATGGCAGCCGATCTGTGGGCCAGCCATGCCACTTGGGGCAGCAGCTGCTGTACGGTGCGGACGTTGCCCTGAGCAGTGACTGTCACATCGCTGGACAACGTGCTGCTTGCGCCGCTGGCAGGTGCTGGTGGGCGCCAGGGGCGAGGTGCCCGACGATTTGGAGCTGCCTGAGGGGGTGATGCGGCAGCTACAACAGGTGAGTCACACGGTGTTGAAAAGAAAGAAGAAAGAAAGAAAGAGTATGCCCTTGGGCGTTGATTAAGGAAGCCCACAGGTCTTGGCCAAGGCCAGCCTGCAGGCTACGGGACACTGTGTTGCCTCCTCTACAGCGTACCGCCTGGCCTTTGAGCTGCCCAAGCTGGGGCTCCCCGCGCCAACTTCCTGTTCAACCTTGATCAGCTCGTTCGCACACTTTTCCGCACATGCCGGTCTGCCTCAACCTCTGCAGGAGGCGGGGGTCATGTGCCGCATGCGTCACCCACACCTGGTCTCCTTCCTTGGCCTTTGCACGCTGCCTGCCTGCATCCTAACAGGTGGGTGGCCTCGTTGTTGAACGGACTGCATGCGGAGCTGTGGCAGGCGCGATGCTGCAACTTTCCCTAAAAAGCTTTCCTTCTACTCTGCGCCGCCTTGTCCCGCAGAGTACTGCGCACGCGGCAGCGTGTACGATGTTTTGAAGCAAGGCACCCACTCGCCCGCCGCTGCGGCTGAGCTGACCTGGCAGCGGCGGCTTGACATTGCTGTTGGGGCCGCGCGCGGCCTGCTGTACCTGCACCTCTCCAGCGAGCCAATTGTGCACGGCGACGTGCGCAGGGGTGGGGTGGGCGGGTTCCTGGCACGCTGATGGGCCCAGCTGCAGCGAGCAGATAAGCGGACACGCATGCGCAGCGGTGCCGCCAAGAGCACAGCTTGTGGCTAGTGGGGGTTGAGCAACCCGTAGCCTCACTTCCTCCTGCAGATCAAGTCGCCCAACATCCTGCTGACGGGCAGCTGGGAGGCCAAGCTCTGTGACTTCAACCTGTCGTCCATTCTGCGCCAGCAAGGGCTTGCGGCCGATGAAGAAAGCTGCGCCACCAATCCAGTCTGGATGGTGCGAGGGTGTGGGGGTGGCTGGGCAGCCGTGGGTGCGCGCCCTCGTTGCAATGGGGTTGCGACAGCTGTTGCAGCTGTGTGGGCAGCGCCGCAGCGTGCACCGTTCTCCCGCCATGCTTTGCTGACCGACTGCTGTTCCATTGCCTCTGCCCCTCGCGATGTGTAGGCCCCTGAGCTTCTGCAGGGGGGGCGGCCATCCATGGCTTCGGACATTTTCTCGTACGGCCTGGTGCTGTACGAGCTGTTGACCTGGCAGCTGCCATGGCGCGGCAGCTCGCCCTACCAGGTGCGCTAGCTGCTGTTAAGTGCAGTGAAGTCTGTCCCTGCAAACACAAGGAGGGGCGGAAGAGGAACCAGGAATGGGCACAGGCCCTTGCCGCCACAGAACTGATTGATGGCAATGCCCACTTGCAGGTACGGCGCTGGACATTGGAGGGGCGGCGGCCGGAGGTGCCGCCGCACGAGGCCCTGCCTGGTCCGGACAGCCCGCGGTGGCCAGGACTGGACGCCTACTGCGCACTGATGCGGTGAGCTGGAGCGGCGGGATCCGGGCATGGAGCTGACGATAAGAGCACTCTGCGCCCCTTGGTTACAACTCTGCGCTGCTCGGGTCGGGTCTGATAGCTTCAAGCTATCAGTTTGTGACACAATTTGCAAATGCACCGAAGCCCCCTGCTGCTCCGTGCAGGGATTGTTGGGCGCCAAGTCCGGAGCAGCGCCCCAGCTGCAGCGAAGTGCTAGCGCGGTTGAGAACTATTGCCTGACACAGTGCCCAGCTCCATGACCTGATGTGGCAACATATCTTACTTTGAACCCCTCGTGCTTTTCTAAGAAGTCCTGTGTAACATACACACTACATGATATCATGTGGTAACAGTCTAACCGGGGATGCGGCTTCTCTCAGCTTCCACTCTCGTGCCGCCCAGTCAGCCTTCCCGCCGACCTTCATTCTCTCAAATGTAACTCAATCCTGCGCCAGTTTGACGCGTTCTGAGACAGACTTGTAAGCTTGCAGCGCTGATCATGCGTCCAAGGGGAGCTGTGGCTGCAGCGGCAGCGGCGGCAGTGGCGGCGGCGGCGGCGCTGCTCCTGGCGTTCGCCAGCCCCGCGCAAGGTTATAATCTCGCTCGCAGGCTGTTGCTCTCCCTGCTGAAGCTGAGCGCTGAGCAGCGCAGCGCCGTGTACACTACCGCCGCAGCCGCCGTCACCGCCCGATCAGCGGCGGCGGCCACTCGGCCACCCATCTGATCTGACCTCCCTCCTGCCACTTTCATCCCGCCTGGTTAGGATCACAGGCGCGGGGACCTGCCTGTCGTACCCAAACACGGAGTGGGCTGGAAGTATGGAGCTTGAGCTCAGCATTGACTTGAAAAGCGCTGCAGGTGGGTGGACTGCAGTGCGGGCAGCGGTGCCAAGCTGCTGTGAGCTCTTTTGAGACTTGCACTCAACGCAGCCCTGCTGCTGCAGAGTGCTGCACGCTGTGCCAGAACACTCCCAGCTGCGTGCTGTGGCGCTTCTGCGGCACCAACCCTCGGTGAGGCTGCAAGCTTGACATCGCATGCTGTGCGCTGTGGGCTGGAACTGCGGCCGAGGGGAGGTGCCATGCCGTGCCTGTGCCGTTGCGGGAACGTGCACAGCAGGCGTTGGCGGCAGCCACCTTCAGCTCCGACTGCTGTTTTCCTGCCCGCTCCCATCCATCCCCTGACAGGTGCACAACACAGGACATATGGTGAGGAGAGGGCCTCTCCAGCCAGTGCCTGCATGGGTGGAGCAGCCAACTCTCAAGCGAGGGCACCAGGTGCCCCCTCAGCTTCCCCCGCCGGCACCAAGTAACTTACTTGCTGCCATCCCTTGCTGATGCTCTCCTGCCAATCACTGCCCTGCCATTACTTTGACCCAGACCTTCCACTGTCCCTGCAGCGAGACATACACCCTGGAAGCTGGTCAACCCCAGCGCATCAATCACGAGGGTCCAGAGACTCCCTGGGAATCCGGGTGGCGCGGCGCAACGGCCCCTGCCGGCGCCCTGCCCCCGCCCAGCCCTCCGCCGGCCTCCCCGCCGGCCAGCCCTCCTGCTCCGGCACCTGCCTCCCCATCTCCTGCACCTCCCTCCCCCGCACCTTTGCCTTCCTCCCCTGCTCCGCCGCCTGCCTCCCCCCCATCATCCCCCTCTCCTGCAAGCCCAGCTGCCTCACCCAGCCCCCCAGCCTCGCCACCTGCCGGCTCTGGAGGCGGGTCTGGCCAGTTCATGGCGGTGCAGCGTGAGGCATACCCACGGGGCATCGCCGGGAGCGACAGGCATCCTGGATGTCACTGCTTCGTCCTGCCTAGCAGCAGATGGCGCCCCAATGCCTGCACACTGCCACCATCGCGCATTTGCATGGCCCCGCTGCACAGCCTGGTGCAGCTGGCCGCAGCAGACCAGAGCCGCCAACGCTGCCCCTGCCCTGCTCCTGCCCTGCAGGCACGGGCCAGTGCAGCAGCATCCCCAACACCGAGTGGACCGGGAGCTCAGCTGGCGACATCGAAGTCCAGACTGGCATCAAGTCTGCTGTGGCAAGTGTGGGGCCAGGCGCCTGGCAAACTCCTCTGAAGAATTTGCTTGCACAGGCAAGCCTGCACTGCACTGCAGATAACCCAAAGTATGCCTGCCGAGTGTGCTGCAGGAGTGCTGCACGCTGTGCCGCAACACACCGACTTGCGAGGCATGGCGTTGGTGTGGCGACCTGCCGGGGTGAGTGGCATGCATGAGCGCAGGTGCCATCTGACCGCTCATGCACGTCCGGCCTCTTAGCGGCAGCTGCCCAGTTGCTATACCTATCTTTGTCATTGGTTTGGCCGCAGGTGTGACGTGCCCAACCTGTGTGAGACGTTCAGGCTGGAGGGCGGAGCTCCAACGGTTGTGCACCAGGTGAGACACCAGCCAATGTGCTTTCCTGCCTCATCAGCCTGCCATGTCTGCCTATGTTTGCCGGCTCAGCTTTTGCTGTTACCGTGCTCCGCTGGCGTGCACTTGCCTGGGCGAGACTCCTGCCGCCGTTCCTCTCCCCTGCCACTGGGCAGGGCCCTGAAACACCCTGGATTTCTGGCCTGCGCCAGTGATTGCACATCGAGCCGCAATAGTGCACAGCATTTGATCAGCCAGCTGGCAGCAGCTGCTTCCACCCAACGATGCCTCGGCAGTAATTGCATATGCCTCTGGGTCACACCTGCGCTGTTCTGTTGATGTGTTGCGTGGTGGTGTTTGCATGGGGATGCAGTAATGTACACATGACGAGACGCGTGAGAGGAAAAGGGCCAGCATGTTTGCAGCTGGGCGCAGCGGGTGTGGGTGGCACTGCGGAAGGCGGTGTGGGCTTGAGAGCGGATGCGGTTTCTGGTTCGTCTCGGATGGTAAGACATAAGTAGCGGATCGGGCTCGAGGAAAAGGGCGGCTGCCTAGTGCGCCTGTTCAAGATCTGGGCTGAGAGGGATGGATAGTATATACGCCCATATATGGGCAGTGGAAACGGAAATCGCTGGGGCCTTGCAAGGCGATCGAATCAAACTCTGGCTGCAAAACTGGTCTGTTGCTGCATATGGCGGGCGATGCAGCATGCATGCATCCCCCGCCGCTGCGGGCTGTGCTCTGTGGCTCTGCTGGAAAAGCTGGGTGTGGCAGCGGCTCACACATTCTGTTGACTGGCTGGCTGTGGTTCGCCAGGTGAGGGCGCAAAAAGCCACGGCCTGGGTTTATTTAATTGCCTGTTGGGCGGCTCACGCAGCCACCCAGGACGAGGCGCCGTTGGGGGCATAAGAGGGGCGCGGAGAGCGGCCGCGCAGGTTGCCGCCGCCTGCGCACGGGAGGGGAGGGGGGCAGAGGATATGGTCGCAAGTGAACGTGAATGTGTGCAAGGTGGCGTGTGGTATGTGGGATGGGCTATTTGCAATGGGCGCAGCCAGGTGTGGTGCAACTGAGGCAGGCTGTTCCCACGGCCTGGCGGAAGCAAGCATATCAAAACAAGATGAATACGCAAGCATACGCAAACAAGATGCGGATGCCTGCATTAAACCAGCATGAGGAAGCTCACCAGAAATGGCAGAGTTGACCTTCTGCACAAGTGCTTCCACACCGGCGGCGCTGGTGGTGACAGATGACTGCGGCGGGAGGAGTCGGGGAGTGTGGTAAGCACAAACAGGAGAGAGGAACGTCCCTAATGACGCCGATGGCGGCCAGCAGCTGGGCAGCGCCACACCAGAGGAAACCCCTCCTTGAACACGCTCTTTTGAGTAATAGACGGCAGTTTTAGCAAACACCTGTAAATGCGCAGGCTCTGCCGAGTGCGCAGTATCACAAGCACATGCGTACAGCAAACAGCTAAAGCGCACCTGGGCGTGTGCCAGCTCAGCAGACAGCTCCCGCACGTGCTTCTGGGTCCACTCCAGCTGGGCCTGCGCCTCCAGGCGCGCCTCCTGCAGACAATCAAGGCAAAACAATGTAGTGTATTGTTGAGGAGCTGTCTGTCTGAAAGTGCTGCCTACTATGGAGCCCTTGACACACTGCAGGCTGCTGAGTAGCGGGAGGGAGGAGCAGGCCAGTAGGAAATCGCAAGGTTCGATGCACGTCTGCCTGCGCAACAGCGACCGAGCAGCAGTAAAGCAGGAGCAGCACGAGGGCGACACATCCCTTTGCTCAACTACCATCAACTGCCCACCTGCTCGGCACGAGCCTGCTCTGCAGCGGCGGCCCACGCCTTTTCCAGCACGGCACTGCGGCTGCGGGTGGTGGCCAGCGCGGTGCGAGCCGCCTCCACGGCAGACTGCAGCAGGGGATGGAGGAGCATAGGTGGGGACTTCTATCATGTACGCACAAGCTGCGGGTGCAGGCAGGGAAGACACAAGGCCGCCTCGACGGCAGACTGCAGCAGGGGGATGGAGAAGAGGGTAAGGCTTGGCGAGCATGTTCAACCCTGGACAAGAGTGCGAACGGGCTGTCACTTGCAGGGCAGAGACGCTGCGCCGGTACGAGAGGCAAGCCCGCAGTCCATCTGAGCAAACAGTGCAACACGCCAGCTCATCACCACACAGACTGCCCAGTTGCCCTTCGCACCTGCGCCTCGCCTGTCGTGTGACCAAACCCTCTGTGTAGCTCAGCATACAGAGCACATTCATTTCCCCATAAGCTGTGAATTGCCCGCACCTGCGCCTCTGCCAGCTGCACGTCCAGCGCCGCCACGCAAGCCCTCAGCCCACCTCAGCACACAATGCACACTCATTGCAAAGAATACTTAGTCGCCCGCACCTGCGCCTCAGCAAGCTGCACGCCCAGCGCCGCCACGCGCTCCTGCTGGCCGTTGAGAGCCCGGCCCTCCCGCTGGGCACGGTCCAGCGCAGCCTGCAGCTGGCGCTGCTTGGACTCCAGCGCGCGCGCCTCCTGCATGGGTGGCATGGAAGGAAGGGGGGAGAAAGGTAAGGAACCAGGCTGGGCTGCAGGCGCCATACGAGGCGTGTAACTGCGCTGCGCTGCAAAGCTGCTCGAGCACAGCCCCACACTCTTTACCACCGCAGCATCTGCCTTATCCACCACCGCGGTGCAGCTCTCTTGCCCTGGCCTTGCCACACAGAGCCAACACCACCCAGCTTGCTAAGACTAACCTAACACTCCCCTGTCCCCGCACCTCAACCGCTGCCGCATACGCCTTCTCCACAACCCCGGTGCGGCTCTCAGCCAGCTCCAGCTGCTCCTCAGCCGCCAGCGCAGCGTTCAGCGCCTGGCGCAGCTCGGCCTGCAGAGGGAGAGCAGTGCACTGTCATGCGTGAGTTGCATTGAAATGAGTTTCGGGCGCCTGCGAATGCCGGCCCGGGAAACACAAAGCAGGAGGGACATGGAGACCCATCCTCGGCTGCAGAGGGACACAAAAACCGGCCGCACCTGCAGCGACTCGAGGCGCTCCTGCGGGCCTAGGGCCAACACATAAAGCAGGAAACACAGTGCAGGAGACACCAAGCAGGACTTGCACAACAACCCACCCTCACCTGCAGCGACTCGAGGCGCTCCTGCTGTCCCAGGGCCGCGCGAGCCGCCTTCTCGCTCTGAGCCAGCGCCGCCTGCAGCTCCCGCTGCTTGGCCTGCAGCGCCTGGTTCTCCTGCAGCGGAGCAAGTATGGGCAAGGGGACTGTGTCATTTGTCAAGTGTTGCAGGCACGCAACTGCTGCACTATCCTCTTCAGTTGCTGTATCGCGTCCCCCGTGGTGGGTGGCGGTCGGGCGCCTGCCAACCATCCTCATCGCCCTGCCGCCGCCCAAACCGCCACAGCACTTCCGGCCCCATACTACAACAACCCACACCAACCGCCGCACCTCGATGGCAGCCGCATACGCCTTCTCCACCACCGCGGCCCGGCTCTGCGCCAGCTCTTGCTCCTCTGCTGCGCTGGCCGCCTGCTGCTGCACCTCCTCCAGTTCGGCTGCCAGCTCGTCGATCTTGGCCTGCTGCGCCATGGCTGCTTGTGCCTTCTTCTCCGACTCGTACAGGGTGGCCTGCAGGTGGCGCTGCTTGGCCTGCAGCACGTGCGCGTCCTGCGGGCAGAGAGGGGGGCGGTTGGTGGGAAGGAAGAAGGGAGGTTGGAAGGAAGGGGACAGCACGCAGACAATTGATACAGTGCCAATGCAAACGGGCGCGAGATGCGACAGCCCACGCACACCAAGCGCCTCCGCCCCTGGCCCTGCATTCCACAGCCTCCCATCACGGTTGGGTGACTATAGCATTGCAAAGAACAGCCTCCTCACCTCCACAGCAGACGCGTGCGCCTTCTCCAGCACGCCCGCGCGGCTGGCGGCCAGTGCCTGCTGCTGCTGCGCAAAGTCCACCGCCCGCCGCGCCTCGGTCAGTTCAGCGGTCAGCGAATAGATGCGCTCCTGCTGGCCCGCCAGAGCGCGCGCAGCGTTCTCAGCGGCCGCCAGGTCAGCGCGCAGCTGGCGCTGCTGCGCCTGCAGCGCCTGGCTCTCCTGCGGGCAGAGGGAGGGCAGCATTTGTGGTTGCGTTTACTATGGTTAGGGCTGTGGGCAGGTCAGCATGCTGCTGCGCCTGCAGCGCTTGACTCTCCTGCAAGGGAGGCGGGTGGGGGACGAACGAGTGGGCAGAGGGTGAGCAGGGAGTCGGGGAGAGCAAGCAACAGGCTTAGCAGGCAGGCGGGCATGCACGGGGCACAAGCGCAGTCCTGCAGGGCAGCAATCGTAGAGGTACGCAGCAGGGCAAGGAGCATGCAGGCATGCGGAGTCGGCCCCCAGAGCTGTTGTAGCAGCAACTGGCAAAGGAGCACAGCAGCGCACCTCGACAGCAGCTGCGTATGCCTTCTCCACCACGGTCGCCCGGCTCAGCGCCAGCGCCCGCTGCTCCTCCGCGGCCGCCACGGCATGCTGCACATGGCAAAAAATGTCGGATGTACATGAGCAGGTTGCTCAATGGAAGCTGCTCAACACGAGGATACAGGGACGCAGCCAACTACTCACATCACTCACTCCCTCACAATTCCCTAGAGGCTCAGGTGAGAAAACCTTGAACAAACAAAACCCCACCTGTGCGTCCTCCAGGTCCAGCTGCAGGCGGGCGGCGCGGTCCAGCTCGGCACGCGCCGTCCGCGCCTCCTGGATCGCCCGATCCAGCTCGGCGCGCAGCTGCCGCTGCTTGACCAGCAGCGCGGAAGCCTCCTGCAGGGTGAGAGAGATGGGCATTCAAGTTGGTTGCTGATGTGAATTGCTGGAAGCTAGGCTGTTTGGGGGCGGCGCGGCACTGCGAGTCGCAGGCGGCTTCTGCTGATGCCTGGCGTGCAGGGCAGTGCGGCTGGGGTGCCTGGGGGAACCACCCAGAGCTGTTCTGTGATCCCCAAAACACCACACGCATCCCCCAGTGTCCCCCCCCCCCCCCCCCCCCCGAGCAATGACAGCCAAATGCACCCCACCTGCTGCGCATCCGCGTACGCCTTCTCCAGCACCGCGCTGCGGCTGGCCGCCAGCGCCTGCTGCTCTGCGGCCGCCTGGGCCGCCTGGCGGACCTCTGCCAGCTCAGCTTCTAGGGCAGCTGCTCGCTCCCGCTGGCCCTCTGCCGCACGGGCCTCCTTTTGAAGGGAGGCCATGGCCGCCGCCATCTGCTTCTGCTTGCCCAGCAGCTCCTTGGACTCCTGCGGGGGGACGGACATGCAACCAAAAACTTGGTTATGGTGTGGGCGCACGGTGAAGGGCAGGGGGTGCCCAGGATGTGCGCGCCACTGGCTGGTCGGAGAGCAAAAGTGCATAAGCTTGCAGAGCCGCCCATGAGAGGCCCCCTCACCTCCACCGCAGCAGAGTACGCCTTCTCCACCACGGCGGTGCGGCTCTGCGCCAGGGACACCTGCTGGAAAGCAGCGTCAGCGGCCTCCTGGGCCTGCCGCAGCTCCGCCTGCAGAGGTACAGTACAGCAGGGGGAAGCGATGCAAAATGAGACACAGCTGCACTTTTTTTAGGTATCGGAAGGGCTGCCTCCTGCGCCTGCCGCAGCTCCGCCTGCAGGGGTAGCAACGCACAACTTGGGTGGGGTGCTGAGGAGCAGGGATAGAATGGCCGTCCTGTGGCAGCATGTCGAACAACAGATGCATGCTGCCAATCGCAGCGCAGCTTGTACGCCCACAGTGATTATGTGAATGCCACCTGCAGGGTGGCCTGCCGCTCCTCGCCAAGGCCAACAGATAGAGCAGGAAGACAGAGCGCGGGAAACACATGGCAAGAAAGACCCACATCCCACATGGCAAGAAAGACCCACAAAACCCAACCTCACCTGCAGGGTGGCGAGCCGGTCTGACTGGCCCACCGCCGCCCGAGCCTCCTTCTGCGCTTCGGCCAGCGCCGCCTGCAGCTGGCGCTGCTTGGTCTGCAGGCTGTGCGTCTCCTGCGGGGTGGAACAATCAGAGGGGGGCAGGTGGCGGTTGGTAATTGGATGGCTTGCACAGGCCGAGAGGCGCAGACGTAGGTGGGATATGCAGCCTGCTCCTGCCAGCCAAGCACGCCACGCCAGCACACCACCGCTGCTCCTGTCCATACAGCACCACACATGCTGCTGCCAACGCTCACCTCCACTGCAGCAGCGTACGCCTTCTCCAGCACTGCGGTCCGGCTGTGCGCAAACGTCAGCTGCTCGCTGGCTGCCGCTGCCTCCTTCTGTGAAGCCTCCAGCTCAGCTGCCAGGCCACTCAGCCGCTCCTGCAGGCCGGCCGCCACACGAGCCTCCTTCTGGGAGGAAGCGAGCGCCGCCTGCAGCGCCCGCTGCTTGGTCTGCAACGCCTGGCTCTCCTGCAGGGGGCACAATGGAGCAAGAGCAGCGAGCGTAAGGGCGGTGTGTCTGCCGGTCAGGCGGAGCAAGGGTGTGCCAAAGGTGGGATGAGCAGCGCCGGCATGCGGAGCTTCAAATTCAGCCCAGGTGCACCTTGCAAGCCCCACCCAACCGCTGCTGACCTCCACCGCAGCAGCGTACGCCTTTTCCAGCACTCCGCTGCGGCTGGCCGCCAGCGCCAGCTGCTCGTGGGCGGCTGCCGCCGAGGCAAGAGCCTGGGCCACCTCGGCCTCAAGGGCAGTGATGCGCTCCTGCTGGCCGGCGGCCGCGCGCACGTCCTTGTGTGCAGCAGCCAGGGCGGACCGAAGCTCCCGCTGCTTGGTCTGCAGCGCCGAGGACTCCTGCAGGGAGAGGCGTGGGAATGCATGGCAGCAGGGCCAGGGTCAGGGGCTCCCGTCCAGTCAAGTGCACAATCTGCTGAATGCTTTGGCCGCCACATGCAGGCACCACATCAGTGGGCAATGCTGTAGCTCCCCGGCAACACCACCACGTCTCCCTCAGGCCTGGCCCCACCTGCTGCGCAGCAGCGTATGCCTTTTCCAGCACTCCGCTGCGGCTGGCCGCCAGCTCAAGCTGCTGCTGCGCCTCGGTGGCCGCAGCCTGCGCCTGAGCAACCTCGGCCTCAAGAGCAGTGATGCGCTCCTGCTGGCCGGCAGCCAGGGTGACATCCCGCTGAGCAGCGGCCAGCGCCGCCTGCAGCTCCCGCTGCTTGGTCTGCAGAGCCTGGCTCTCCTGCAGCGGAGCGGAGCAACATGGGACAAGAAGGAGCGATGTGATGAGGTGTGCCGGCATAAAGATTGCTGGGCCACTTAGAGGAAAAAGCACGAGCAAACCTCGCTGCCGTTTCGTCTACTAGCAAGCCGCCTGCCCAGCCGCCGAAACCCACCCACCTGCACGGCTGTGGCGTACGCTTGTTCCAGCGTCGCACCCCGGCTGTGCGCCATGCGCAGCTGCTCGCTTGCCGCGGCCGCTTCGCGCTGCGCCGCCGCCAGCTCAGCTGCCAGGACGGCCACCTGCTCCTGCTGCGCTGCCGCTGCGCGCGCTTCGGCGCGAGAGTCCTGCAGATCTGCCTCCAGCTGGCGCTGCTTGGCCTGCAGGGACTTAGCTTCCTGCGAATAATTGCAAGGCAGGGCCCAGGGCGGTTGCTTACGGTTGACGCTTGCAAGGCAGGCCGGTGCAGACCGGTTGCAAAAAGTGGAGGCAGGGTAGGGCCAACAGACACCCTAGGTCGTGCAGGGAGCGCACTGCGTCTGCGTGGCTGCCACCACATTCCAGCTTTGAGCTTGGCCCAGCTCAGCAGGCCCCACAAGAAGCGGCAGCACCCACCTCCACAGCCAAGGTATAGCTGCGCTCCAGAGCTGCGGTGCGGCTCTGAGCGGCCTCCAGGGCTCCACGTGCTGCGTCCGCTTCGCGCTGAGCCGCCTCGAGCTGCAGACGGGAGGGAGAGAAGGTGGGCGGTGGGTTGGGGGTGCGTCAGGCAGGATGCAAAGTAAGGGCAGCGTGTGGGACCAAAACCAACCCACGCCGTTCACCGCGCCGTTGGCCACAGGCGTTTCAGAAACAGCCCAACAGCGCTGTCTGCAAAGCCACGCAGCAGCTGCCAAAACAGACAAGCAGCGGCACACACCTGAGGTGCTAGCGCACGCGCCGCTTGCAGCTGGCTGGCCAGTGCCGCCGCCTCGCCCTGCGCGGCCGCAAGCGCGTCCTGCAGCTGCCGCTGCTGGGCCTGCAGCGCCTCGGCGTCCTGCAGAGTACATTTGAGTGGCCAGCAAGGCTTAGTTGAGTTTGAGCTTGGGTTGGCACGTACCGGGGAGCGACAGGGGAGAGTTGGTGGGGTAGGCATAAAGCATTGGTAGAGATGACCACTCCATGACACAGCCCCACCTCATTGCCACCAACCACACGCAGCGCATTCTTGTCCTACAAAAGCAGCACCCACCTCGCGTGCCGCCCGCCACGCGCGGTCCAGCGTCTCCGCCTCTCCTTGAGTGGATGCCAGCATGTCGTTGATGAGCGCGGCATCCCGCTCGCTGGCCTCCAGCTGAGTTGCCAGGGTGCGCGCCTCGTCCTGGGCGCGCGCCAGAGCGGCCTGCAGGGAAGCCTGCTGGCTGCGCAGCGCCACGGCCTCCTGCGGGGGTGGGGAGGGATGTGTGGGGAGGGTTGGTTGGGGAGGTTTACTGGGCGGTTGAAAGGCAGTGGCTGCAGGTGCCGCAGGGCTGCTCGTTCCACAGTGCAGCTGGGCAGTGGCAGGCGTCGTAGCGCCACCGCTGCAACAGCAGGCACCCACCTGCCAGCCTTGCTGGCATACGAAAAGGAACGCTACAGGCCACGGTAAGCCAAACAGTAGGCTGCTGCCACCATCTAGAAAGAGGTGTTCACCTGTGCGCCGGCGGACGCCGTCCGCAGGGCGGCCTCCAGCTCAAAGCTGCGGCTCTGGCTGGCGGCCAGTCGCTCACGCGCATCTGCTGCGTCACGCTTCGCCGCCTCCAGCTGCCTGCAGATATATGAAGTGGGGATAGGGCAGACGCACGATCAAATCCTTGGGTCAAGCAGCAAAAAACGACAGCCGCGTCACGCTTGGCCGCCTCCAGCTGCCTGCGGGAGTGAAGTTGGGGGAGCATGCAGGCAACGCAATCAGTCACAAGTGTTGCCAAGCGCAGAGCGGGCCTGCTGCACCATGCTGAGCCGCCCTCAACTAGCGATTGTTGCAGGCATGGACCAACCTGATCAACCAGCAGCGACAGAGCCAAAACAAAGCTCACCCCGCCAGCTGCTTGAACTGCGCCAGCTCGGCGGCCAGGACCCCTGAGGGCACTAAGTCGGTCCAACCACAGCAGAACAGTATCGTCTTCAGAAGGCACTCACCCCGCCAGCTGCTTGAACTGCGCCAGCTCGGCGGCCAGGGCGCCCGAGGGCACTAAGTCGGTCCAACCACAGCAGAACAGTATGGTTTTCAAAGGCACTCACCCCGCCAGCTGCTTGAACTGCGCCAGCTCGGCGGCCAGGGCGCGTGCCTCCGCCTGCGCCTCGCTCAGCGCGCTCTGCAGGCTGCGCTGCTCCGACCGCAGCGTGGTCGCCTCCTGTGGGGCAGAGAAACAGGAAAGATGAGGCAATCGTGTGGATGCGAGTGGCAAGGCAAACGGCAGCATCTTGAGATCAGGGTGAGACCAGGCTCCAACCGCGGCGTGGCGGGAGGCAGGGAGGGGCGGGAGGGAACTTGATGGACGAGGCTATGGAGCGGATGCGAGAAGACTAGGCCCATTGCAAGATGTTCTTGATTAGACCAGGACGGGGCTCATGCCCGCACCACAGCTGCACGCTGTGTTTGCACCCGTCCCGACGGACGCACCTGCTCAGCGGCGGCGGCGCGCCCCTCGGCGCTGGCCAGCAGGGCCGCCACGTCAGCAGACTCCTGCTTGGCCTCCTGCAGCTGGGCCGCCAGGGTGGCGGCCTCGCGCTGCGCCAGCGCCAGCGCCGCTTCCAGCTCCTGCTGCTTGTTGCGCAGCGCCTTGGCGTCCTGTTCGGGTTGGAACGGAACGATAGCAGTTGGGGAGTACGCCAAGCAGCGGCGGCGCAAGTGCTGCGGCGGCAGGCGCTGCCTGTGCGCTTGGGCAGCAGGCACGAGCTGACAAGCAGATGTGCATGGAAGTTGCCAGATTTGCCTCCTTGTTACCAGCATGGCGGCCAAGCCGGGCAGGCAGCGAAAGGGATGGACCCACCTCTGAGGCTGCCACCGCCGCCTGCCAGGACTTCTCGAGCATGGCCGACCGGCTGCAGGCAGGTGGGACAGGGAGGGCTGAGCATGAGACTTGACAGCACGCGATTGTGCGGCACAGGGTGTGTGCGCGTACCGTGCGGAGTGCCGGCCTGTAGCACACGCTACAGGACTGCAGCAGGCTGGCCCTGCCGCAGGAACACACTGCAGACCTGCGCCGTGTACACAACACCGGTGCGCAGCCACGCCCACCTGCGGGACGCCTCCAGGGCCGCAGTTGCAGCAGCCAGGTCGTCCTTAGCCTTCTGCATGCGCCCCGCCAGGTCAGCGGCGCGGCTGTTCAGCGCCGCCACCTCGCGCTCCTTGGCCTTGAGCTGCAGAACACAACCCCAAGCAGGTTCAAGGAACGTGAACAAAACCACCAAGTGGTATGGGTGAAAGTCGGTCCTTCGCTGGTAAGCATGCCCTAAGACACCACACATAAGATGGTGTGCAAGCGTGGAGCACATGCGTGAGCTGCGGCGCCTAACTGCAACTCCAGCGTGACTTGCTTTGAGTTGCGCGTGGTGGCAACACACAGACACTGGTCACAAGCTGCAGCACCCACCTGCCCCTCCAGCGCCACGTTTTCGGCCTGCAGGCGCTGCCGCTCCCGCGTCTCACGGTCCGCATAAGCCTCCACCCGGGTGGCCTGCACAGCAGAAGGGGGTGAATTCCATGTTTGGGTGATACCATGTCTGCTGCTGTTGGCCGTCGATGGTCGGGTCACTCGGTTGTGCGCCCCACAGGAATGCAGGCCTGCAGTTCTGCTACGGCTCAGCACACCAGCCCGCTAGCTGAACCCGATGAGCGGAATCAGGCGAAATCCGCTTAGCCTGCAGGCCAGCACATACCTGCTTCACCGCCGCGCTCGCTGGCTCTGCACCGCTGCTCACTACCGCAAATGCTCAACACAACCCAACTTTGCAAAGCGCACCTGCTCCACCGCCGCGCTGAGCTGGCTCTGCACCGCGGCGCGCTCCCGCTGCTCCCGCTGCAGGTCCTCCTGCACCTCCTGCCACGCCGCCTGGAACTCCTGCGTCTTCTTGCGCATCTGCAGCTGCAGCACCGCCAGCTCCTGCGAAACACACAACCACAACATGGAGACAGACGGAAGTTAGGTTCAGGCACAAGCAGGTTTCTGCAGGCACACAGGAGAGACACAGCCAGCATGGTCACAGATAGGGCGGTGCCAGCCCAGCACGGGTCTGTGCGACGGGCTGCAGCCTGGGTGCGCCAGCTGTGCATGCACTGGCTAGCTGCCGGAGGCGTGCATCTATTGGAGGCATGCCAGGCATGACTGTTGGTTGCAACCCCGCCGAACCGAAGCCCAGCCGGCTCACCTGCTGCTGCAGCTCCTGCAGGGCTGTCACCTCCGTACGCAGCTGCTTCAGCCGTTCACGATGGCTCTGCTCCGCCACGCCCCGCCCCGCCGCTGCTGCACCCAGTGTCGTGATTGCTGCGGCGCCCAGCGCCGGTAGTGTCGCTGCTCCAGCGGCCTCTGCGGCCGCCACCGCCATTGCAGAGGCCTGCGCCTAAGTGGGAAGGGTGGCACGGGGCGACCGAGGGGCGTGAGCGAGCGAGAGAAGGGAGCGGCGCTGCAACGGTCGAGACGCCGACTGGTGCCTCCCGCCCCACCTGGTCGCCCCACCTGGTCGCCAGCGATCAGCGCGCCTCCCGACATCAGGCCTGCGGTTGCGATCGCTGTTGCGAGCTTGAGCAGGCCGTTGGGCTGCTGGGGCTCGCGCTCAGGCTGCTCGGGCTCCTGGCTGTTGGGCACGGGCTGGCTGGCCGCCGGCCTGCATGGCGCCCTCCGTCGCACGCTCTTCTGCAGCGGCTTGCTACGACCAGCCAGCAGGCCGCAGCGGGGGCGCTGCAACGCCTGCATAGCGAGCGGCCGAGACGCTGAACCTGCCGCTCGGCTTTGCGCAGGGACGAGCGCCCGTCTGTCTGGTTTGTTACGGCACGAGTGATCGTGGGCAGCGGCGCCGGCCCCAGGCAGTGGTGGTAGGGACTGCCGCCCGCCACATCAGCAGCACGATGTTGCCGTGCCTTGCATGCATGCCATCCTGCGTGGTTGCTGAACGAGCCATCCCGCGGCATTACTCCATCAACCCAGACAGAAATGCACAAAGTATGCACCATGCTCCAGACAGGGGTTGCTCCGGCCGTCGCCGTCAACCTTGACCGGCCTGGTGGCGGCAGGCCAGCAGCGATCGGCACTGCCCGCCCAACAGCAGCAATCCCGCGATGATTGGTGGACGCCGCCTTCCAGGGCAGGCATCGTCCTGCAAAACTCAGTTGGTCCATGCAGCAAAAGTATCCAGGAGAGTGAGGCGATGCGCCTTGCACGGCACGTGGCAGTGTTTCTCTTCTCTGTCTCCTGCTGGGCGAGAGGACCGCCGCTGTGGTTGCCCGGGTCCAACAGCAAGTAGTCTTTATCTAGTGACTTTTGGGCCTATGATAGGGAGGGGGTAGGATCAAAGCTCACACTCAGTCCGCTAGGGTTCACCGTGCTGCGGGATGGCAGGCTGCAAGCGCGTGCCGACACGCGCAGTGCACATCTCTGCCAATCACTACTCTCTGATCGCGATGGGCTCCACATTCGCAGCGGCTGCAGCCTGTGCGCTGAACTGCCGAGCCTCCAACCCTCGTTGCGCATCCTTTCGCCGATCCTACCGCTGTGCCACAGTCCAGGCATCGACCGCAAGCAGCAAGGATGAAGGCAGCGGCGCTGCGCAGGCTGCCCGGCCCACCAGCCGGCGCCACCTGTTTGCGCTCACCGCCGCTCTGCCGGCCTGCGGCTGCGCAGCCTGCGCCGGCTCAGCAGCAGCCGCCACGGGCCGCAGCGGCTTCTTGGACGCCACGTTCGCCGAGGCCATGGCGTATGGCATGGCAGGTCAGGGGATACACTGTTGCATCTTGAGCGCTGCGCTGATGTTTGCCCACCCGCTTGATTTGCACATGTGCGATGCACCGCTGCAACCATGTCGCTTCGATTCATCGCCCTGCAGACTACGAGGCCAGCATTGCCCCCGTGAAGCGGCAGCTGTACAGCGAGCTGCTATCGGGCCTGGCAGCACAGGGCGGCAGCGCGAGCAGCGGCGATGCGCTTGCCGAGCCGGCGCAGCTGCTGGAGCTGGGAGTGGGAACAGGCCCCAACCTGCGCTACTATGCAGAGCACTACCAGGCAGCGACCGGCATTGATGCAAGCACAGCAGCAGCAGGCACGGCGGCTGGCGCAGCAGCTTCGGCAGGCGCAGCAGCAGGGCCGGCAGCCGCCGATGGCGCTGCAGCAGCAGGCGCAGCGCAGCCCCGCCAGGCGCTGCCGCCGCTGCAGATCACGGGCATCGACCGGAACAACTTCATGCGGCCGTACCTGCAGCAAAACCTGGCGGCCAGCGGCTGGCCGGCGGAGCGTTTCAGCTGGGTGGCGGGTGACGTGGCGGCGCTGCCGTTTGAGGATGCCAGCATGGATGCGGTCGTGTGCACCCTGGTGGGTTGAGGCTTAAGGGCATGGATGTGTGCAGAGGGCAGGGGGCAACACCATAGGGGATCAAGAACAGCACTTGCCGTGGTGGTTTGCTTGCACCGCTGGCTGCCCTGCGCCTTTGCCCCGCATGCAGTGCGGCAGGGGTGAGCTGCCTGCTCGGCTTGGGGCCCCCGCCTGCAGCTTGCGAGCCCATCCTGCTGCAACTTGCTTGCTTGTGTCCCGTGCCCTGCCATGTCCAGGTGCTGTGCAGTGTGCCAGACGTGGGGCAGGTGCTGTCGGAGGCAGCACGGGTGCTCAAGCCCGGCGGCCGGCTGCTGTTCATCGAGCACACCACCGCAGACTCGGTGAGCGGGCGAGCGGATCAACAGTGGGCTGTGAAGTGCTTGTCACTGCAGGCAGCCGTTGGCCTTGGCAAGAAACACTCTCTTGTGCTGCTGTTGTGATGGAGATGCTCTCTGCATTGTAGCTGGGTGGCTTGTGCATGAGCTTAGTGCCGCTCACATCCATCCGTTAGAATAGCCCCACCTGCTGCGCACATGCGAAGAGCCCCACTTTGACGCCGCCACCCCTGCCTGCCCTCACCACGCAGGGCCGGCAGCCGCTGCTGTGGATGGGCCAGCGTGCGCTGGAGCCCCTGCAGCGGCTCCTGGCGGACAACTGCCACCTCACTCGAGACCCGCTGCCCGCAATAAAAGCCGTGGAATGCTTCTCGCCAGCGGCGGGCGGGGGCGTGGAGGCGCGGCGGTTCAGCGTGGACGGCGCCTCGCTCATTGCGCCGCATGTGGCGGGCATTGCGCGGCGGGGCAATGCGTGAAGCAGAGCTCAGCAGCGGCGGGCGAGGAGGAGCATGGCTGTGGAGGCAGCGCAAGGGAGGCCGCTCTCGGCGCTCAACTTTGGGCCGCACGGCACAGGCAATGATGCTGGCCTGCTGTTATTTAGCAACTTGACACTTGAATCGACATTCGGATTTCAGTCTACACGTTTATCATGACTTTCTGGCTGCACAGCAGCACATCAATTGCGGCAATTGCGGCCAGCAGTCGCGCCGTGCACGCCTCGCGGCGGCGGATGGCGCTGCCACAGGCTGGCGTCCTGGCCGCTGCAAATTGCATTCTGCCCCTGGCCTCTCCTGCTCGTCACCTTGCACACAGCCGCCGCTTGACGAACGCGACGCTATGGCTGCCCTCGCTCTCAAGGCTCCCGTGCTCGCGGCGCAGCGCACCAAGGCGCCCGCTTCCAGCCGGCACAGCAGCCTGATCGTGCGGGCCTCCGCGGCGGCTGCTCCCGAGCCCGAGTTCGTCTGCCCAGCGCTGCAGGCGGTGCGTGCAGGGCTTGCAGCTGCCTTCAGCGGTTGTGCACGCGAAATGTGGCTCGCTGGGCGGGCCAGTCGCTGCACAGGCCAGCCCTGGCTGGCGGCGCTGCGGCGGCGGGGGGAGGCGGGCAGCCTGCCATGCTCCTGGCGACATCCAGGCATCCTCACAAAGCGTAGCTTGCTGGCGCATGTCCCCACCGCAGGCTGTATGCGAGAAGACGTCGTGTGTGCACCCTGGCCGCCCCGTGGCCAACGCCTGCCCCGACTGCCCCCGCCGCAAGGCCACCATGCGCATGGCCAAGAGCAAGTGCGGTGAGTGGCTGCCTGTCCAACTACTGCATAACGTGGTTGTGCGCACGGGCGCCGAGACGCAAGTTTGTGGAGCTGGTGGAGCTGCACAGTGGATTGGCCAGCGTGCCTATCCTACCCTCACAAGCGACCAACCGGCCGGTCCCGCTGCTCACGTCCCCGCAGTGCACCCCCAGCGGCCCGTGTCTGCGGCCTGCGCCGACTGCCCCCGCCGCAAGTGAGGCCCCACTTTGTCAGCCGGCGGCCGCGCTTGAGCAAAACTGCCGCAGACAAGCGCCAATTTGATGCACAATCCAAACCGAGCGCCGCTGTTGGGCGGCAGCTCGCAGTTTTCTCCGAGAGCCCCAGCCAGCCTTTTATTCATTTCATTCAATCAATTGCTTCCTTCTGCCCATCAGCATGTAATCTGACGTTTGCATTGTATGCGAGCGGCAGCCAATGAGGTTGCAGCAGCTGGGCAGGCAGGCCTGCAAGCCGGGCGCCGACGCAGGCGGGGGCGGGGCCACGGGGGTGGTAGGGTGAACGGGCGGCGCCGGCGCGTCGCGAAGCCACTTGCGACCAGTATTTGACTTCGCTCACGCAGCAAGCGGCCCAGCGCAACCCACGAGCGCGCCATGCACAGCAGCGGATGTTGCCCAGCTAACGGGCCACATCGGGCGCCGGGAGTCCCTGTCTGGACAGCAGATCGGTCAACATGGCGGCACAGGCGGTTCTCAGCTCGAAGGCTGCGGCTTTCCAGGCCCGGGCGCAGCGCCCCGCCGCCCGCCGCGCCTCCCTGGTGGTCCGCGCCGCTGCTGCCAGCGCCGAGGTGCCCGACATGGGCAAGCGCCAGCTGATGTGAGGCGGGGGAGGCGCCTGGGCCGCCACAGGGCTCGCCTCATGCTCCCAGGCGGCGCTGCTGCAGCTTGCAGGCCCTGCTGGGTCCCCCGGCAGCCTCTGGGGTGCCGATGCAGCGCCCTGACGCCCTCCCCGCTGCCCCGTGCAGGAACCTGCTGCTGCTGGGCGCCGTGGGCGCGCCTGCCGTGGGCCTGGCCGGCCCCTACGCGCTGTTCTTCGTGCCCCCCAGGTGCGCCGCGGCAGTGCGCCGCAGACGGCTGGCGCTGCAGCCAGCCCCGGCCCTCCGACGCCCGGCGCGGCCCCGCCCGCCTCACTACAACGCCGCGGCGCCCGCTTGAATTGCCGGCCTGCTCGCCCGCCCTGGCTGCGGATGCCTGACCCTGGCGCACCCATGTCTTGATGCTGCAGCGCGGGTGGCGGCGCGGGCGGCACTGTGGCCAAGGACGCTCTGGGTAACGACGTCAAGGCCACCACCTGGCTGGCGACCCACGCTGTCGGCGACCGCTCCCTGACCCAGGGCCTGAAGGTGCGCACTGGAGTTCGGTTTGACCAGCAGTTGAATGATCCGCATCGCTTGGGAATGCAGCTGGTCTTTGCCATGCGCCTGGGCAGCAGGTTTCGATGCTACATTTGGTCAGCTGGCAGCGAGCCGGGGCAGCCAGCCACCAAATGGCGCTGGAGCGCTGGATGGGCAGTGGCAGCAGGACTGGAAGGCCCCCGGAGCCATGGCAGCTGGAAATGCATGCTGGGAGCAGCGGTGGATGGCCTGGCAGCAGCTGGTCGGGCAGCGGCGCTCAGCTGCCGGAGGCTAGCGCGGCAAACGAGCGCTGGAGCGCAGCAGGCACCCAGATTGACACGACTGTTGTGGCTCAGCACAGCGTTTCACAGCTGCGGGCGCACTTGCAGCTACCACAGCACACAGCAGCAGCTGTGCTACGTCCCAGCGGCACCCGGACGCGGCATGCTGCCACCATCCTGCATCCTCGCCGCAGCCGCCTCGCGCCCGGCTGACCGCGCCGCTGCGCCCGCTGTGGTACCTCTGTGCTGCAGGGCGACGCCACCTACCTGATTGTGAACAACGAGGGCGCCATTGAGAAGTACGGCCTCAACGCGGTGTGCACCCACCTGGGCTGCGTCGTGCCCTGGAACAAGGTGCGCTTTGTTGGAGGGCGCCTGCTGCTGCCCAGCATGGGCTTGTGCGATTCCTGTCGGCTTGGCACAGCCGGCTTGGCACAGCCGAAGGCTGGCCAAACGCCAGCCTGCACGATGCTGCTGCCGTGCATGTGCTGCAGCTGCTGCAAGGCGGCGCCATGCTGCTGAATGCACTTGCCCAGTTGCACGTTGAGCTGCTGCAATTGCGGTATGAGCTGCTGCCAATTTTGAGTCTGCTGCGCTTGGGCCCCAATATGTGCTCCTGGTGCATGCCAACTTAGTTGCTGCCATGCCCTTGGCCTCTGTGTGGCTGCAGGCCGAGAACAAGTTCATGTGCCCGTGCCACGGCTCGCAGTACAACGCCGAGGGGTGAGCCGGCAGCTGCATGTGGTCACACAGCTTTTGATCATGTGTGTTTTGGATGGCGTGGGCCTTCCAAACACTCTGCGCCAGAGCTGCCGAGGGGCCACAAGCGCTGGCTGCATGCTTGCAGGCTGTGGCAGCCTGTCCTGCTGCCCGCTGTCGGCCCTGCCACCTGCTTGCTGTACCTGCTGTGGCTGCTGCCCTGTGCCTCATTCCTGCCTGCCCTGCCCAAACCCTTGTGCCTGCTTGCAGCAAGAAGATCCGCGGTCCCGCCCCACTGTCCCTGGCCCTGGCGCACTGCGACGTGAACGACGACATCGTCACCTTCACTGACTGGACCGAGACCGACTTCCGTACCGGTGAGCGAATGGATTGCTGCAATGAGAGAGGGAGGAATTGTTGAGTTGTTGTTATGCATCGTCACCTTCACCGACTGGACCGAGACCGACTTCGTGCCGGTGAGCACAACAACGGGTTGCGTGACACCGGTTGCTGGTCAACTGACCAGTTGCTGGGAGCCAAGCTGCTGTTGCATTGAGTGTGCGCAGCTGGTGCGTCCTGCAGGCAGCTGCTTGGGGACCGGCATTGCGCGAGGTGCAGCTCGCCAAACACTGCCAGCCATGGCTGTGCACATTTGCAGTCAGTGTTGCTGCTGTTCTCTTATTGCCTCCCCTGCAGGCGAGGCTCCCTGGTGGAACTGAGCGGGTGGCGGCAGCAGCGGCTGACGAGGCGCAATGTTGGACCCCCAGCAGCGCACCCCGCCAGCCCGCAGCTCCCCACTCGCCGCCCGTTGAGCGGCGGCGGCTTGTAAACCCGGCCAGCTCCGCGGCTGGCTGTCCTATTCTTTGATTGCAGCTTTCGTCCCCTTGTGGGCTGCGCGCGGCCGGGGTGGTGGGCAGCGCGGCCCCGCCCCCCGCTGCGCTGTGGCCCGCCAATCTTATCATCCCCTACCGAGAAGAGCTCACCCAAAATTCTAATGACACTCCTCTGCGTGTGTAAGCACCAACTAATCGGCGGTTGAGCGCTGTGGCAGAGGGTGAAGCAGTGTTGCAGGGCAGCTGATGCCATGGGCAGGGGGCAGCACAGTGCTCAGCAGGCTGCTCGCCTTTCCAGCTGTGCTTTGAGCCTCCTCATGCCTGGCCAGGCTGCAATTCAAGAGCCGCAGCAGTATTGCAGTGTGAAGGAATAGCCAGCGAGCAATGATCAAAACACAATCAGTACAGTTTGCTCAGTGTTGCAGAGCGATCGTGAATTAGAGGACAGTGACAATCAGAGGATGAACGGCCAGGCATCACCATGCACCTGGCACCTCGGCCCGCTGCAGCCCCAGCAGCTGACCACTCAGAGCACAGCCTGCTGCGGCGGGGCCACAACGGCCTCCAGGTCCACGCTGTGCATGTCGTGCTTGCCACCGCCCGCCTTGCACCCAGCATCGGTGGCATCCGAGGTGACCTTGGCGGAGGGCAGCTCCACAGCGGGCGCAGCGGCGGCGGCGGCCGGCGAGCTGGAGCGCGCCTGGAGCGCCACAGCGCGCCAGGTCCACACCTCCCTCCACTGTCCGCGGCGCGCGCGGCAGGCGGCGATGCAGGGGCAGGCCAGCAGGACGGCGGTGGCCAGCGCGGCGCCCAGCACGTAGCCGATGCCATAACCCAGCCAGGCGGCCGCAGCGGGCATCAGGAGGTAGAGGCCCACAGCCAGGAAAAGCAGGCCACACAGGCAGCCGCAGATGGCCAGCCCCTCCCCGCAGCTGTGGCCGTACGTGTCTGAGTCGTGGGAGCGGTGACGGTCCAGCCTGGAGCCATCGTAGCTGCTGGGGAGGCTGGCGGTCTTGGTCTTGGGGCCGGCTGCCGGCTCGCAAGGCTCGTCGTTTGGCAGCAGGCCAAAGCCCTGCGCAGGAGAGGTTGAGAGCAGGGTGCGGGATCAGCTGTGATGCCTTCAGTGGTGAGCAGCAGCTGCAGTGGGGACAGCAGGCCGTAGGTCTTTGCTGCCATGCTTGAATGCAGCCTGCACACTTTTGCCGCGCTGAGCACTGGCGCGCAAGCATCAGGCCAGATGGTTGATGTGACCCAAAGTTCTCACCTGCAGCGTGGCAGCGAACAGGCCAATGACCAGGCCCAACCCTCCAAAGCCCGCGCACAGGAAGGCCGTGATCCTCCAGAACGCTTTCCTGCATTGCAAGGGGAGCAGCTGTGCGCAGCTGTGGGTTCACTGCAGCAGCAGGGGCAAGGATCTGTCGAACGGGCAATCACGCATCTGGCAGCCCTGCTTGACACCCAATGCCGCGACGGCAAACCAGCCCTGCTGCCAGGTGCCCCACTCGCCAGGGGAACATCCAGTGCTGCGGCGCCGGGCTGGCATGGTTGACAGTGGAAGGCTCGGTGCCGTTGGGTTCAGCGCCAGCAGGCGCCGCCGTTGAGTCGGGTGAGGTTGCAGCATTGGCCGCCGCGGCAGGCTCAGCGGGTGCAGCCTGAGTGGCGGCATGGTCGGCGGTGGCGGCAGCCGGTGCCGTGTCGGTTGGAGGGCTCGGGCTCGCAGGCGGCGGGCGCAGCGGGGCAGCCGGGCTGAAAGACGGCTTGGTCGGCGTGACGGGAGCGGTGGAGGTGGCGCGGTCCTGCAGGAATGCAGGGGGTTGAGTCAACGGCGTGAGAGCAGGGGTCAAGAGAGGCAGCGGTTGGGCCATATGGACGGCAGCGGCAGCGTCGCCCCCGCACCTGCAGCAGCCGGCGCGCGGCAAAGCCGGCGCGTGGTGGCGGCAGCGATGCCTTGAGGTCGGCCAGGTAGACAAAAGACAGGATGGTCAGCCCGAAGAGCAGGCTGGCTCTGAAGACCCCACTGGGGCAGGTGCGGCTCATGGCGGCGGCAGCGGCGGCAGAGCCGCGGCGGCAGGTGGTCGGTGCGGGAGGCCTGCGGAAGAGGTGAAAAACGCGTCGGCACGGCGCAGCTAGGGCGTGGGAGCATCGGCGCTGAGCTCCAAGGCGCGCGCCGGGGCAAACAAACCCGCCAAACCGACCCGCGCAGCCTCACCTCGCTAGCTCGCCCGGTGAAAGCAGCAAACCGCTGGGAAAACGATTGAGCGACTGCCGTGGCGGCCCGCTCCACCTGCCGCCGCCGCTGCCCACGCTGGGGCGGAGCCCAATGCAGCGGCGGCCACCTGCTGGCTGCTGTAGGCTGGTATGGCTGTTCAGCTGACGTGAAATATGCAGAAGTAAAGTCGGTAGCCAGACCAGCGGCAAGCAGGGGCCTGTTTCCGTCGCCGGGTCGGTCACAAGGCGGCTGGCGGCCATTTTGCACAAGCTGCCATTTGCTGCACACACCTTCGGTGCGCAGCCTGGATCGCACACAGTGTATCCGTGTATTTTGATCAACGGCATGCTGCACCGGGGGACAGCTGGACACAGCGCCGGTTGGTCCTTGGCGTCGCTGAGTGTTCTGTGAGGAGGAGGGCCTGCACCTCCATTTCTGCTGCAATGGCAGGGCCTGACAGCCCACCCGAGGGCCTGGAGCCTGCGGGGCCGGCCGCCCAGCCCCCAGCCGCCCTTCTGCTGAGCGCTGAAGGGCCTTGCTGCCTGCGGCTGGGGGCGGAGCACGGCTTCCACAGGCGGCTGGACCTGCACAGGGCGTACGCCACGCTTCCGTGCCTCGTCCTGGTGCGCTGGCCAGCTGCCGCCCTTCTACCTCCGCCGCCGCCGCTGATGCTGCCGCTGCGGCGGATTACCAGGCACCATTAGCGCCCCTTTGCGCAGGCAATATCATTCATTGCACTCCTGTGCTGCTGGTCGAGCGCACCGCCCCTCACGCTGGCCTGGCTGGTGGCCTACTCCGCCGCAGCCGCTGCCACAGTGGCGTGGCTGTGGCTGTGCCCCGCCTCGTTTGCGCGCTGGCGCGAGGTGCCCGCCCTGCTGCTGGGCGTTTTCAGGTCGGTTGATGCTCGAAGCGGGTGCCTGTTTAACTTATTGACAGACTGCCTGTCGATGAGCCCCACGATTGATAGCACTGCATGCGGTCTGCCCTACCGCTGGTGGCTGCCCGGCGTATTCAGCCTCCGCCCTCTGTCCTTCGCGCAGCACGGGGCTGGGCCTGCACTGGGCGCAGCTGCAGCGCCTGTTTGAGGGCTTTGACCTGCCAGGCCCCCTGCCCACCTCCGAGGAAGATGCGCCGCTGACGGCAGGGCAGATCCTGCGCCATGCGGGCATACTGCTGGCGGCCAGCGGCGCCATTTACATGCTTGTGTTCGCACTCTCCCTAAGGACGCGCTTCGCGTGAGCACTGACCAATCTGCTGTTGCCTGTGGTTTGGCAAGCACACACGCATGTATGGAGGTGCCTGGCTGCCTCACCGCTGCCCGCCTGCGCTGCCGCCCTCGCCCCACCGCCCTTCCCGCCCCCGCTCACTGCCGCAGCCTGTTTGCCCCCACCTGGCTGTTTGTGGCCGCCACCGCCTGGCCCTTCAACTCAGACATTTGCTGCACGGCCCCGCTGAGCAACCCAGCGGCACGGGCGGCCACGGCTGCCATCTACAAGCCGCTGAGGTAAGTGCAGTGCTGGTTGGTCTGCTGAACAGGGCAGGCAGCGTCGCCAGGGAAGGCCAGCGGGCACCGCCTATGGAGCCTCCATCCAACCGACCTCGTTCGACCATCTCACCTGCTCTCCACTTGCAGCTTCCTAAGCGTCTGCATGCCCATCCCCACAGCAGCCTTTGTGAAGGCCGACTCCCTGGTGAGTGGCACATTGCTTAGCACAAGTGTGCTGGCTTGGCGCTGACCAGCCCCTGCCGCGGGCTGGGCTGCCGCCGGTGGCAGTAGCTGCACCCAGCTGATGGCAGGTACATCACAGCCTAGTACCGCCGCCATCTCACCAGGCATGTCTCGTTTTGGGCTTCTTTCTTTTCTGCCCTGCAGGCGGAGTGCCGCACGCTCCTCACCTTCTTCCAGCTGTCCATCGGCTGGCTGGCTCCAGTGCTGTTCAGCGGGCTGCGCGAGGCCAAGTGAGGGATTGCTCTTGCTGCGCTAGCCTAGCGGCATGGCAACAGCAGGCTGCCATGCATCAAGCCGCAGTATACCACAGCTTGCCGGTTCGCCTGCTTCCGCGGCGGCAGTGCTGCTGTGGCGTCAAAGTGCAATCAAGTGGCCCAAGCTTTGCACATGGCTGCTTCCCCTTGCCTCAACTGCTCCCCACAGGCTGTTCCAGCAGCACCAGCTGCAGCGCTGGCAGGCGCGCCATCCGCCCGAACGCGGCTTTTCAGCATCCCTGTATGACAGTCTGTGAGCTGCTGGGAATGCTTGCTGCGCTGGGCATGCTTTACTCTGCGGTGGAGTGTCTTCTTGGCTCTGTTAGGCTGCGCCCCGCCCAGCGCCGGCATGCCAAATCCTGCCCCTCGGGAACCACTTGACAACCGCCAAGCCAGGCGCCCTGCCTGATCGCAGCCTCATGTGCCTCCCTCTTTGCCCCACCCATCCCTGCACACAGCTGGTGGCTGGTTTTGGGCTTCAGCCGCACTCACATCGTCTTCATCACCTGCCTGCTGCTGGCGGCAGTGTGGGACTTCACCGCCTTCTTCTGCTGCTCCGCTGCCTAACTGCTGGCCTTACTGCTGGCCCAACTGCTGGCCTAGACTGCGGCGCAGCATGCGGCAGCGCTAGGCCCCAGCTGGTGGCATGGGCAGCACCGGTGTCAGCGGCAAAGCCGCTGGCGGCACTGCCGGCGTGCGTTAGCAGAGACACGGGCGCTTTCAACCAAGCAGCCTCCCTTCCTGGTGTGCTCGCACGCCTTTTAACACCTACACCCATGAGGCTGATGCTCCCCCGGTACGCGAGTGGAGGTGCACAACCGGCTGAGCTCAACAACCGACATCCATCCTGAGAGTCTTTTGCCTGGCAGGGCACGTGCCCTGCCATTCACAGCGTTTTTGCAGCCAAGCTAGCGGCACCGCTGCACATCAGTGCTTCGGCCGCAGCGCAGTTTTGCACATGAACTTCTCTGTGTCTCTGTTCCCTTCCTCAGCCTCCCTTATGCTTTGTTCCACCTAGTGCATCAGCCTTGCGTGCAACTTGCCATGCCTCCAGCCGTGCTTGCCCTCGACTTAACTCAAACAAGTTACCACAGCGCCTGCTCTCCTCACATCTGCCGTTCATCCCAATTTTCAGCGCTCTGCAAGCGTGCGTGTAGTGTCTGATACCATTGCCGCAGCCACCTTTGCCTTAGCGAGTCTGCCATGATGCATCGATTCTGAGAGGGTGGTGCAAATAATGCGTGCAAATGAAGTGAGTCCAGTCGACAGGCATGGCCACCATGCATTCAGCCGCCGCCGCCCGCCGCCTGGCCTGCCGCCGCTGCGCCGCTGTGCTGCTCCAGCAGCCC
>VFQQ010001076.1_pt1 | contig 41748 bp, 50 predicted proteins | sample 3512341 | NCBI WGS metagenome assembly VFQQ01 (sample SAMN10412373, study PRJNA504923) | tailings metagenome | isolation source: Relicate 2 Philex TSF1 revegetated site | place: Philippines: Tuba, Benguet | collected 2017-08-29 | reverse complement strand
CGCGAGTGGGCTCCTCGCGAAGAACTTCCTGCGATGCCATGGGTCAATCCCCTGAATGAGAAACCGGGAGGCAGCATGCTGCCTCCCGGACGATGTTCTCGATCAGCGGATCGGCGGAGCGTATTGCAGGCCGCCCTTCGTCCAGAGGCCATTGAGGCCGCGCGCAATCTTGAGCGGGCTGCCGGCGCCGACATTGCGCTCGAACATTTCGCCGTAATTGCCGACGGACTTGACGATGTTGACGACCCAGTCGTTGGTAACGCCGAGGTCGGTGCCAAGCTTGGTGTCGGCTTCCTGGCCGAGCACGCGCTTCACTTCAGGGCCACCCGAAGCCTTCAGTTCGTCGACATTGGCCTGGGTGATGCCAAGCTCTTCAGCTTGCAGCAGCGCGAAATAGGTCCACTTGACGATGTGGTACCACTGGTCGTCACCCTGGCGGACGGCCGGTCCCAGCGGCTCCTTGGAGATGATTTCCGGAAGCACGACATGGTCGGCCGGCGACGACAGCGTCAGGCGAATGCCGTAGAGGCCGGACTGGTCGGTGGTGTAAGCGTCGCAGCGGCCGGAATCATAGGCCGCATTGGCTTCCTCGACCTTCTCGAAGACGACCGGATTGTACTCCATCTTGTTCGCCTTGAAGTAGTCGGCGAGGTTGAGCTCGGTGGTCGTGCCGGACTGCACGCAAACCGCAGCGCCCGAAAGCTGGAGTGCGGAGTTGACGCCCGGCAGCTTCTTGGCGTTCACCATGAAGCCCTGGCCATCATAATAGGTGACGCCGGCGAAGTTCAGGCCGAGCGCGGTGTCGCGGTTGATCGTCCAGGTTGTGTTGCGCGACAGAAGATCGATTTCGCCCGACTGCAGAGCGGTAAAACGTTCCTTGGCGGAGAGCGGCGTAAACTTGACCTTGGTGCCGTCGCCGAAGACGGCAGCTGCAACCGCGCGGCAGAAATCAGCGTCCAGCCCCTTCCATTCGCCCTTGTCGTCCGGCGACGAGAAGCCCGAGAGGCCGGTATTGACGCCGCACTGGACAAAACCCTTGGCCTTGACGGCCTCAAGAGTGCTTGCAGCCGAAGCAGCGGACGCCATCAGACCCATCGTCGCCGCTGCCAGAATGCCGATTGCAATGTGTTTCATAACCCTCAGACCCTTTTTCGGTTGTTTGGGCGCATTGCCCGATTTTTTGTGCGAACCCCACCAGCCATCCCGGCCCACTTCCGGAACGCGGCTCCCTAGCCGACGCACGAGCTGTTCCCGTTCACGAAGAACATCGAAGGCGATAATTCTCGTGAGGTCAAGAAAAATGACCGAACCATGGCGACCAACCAGCAAATAATATCGACGCTCGAACAAAGGTTTGCTCGTGGCTGCCGCATCATTCGGCAGATCGACGAAATTCAACTCCAAATTGCTCAAAAAGGAGGTCGAGTTCTGCACCGCTGGTCTATCTGAAGCAAGAGGCTGGCGACCGCCCGGAGGTTGCGCGGCAAGCCTCCCCGCTCTATCCCTTCCCAACCTCAGCAGGCAGCAGGATCATGGCGAAAAACAACGGCAATTGGGGCATTAATACGCGGCTCGCCCATAGCGGCAATGATCCGCGCGATTTCTTCGGCTTCGTCAACCCTCCTGTGGTGCATGCCTCGACCGTGCTCTACCCCGATGCCGCGACCATGAACTCCCGCAGCCAGAAATACACCTACGGCACGCATGGAACGCCGACATCGGACGCGCTCGCTGCGGCCATCGACGAACTCGAGGGCTCGGCCGGTACCATCATCGTCCCATCGGGCCTGGCGGCTGTGACGGTACCGCTGCTCGCATTCGCCTCGGCCGGCGACCACATTCTGGTGGTCGACAGCATTTACCGGCCGACCCGGCACTTCTGCGACACCATGCTGAAGCGCATGGGTGTGGATGTGGAATATTACGAGCCGCGTATCGGGGCCGGCATCAAGGCTTTGTTCCGGCCGAACACCAGGATCGTCTTCACCGAATCGCCGGCCTCGAACACCTATGAAGTGCAGGACATACCGGCGATCTCGAAGGAAGCGCACGCGATCGGCGCGGTTGTCATGATGGACAACACCTGGGCGACGCCGCTCTATCTGCGTCCTCTTGACCACGGCGTCGACATCTCCATCCACGCCGCCACGAAGTACCCAGGCGGCCATTCGGACGTCTTGCTGGGCACTGTTTCAGCCAACGAGACCTGCTGGCCACGGCTGCTCGCCGGTTTTGATGCCCTGGGTTGCTGCGCCGGTCCCAACGACGTCTACCAGGTGCTGCGCGGCCTGCGCACCATGGGCGTGCGGCTGGACCATCACGGCAGGAACGCCCTGGATATCGCAGGCTGGCTGGAAACAGAGGCCGGCGTGGCGCGCGTGCTCCACCCAGCTTTGCCCAGCCACCCCGATCATGCTCTGTGGAAGCGCGACTTCAGCGGTGCCAGCGGCGTCTTTTCCATCGTCCTTGCCGGCGGTGGCCAGAAACAGGCGCATGCCTTCCTGGATGCGCTGAAAATCTTCGGCCTCGGCTATTCCTGGGGCGGTTACGAGAGCCTTGCCGTCCCGGTCTTTCTCGGCGACCGCATCATCGCCAAGGGCCCTTACGAAGGCCCGCTGATCCGCTTGCAGATCGGGCTCGAGGATATCGAGGATCTGAAGGCCGATCTGGCAGCCGGCCTGACAGCCGCGCGCGACGCCTGACTTTTCAGAAACAGCGGCGCGCTCGCTTGCGCGCCGCCCTTCAATCGGCCGATCGGTTGGACAGGCTGCCGGCATTCCTGAGCGCGGCAACCAGCAGGCTGGTATGGCCAAGGATATCGGTCTGCGCCTGCGCCTGCAGCGACAGGCCGTTCCAGTTCTCCAGCGGTTCTATGAACCCCGCCAGTGCGCCGTTGACCCTGCAGCTGTCGACCGACTGGCCGTTCTTGGTCAGCGCCAGGATACCGACATCGCCGCCATACCGGATGCCAGCGATCCGCTGGAAACGGTAGTCCCCCTCGACCCGGACATCGAAGGCAAGCTGCCCTGCGGTGCGCATGGCGATATCCGTCACCTTTTCCGAAAAACTGGTCGGCAGCGCGCTGGCAGCCCGCACCGCCATTTCGAACAGGACTGTATCCAACTCCGCCGCCATGATGGGCCCACTGTGCTGCGGGCATCGTAACAGGCAATTGGGCCACGCGCGTTTTGCACAGCGTAGCAGCGCGCTAAATTAGAACAATGTCAAATTCTTCAGCTGGTTAAGATGGTGAGCCGGGAGGGGATCGAACCCTCGACCACATGATTAAAAGTTATGCACAGGTATTGGAAAAATAAAGACTTATGCGAAGTAACTTACTTTTCTCGCACGATCAATACAATTCTTAACGTCCAGAGTTCCGGGAGCGCGGTGGCTGCAAAGTCGTGAGCACCTGGTCGAGCCGGCGGTTGATTTCCCGGGTGCCTTCCCGGCTCTCTTCACGGAGATCCTTCACGCTCCCCTCAACGCGCGCCAGGTGGCCGTCGAGGTCATCGCGACGAACATATTCGTCACGAAACCGGTTGATGCGCTCGTGCAGCGCATTGTCCCCCGTCTGGATCTTGTCGGAGGTGTACCGGTGCGAAAGGAGGAATGCACCGATGATGGCGACAAGCGTCCCGAATGCACCAACCAAGGCGTAGACATCGCCTGCCTGCATCAATCCGCCCCCCGGCTCAGCTTGCCATGCCGGGCGCATTCGCTCCGGCTCCAGATATGCGCGCCGCACAGGCCGGCGGCGGTGCTGTCGATTCGCTCCTGGTCTGCCGGCGTCTTGCCCCTGGCACCGATCAGCTCGGTGCCGACGACGCGGCGCAGGCCATCAACGGTCGCAGGTGCCGTGTTCGAAGTCGAACAGCCCGCCAGTGCGATTGCAACGACGCAGAGCAGCACGCCAGTCTTCAGAGCGTTCGCCGGCATTGGTGTTCTCCTGGATGATTTCGGACAGCGCGCCGTCGCGGCCGCTGGCCTTTCCCGAATCGAAGATCTCGCCGAAGGCCCACCAGGCGAAAACGGCGATGACGATGGCGCAGCCGATATACGCCCCTGTCTTGGTTTGCAGCGCCGACAGGGCGATGCCGAGCCAGCTCACGACGAAAGCCCCAGCTTCCTGCGCACCTCGGGCATGCTGAAAATCGCATAGAGCGCCAGGCCGACCAGCAGGACGCCAAGACCGCGCTGCAACCAGGGATCGAGATCCGCCACGCCGGTGAACAAGCCGCCGCCAGTGATGCCCGTGGTGAGCCAGGTCCAGAGCCGCTTCGAAAGCGCCAGCGGCTTTTCCTTCTGATCAGTCGGCTGCGCTTTTGACTCTGGCGCCGGCTCCGGAGGCGCCACAGGCGCGTTGACCGGCTTGGCCGGCTCGATGGTCGGCGCAGTCTCGTTGCGCGCATCAGCGGGCTTCCCTGCCGGTTTTGCGTTGGCGCCGCTCCAACTCGGCAGCTGCGGCGCACCATTCTCGGCTTTCCAGGCATCCAGGGCACGGCGCGCCCACTGGAACCGCGCAGGATAATTCTTCGTGCCGGCCTTCTCATAAGCCAGCTCGAACGCCTTGACCTTGGCTTCCAGACCTTTCGCCGCCCTCACCGCCTCGATGGCGTGGCGATAGTCAGTCTGCAACTCGACCACAAGGTACCCATAATTCGCCTGGTCGCTGGCCGGTCTGAAACCGCGAAGCTTGCACCAGGCGAGATAGGCGCGCCGGCGCGGCCCAGTCCACTGCGGCCAGCCATAACCGCCGGGAGCACCTTTGACGACAGGAGCGATCTCCTGGAGCTTGGTGAAGCCGAGGCATTCGTGGCCGAGATTGCCGACGATCGCGGCAGTGTCGTCGAGCTGGATTTTGAAGTCGCGCATCAGCAACGCCATGATCCAGGGCGCTTTTGTGCGGAACACGAATTTTGGGTCGAGGTTCGACGGCATGCCGGCTGTCTCCATTGAGCTGGGGACAGCCTACGGCTGGCGGACAAGCGTCAACTGCGAGCGCAAGATCTCGCCCGGATTGAGCAAGGGGAGATAGACATATTGTAAATAGAAGGCATCTCATGCATAGATTGCAGATGGGCAAAGCGTTGCATCTACTTTTGGTCGGAGTTGTGGCTCTTGGTGGGGCCATCCTTGTGGTTTCGATCGTTCGCGAAGAAGCTCAACCCGTTGCTCAAATTGACAGCACGGTGACGCGGTCAACTCAATCCGCTCTTGCGGCCGGTGCTTGGCCTCCAAGCGACTCATGGATTCAGGCTCGCCATCAGACCGATATGGCGATAGTTGAAAAGCGATAAGCTTAAACCGTCACCCACTGACTAACATTTCCAACCCCCTTCGATACGGCGACTGCGCCTGTCGTCGTCAAGCACCATTGGCCAACTTTCCAGGGTGCAAGAGTGGTAATGTTCTTAAGTTCATCGGTGGTGTTGCCAAAAACTTCGAGACCAACCGAATCGTATGCATACTGGCCGTTGTCGCGGATCGAGACCCGGTTGCACCCCCGAAAATCGATCCGGTGGGAGGTGTCATTCGATCCGTTGTTGCGGATTACACCATCCCAGACATTCGATCCGCGGATATTGGGCTGATTGGCGGCAAGCGCGCTGTCGATTCCGATCACATCCTCGATGCGGAAATTTTTCACATAGGAGAGTATCACGGTCGATTTGCAGCCTTTGGCCCGGCCAGCCCGAACAATCACATTCTTTGGCACGTACGCCTCCGCAGTCGCGCCTGCCGGCGCAGCTATTTGCACGACGTCGGTTTCGGCACATCCCTCAACCGTCCAGTCTTCGACCAAGGCCCCCTTCATCGCCACTGTCAGGCGGATAGGAATCGTATTGCCATTGGTGCCAAGCATGTTGACACCTTTCAGCTTTCGGAAAGTAACGTCGCTCAGGGCAACTTCGGTTCCGGAAACCAGAAGTGGTATGGCCAGCGCGACAAAATAGGCGTTCGAGACCGAGATCCCCTCTCCGAGCCCATCGGAACCCATCTGCCGAAATAGGTTGACGCCGCTACCGTCGTTGTACGGACACAACGTTACCCCGGCCACCACATTGTCACCGGTAACATTCCTGGCCCTGTTGTGAGAGCCGAGAAGTTTGACAACCGAACCGCCTGAGTAATCGCAGTGGATGTTTCGAGCTTCGGTGCCATCGGTCGAGGAAAAATAGACGTTGTTGTCCCACATATGACGGCTGTGGCCACCGTCGATTATATTTCGTTGAGCGTTCCCGCCACCGACGAGAAGATTGCCGTAGTGATCGCCACTGATATCGCGAAACCTGGCGTCGTGGCATTCCGTAAAATAGAGTGCATCGCACCAATTCAGTCCGTCGATGTATGGCGCAATTGGCGCTCCGCCGCCGGTCGACATTGCTGGAACGTCCGGTAAAAATCCATTCGCTTCAAAGTCTTTGACTTGTATGGCAGGACATTGATGTCCGCGAAGCACGATTTGAACCCCGCCGCCACGGATGCCTTCAAACGATGTATTCGTACATCCCTGTGCATAGACCGCGCTGTAAAGCGTGGCCCTCTGTCCAGTTGTCTTTGCATCCCAGCTTGCCCGCGTTTCGGGCCCATTGAACCGCCATTGGCTACCAGGTGCGAAACGGATGCCGTCACGATCGACGAAATTGAACACGCTGCCTGTCGTGCTCAGATTCGTGAAATTGATCGTCGCCTTGCCAATAAAGGTGACATTGTTGGCCGAGCAAACCATAGCGCCAGAAGTGGCATAGGTACCATCCGCCCCGTCGACCGTGTCACCATCTCGCAAGGATGCGATCAAGCTCGGCAGATTGCCGCCAAACATCTTCGCGTTACGAATCTTCTCATCTAACCTGTACCAGGAGCCAAGTCCGCCTCTATTGCGGAAGGCATCGGGTGTTCCGGGATCCGAAGCCACTTTCCGATATAGTCCACCGGATCCGGTCCGGTAGCTCGAGTCGTAGTACTTCACGTCGTAATAGTCTGGATCGGGCGCCAAACCCGGATTGTCGGCGATTGCCAGTGCCCTGGTCGCCTTCGCAGAGACTACACTTGCCAGTGCCGCAAGGGTCAAGTCTCGCGCCGCTTCGACAAGCAGGCGATCAGTTCGCGTCTGAGCGGCATTTTCCTGCGCGCTTTCGATATCCTGGACCGTGCCGCCTGGCACAAGATTGCCACCCTCCCACTTGCTGTAATAGCCGTCTGGAGCTGGGGAGACGATCGGCGCGACATTGTCCGGATCGACGCGGACGGCGCGACCGAGATCGCGGCGGATTTCGGACTGAGCGCTGGCCTGCTTTGAAAGTTCTTTCTCCAGCTGCGGCGCGTCGAGCGCGCCGGCTCGCGTAACAGCCACCTGGCGATTGGAGACGCGCTTGGCCGAGTGATACCACTTGGTGGTCGTCGGCACCGCGCTGGCGAAGGTCACTGAAAAAGTGTCGAGCTCGGCGCCACTGGTCTTGGTGACGATCGATGTCGAAGTGACATCCCGGAAAAACTTGTCGGCAGGCTCTTTACGCCAAACCGTCACGTCCGCCGTATCGAAGATCTTATAGGCTGACGGGCCATATGGCCCGGCAGTGCCGTTGCCGACGTTGATGCCGGATTCGCGCGTCTCGCGCGGCAGGGGATAAGGTGTATCAGCCATGGCCGGAGCATGACTCCCCGGCCTGTCCGTCAATTGCGGTATGGCGTGTAGCTGCCGGGCGGAAGCCAGAAAGGCGTGCCGTTCTTCCTGGCGTTGGACGCCTGCGCCTTGAAACTCTTGTCGGCCTTGGGGTCCAGCATCCATTGCAGGTTGTCGAGCACCAGGCGGTTATAGGCGCCGCGTGTTGCCCAGTTCGACGCGATCAGCGGCGTATAGCGGCGCAGGTATTTCACCACGTCGCGCCCCGGGTTGATTTTGTCACCCATGGCGGCGCTGATGACGTTGCCGGCGGTGAGCTTTGCCGTGTCGCCGACAAAGGCCACGGCAGGGCCGGCCAGCGCCTCGATCATCGACTGGCCGAAACGGTTCTCGGCTGCCTTGATAAAATCGCCGAACAGACCAAATCCGCCGCCCTGGAATCCTGCCTTGACCCAGAAGCCGGGATTTTCCAGCGGGTTGACGCTCTCAGGCTTCTTGCCGTCGAGCAGCTGCTTGATCTGGATGTAGGCCGCACCACCGACGGTCAGGCCGATCGCCAGCGGCGCGAAATAGCCGAGACCCGAGCGCCAGCCTTTGCCTCCGCCGCGCCTGGTCGCCATTTCCGTCACCGCCTCCAGCTGCATTGCCGTGAAGGACAGGCCGAAACTCTTGTATTGCAACATCGCGTCGACGAGCTCGCCAGCGATGGTGCCGCGCTGCACGATACCGGTAACCGCGCTGCGGGCGTTCGGCGTGCCGGAAGGCACCGCGCGCTCCGACCAGCTGGTGATGACTTCGGACAGCTTCTCGGCCGCCGCACGGTGCGCCAGCGCCTTCGCCTCGGCCGCGTGCGCCGGACTTTGCAGCGCACCGCCCGACATGTCGAGATATTGCACGGCGCCGCCGTTGAGCTCGATCTGGCGCTGGGTCACGAAACCTTGCGGATCTACAGCCTTGCGCCAGATGTCCCATGTCGCGCCGTCGACGCCGAAACCGTCCAGTACGGCGCGGAACCGCTGGTCGAGCTGGTCGAAGCGCTTGCGGGCTTCGTCGGCGATGTGGCTTTGCCAGGCGCGCGCCTCGACGAGCTTGCGGCCGACTGTCATCGGCTGCAATCCGGTCCACACCAGGCCGCGATCGGCGAGCCAGCGCGACCAGTCGGCGCCCATGGCAGGACCGGCGAAACGGATCTCGTCCTGCATGACATGCATGTATTCGTCCCAGACGACGCCGGCGCGGATGATCTCCTGGCGGTTGGACTTCGACAGCATCGAGATCATGTCGCCCAAGGTCGACATCACCGGCAGGCCGGCAAGCTTGCGGGAAGCACGGGCAACGAACGGATCTGTCGCGGCCGCCAGCAGGACGGTCGAACCGAGCTGTGCCGAGGTCAGCACGTTTTTCAGGTTTGTTGTGGTCTCGGCCCAGCCGCTGACGATCGTCTGGCGGCCGCGCAGCGCCTGCCACAGGCTGTCGATGCGCCAGCTTTGCAAGCGCGCCTGGCTACCCTTGATCAGCCGCGGCTCTTTCGCGAGCGACGGCAGGCCGGCTTCCAGCTTGCCGGCTTCATGCGCGGTTACCTGTTTCAGATATTCCACCATCGCCGCCGGGTTTGGCCCCAGCACTTCCATGGCAGCGATATCACGCGCCATGCCGTTGACGTGGTTGAAAACGGCCTGCACCACGTCGCCTTTGCCGAAGGCGCGGTTGTATTCGGTCCAGCTGGCGGCATCGCGGAAGATCAGAAATCGTTCGTCCTGGCGCTGCGACGCGATCGCGCCCTGCCCGCGCCGAGCCATCGATGGGGTGAAGGTGGCGCGGTTCTCGCTAACGATCGACGAATAGACATGATCGAGCGCGGCATTCAGCCCGCCGGCGCCGACTGGCTGGCCGGTCACCGGGTTCACCATGCGGTTTGCATCGAGCAGCGGCGCGATCGCGCGTTTCCATTCCTCTCGGCCGGCGCCCTTGACCTTCAGCCGGTCATGCGAGTGCGGCAGGCCGAAATTCTCCAGCTTGCCGATCGCGCCGCCGGCGGCGTTGAAGCGCTGGCGCAGATCCTCGAAAACCTCGGAGGTCGCCCGCGCCAGCATCTTTGCGGTGGCGTCTCCGGATGCCTCGCCGTGCAACTCCTTGACGAAATCGCCGATCATCGCCCGGTTGGCGCGCTGGCCGAGCAGGCCGCGCCGCTCAAAAGCAAACATCACCTCATCGAGGTTGCGCTGGGCGCCGGCGATGATTGCCTCGGTTCGGCCGCGCACACTGGACGCGCCGCGAAAGCCGTAATGTGACAGCAGTGCCATCGCCCCTTCATAGACATTCGGCTTGCCCTGGCGATCGCGATAACCCTGCAGAAAGCCTTTGATCCCGATCCGGCGGGCTTCGGTGAGATCCGCTCGCCGGCGCTTTTCCTTGGCTTCGGCCTGCATGGCGGCCGCCAGGTCCTCGCGCGCCCGGGAGCGCGCGGCATCTTCCGACATGCCGTTGCGCAGCTGCGCAAAGCGCGTGTCGAAATCGTCGGAGAGTGCGGCCGCTTCCTCGCGCGAGATCTCGCCCTGTTCGGCGGCCGATATCAGGCAGTCTTTCAGGCCCACGGATCAATCCTTGCAACTGGTGATGAGGTCGGAAAACAGCTGGCTGCGATCAGCGTCGGCGACCATCGTGTCATAGGTCGCGTGCAGTACAGTGCCATCCGCCTGTGTCGCCGCCGGCATGGCGTCCCAGATATCGATCTGTTTCTGTGACTCGAGGTCGAACAGTCCGCCGTCCGGCATCGGCTTGTCACCGCCGCGCAGCGGCTTGGCGGCCTTGGCTTCCAGTTTTTCCTTGGTGGTGACAGGTTTGACGCCTTCGATCAGCGTCTGCTCGCCGGCGTCGGTGGTTTCGCTGGCGCCACGTGCCTCGACCAGTACCGCTTCGGCCTGTGCGACGGCTTCGTCACTGGCAGGCTCGGGCGTGGCGCCGGCGGCTCTCAGCCCGCCCGGCGCGCCTTCATCTGCGCCAGCAGCTTGAAGTTGTTGGCGATCCGCGTCATCTGGGCCGAGTCTTCCGGCTGTGCCGTCTTGGCCCGGCGATCGAGCATCGCCGACAGGGCGCGATCCTGATCCGGACTGCGCAGCTGTTTCGAAGAATGGCGTGTCATATTCTGGCTCATTGTCAAAGCCCTCCCCGCGCTCCGCGAGCGTATCGGCATAATTCCTATAGTCTTCTTCGATGGCACGCTCAAGCGCGGTCACGGCATCGGTTTCGTCGTCAACAAGCTGGCTGGCTCGAACAAGCAGCGCGTCGTCGACCTGGTGATCAATGCCGAGATCATCGACAGCGCCGGCGACTTCCTCAACGATACGGCGATAGGATTCCTGCCGGCGCCGGCCTGTCTGGTATTCCTGCCAGTCGAAAACGCGACCACCATCGTTGCGGGCCGAGAACACAGGATCGCCGCCAGCTTCGGTCTCGATCGCGCGCAGCAGATCGTCCGGGGTCGATTGCGCCACGGCGGTTGCAGGATCCCCATAGGCATCGTCGAAATAACCTGCCTCGGCCGCTGCCTCGCGGGCATAGTCCAGGCTCTTGCCATTCTTGCGAACCAGAGCACCGCTGCCCGGGATGAAACGGCGCTCAAGGCCCATGGCCGCAAGTGCCCCGCCTTCGTCCTGGACGCCACCAACGTCGCGGGAGGCAAGGAACTGCATCAGGGTGACGGGACGGCGCGGCTCGGGTCCAAGCGGAAATTCGCTGCGCACGATGCGGTCGATCGTGGCGGCCCGGGCTTGGAGATCCGCGCCGGGTAGAAGATCCGGCGCGTCATCGACCAGGCGCAGCGCCTCGGCGGCCGCGCTGGTTGCCTCGCCTGCCGTCATGCCCGCAGGTGGCCTGCCGAAGGCGTCCACGTCGAAACCGTCCTGCTCGGCCGCCATGTCGGCCAGGCGGACGGTCTCGTCATCCAGCTTCACACCGAGCTCGGCGGCCATATGCCCGGCATCGCCCGGTTGCGGCTCACCGGCGGCAAGGCGTGCCATCGCTTCCGTGGGAGCGGTCTTGCCCAAAAGCTTGAATATCTCGCCGCCACCCTGGAACAGGCCGCCGAACCCGCCGCCGAACAGCGCGGCAAGCCCGATTTGTTGCAGGGAGGCCCCGAGGCCATGTTCAACCCCGGCTTCCTCTTTCCACTTGTAGGATGATGCCTGCACGGCCGTCTCGACGCCGGCGTTAATCGCGGCTTCGGTGAAGATCCGCTGTATGACACGGCCGAACACGGTTTTCGCCGGCGCCGATAGCGTTCCGCCGACAAACAGGGTGGAGACCTGGAGCGGATCGCGCAGCATGCCGGCAGTGCCGCCGCCGAACACGTTGGCGAGCTGTCCGAACCTCCCGACGCCGGCAGCGGCAGCGCGCTGCTGTGCCGCCGTGAACCGAGCTTCCGATTCGCGCGCAATCGCCTTGGCGTCTTCCTCGATCGGACGATCCAGGCCGACAACGGCTGCCGCATCCGGATGCGCTTCCGCCACGTCGAACAGCGCCTGGCGAAATTCTGCCTCATCCTGTTGGCGCGTACGCACCACAAGCTTGCCGTCCGGCCCGATCGTGTTGCCCGGCTTTTTCATCGGGTTGTCGATCTGGACGCCGGTTGCCTCATGAATGGCGCGGATGCGCCGTTCATAGGCTTCCTGCTCGGCGTTGCCACGCGCGTTGGAATTGTCGCGGTAGATCTGCAAATCCCGCGTGGCGTTCCACAGCTCGTTGCGCGCTGCCGTCAGTTCCTGGTCGCTTTCGAAGCTCGGCGCGAAGGTAGGCTGGTCGGGCAGTTTCGGAGCGTACAGCATCAGCGCCAGGCCCCCGGCACACGCTCTTGCAACTTCTCGCGCAGGCCGAGCAGGTCGAGCACGAATACACGGCCGTCTTCGCCCTGGACAAATTGCGGATCATCCGATGACGGATCACCCATGGCAAAGGCATAGCCGCCCTTGACGGCGACCGGTACGGCGCCAGCAAGGGCGCGTGTAAGGCTCGGCCGGGCGCTGGTCGATCCTGCGCCGCCCGGACCGCCGAAAACCGCGCGAAACTCGGTTGCAGCCTTTGGCTTCACCTTCAGCCCTGCAAGATCTTCGTCGGTGATAGAGCCAAGCACCTCGCCGAACTGATCGGCAGCAATATCGGACGGAACCCAGACGCGGGAACCGCTGCTGAAGAAGCCACCGCCCACGTCTGTGAACCCGCCATACTGCCGGCCGCGATCGAACACTGCGCCGGCTGCTTCCTGCACGGCCTGGTCGTGCACTTCAATCGCTTCGTCACTCGCCGGATCTAGGCCCTGGTCCGAGATCCGCTTGCGGGCTATGGCGTCGGCCGCTGTGCCGATCAGCTGGCGATCCTTCGGCTGCAACGCCATCGCGCTGCCGACCGTGTCAGTTAGGCTCTTGCGCGCTGTCTCCGGCTTGAGACCGGTCAGTTTCTTGCCATTGGCGCCCGTCGTCATGCCGGCGATGGCATCCTCTGCTGCCGCGCTGGAACCGTCAGCGACGATGATGGAGCCGGCCGCCGCGATCATCGGCGCTTCGTTGCCGAATTCTGCCAGCACTGCCGGCGCATCGACGCCTGCGCCGGCGACGATCGCGCCGGCGAGCTGCGCGCCATTGGCCGGATCTGCCTTGACCATCTTGGCAAGGGCGGTCGCTTCACCCTTTTTCAGGTAACGCGGCTGCACCCCGAGGCGCGGCGCGGTATCGGCCGCCGCCTTCACCCGGCTCTCCATGGTCTGGGCGATTTCTTCAGGGTTGGCAGCTTCCGACAGAAGCGGCGTTTCCGGCGCAAGGCCGTGGCGTTCGGCATAGGTCACGCTGTCGGTGACGATCGCCTTGCGTTTCGCTTCTAGCATCTTTTCGCCGAGCGCAACTGTGCGTGCCTGCGCTGCGGTCGGTTGGTCGCCATACTGCTTTTTCAGGCCGGCGACATGCGCCCGGGCTTCCGGCAGCGGTAGATCGCGCACCGAACGCGCCAAGTCGATCTTGGCGTAGGTTTCCTGCAAGGCGGCTTTGCCGGCATCCGTTTTGCCAGCATCGAGCGCGTATCTGGCGAGCTCGGCGGGGTCGACGTCCTTGCCACGCTCGACCAGGCCGGCCATGCGATCGCCTGTACTTCGGAAATCCTTGACGGCGCGGCGCTCGGCAGTGCGCTTCTTCTCTTCGAGTGCGACTAGCGACTTGTTGAGCGTTTCCCAGCCCTGCCCGTCCAGGCCCGAAATGCCGCCGTCGGCGAAATCCTTTTCCATGTTCTTGCGCATGGCAGAAACGCCGTCGGCATTCTGTGCCGATGCCTGCTTGCCATAGAAGCCAAGCGCAGCCTCGCGCCGGCTTGTCAGTTTCGCACTGGCCGCGTCGGCGGCATCGATGATGCCGCGCTCGACGGCCGCGTCAAAATGATGGTCGATCGCCTCCTGGCTAGAGGCGATGGCATCAGCAGCACCCGGGCTAGATGGGTCGAAATCGGCTATCTGGCGCCGCTGGTCGGTTTCAAGTTGCCCGGTACGCTCGATGAAATCGGCGCGATCGCGCTGCTCGATCTTCTGGATGTGGTTGCGCCGGGCTTGCTCCAGGTATTGCTCGCCGAGCCGATCGAAGCCAACTTCGAAATCGGCCTGGATCTCGGGAAACACGTGGTCGCGGCCGAGCGCGCCGCGCAGCTCGATCAAACCTTTCTGCAGGCCGGCCGGATCATCCTTGTATTTGTCGAAAAGCTGGCTGGTCGTGGACCTGATTTCGGTGTCCAGGGTTTGCAGATAGACTTTGCTGCCTGCCTCATCATAGGCGCGACCATAGATGGTATCGGCGCCACTCGGCCGCCACGTCCCGCCCGTCAAGCTGACCGAAGGCGCAGTGCCCGACAAAGCATCCGGCGAAGTTGGTATGGCATACCCCCCGCCAACGCGACGGGTCCAAAGATTCGCGAATTGGCCGGCTGTCATGCCAGGACTGCCACCATTCAGGCTCACCGCCTTTGCACCGACTACCGACGACGCCAGGGCATCCGGATTGCGCAGCAACTTCGCTGCGCCACCAGGCCCTTGCTGATGTGCAAGATAGAGTTCGCCGGCGGTCGGTTCGCGGCCGAGCTCCTTGCGCAAATGGGCGCGGTTGTCGCGCATGAACTTGGCGGCACCCTTGGCGGACTGGTAGGCGTCCAACCGGTCGGCCACGCCGTACTGTTTGGCGTTGCTATCAATCTGCTGGAAAAGGCCGGCAGCGCTGGAGGTTGGGTTCTTTGCGCGCGGATTTCCGCCGCTCTCGATCTGGGCAAAGCTTGACAATATGCCGGCATCGACGCCTTCCTCTGCGGCGGCCCGCGCGATCGCTGCATTCACCTCGGGCGCAAACCGTGCTCCGCGCACCCTTTCATTGCCGCCGGCAGCACCCGCACCACCGGTCACCTGCGATTCGGGCCGGCCGGCAAGCGCTGCCTGCTCGCCCGCCAGCGCACCAGCGCGCTGGGCCTGGCGGTCGGCGTATGCGCCCGCTTCCTCGGCGACGCGGAAGAACGCCGATGAAACCTTTTGCAGCAGCTCGCCGCCGGGACGCGCGACCGGCAACAGGCCATCGGCGAGCTGGGGACGCGTGCGAAAAGGCTGGTAGCCGACCACTTCGCGGCGGGTGTTGGCCATCACTGTCCCCTGTCGAATATGCTCTTGAAGCCCGAGAGCCCGCCGGCAAAGGCGTTGATCAGCCCCATGCGTTTTGATTGCTTTGCCATCAGCCGGTAATTGGCGGCGCGTTCCGTCAGCCGGGATTGGCGGGTTTCCTGAGTGCCGCCGTCCGCCGTCAGTGCCGTGTCCGCTTCCCGATAGGCATCGGTGCGGGCATTCGACGCCGTGCCGAATGACAGGTCCACACCGGAACCGGCATAGGCGACATCCTGCGCGCCGATCGCGTCGGCGAGCTGCCGTTTGATGGACGAACGCCGCTGGATGCCTTGCAGGTTCTCCAGCGACTGTTCGCTTTCAGCGTCCTTCGCCGCCATTTCGGCCTGCGCTGCATCCGCGTTGCCGGCGCCGATCGACGAGACAATGCCAAGCACCGACGCCGTTCCCTGCAACAGCGAACCCAGCGAAAGGCCGCCCGCCGCCACCGGGATGCCCGCAACGGTAGTGGCGGCAGCGGTCGCGGCGCCGGCGCCGCCGGAGGCGGCCGATGCCGCACCGCCAAGGAAGGGCCCAAGCAAGAGCTGCATTAGAGTTTCGCTCCTATGCTGATATCGCGGACATAGAGTTCACCCGGTCGCAGCTGGGTGATGACGGCCGTGGTGCTTTCCTTCATGCCCTTGAGGCCATCGACTTCGAGCAGCATGGTCTTTGCCGGCACCGGCTGGTTGACCGGATCACCGATCCGCCCGAGTGGAATGTCTTCCGGCGCTTCACCGTTGGCGCCAATCGCGATGCTGGTTGTGTCGATGATGTTGGCGGAAACGGTATGAATACGGCCAGGACGTAGCACCACGTCATCGCCAGGCGTCACATAGACCTGCGGCATGGTCTCGAAGCGCGACGCCTGCCACCGGCCGATATCCACATTGGCATACGGGTCGCCAAGCGCGATGGATCCGCCAGTTACGGTGAACGGGCCGAGCACGTAACCGTCTGCCACGGCCCAGAGCTTTGCGCCTTCCTCATAGGGAACGCTGTTCACCGCGCCGGCGAGATCCGTCGTCACCGTCACTGCGTCTTGCAAATAGACATCGGGATCGTAGATCTCGATCGTTCCTTCGCCGGTACGGTCGACTGCCACCCAAAGGCGGTTTTTTCCATCGACCCCAATCTCGCGCGCTTTGCCATCGGCGGCCGGAATCCACTCGCAAAAACCAGTGATTTCCTGATTGCGGATCATCTGGCCGCAGATCAGTCGGCCATCCGCGCGCATCAGCCAGCCCTTGGAAGCGTCGAGGTCGTTCTGTGCGTTCTGTCGGACGTCGCGTATGACGCCATGCACCAGGTGCGAAGCCAGCAGAGAAACCGGATTGGCGGCGAAACTGGTGTTCGACGTCACGGCACTTTCATCGAGCCGCAGCAACTGGTTGCCGCCAACGGCATAGTTCTGCAGGCCGCTTTCCGCGATCGCGACGTAATGCAAGCCGCCTTCCATGACGAAGGGCCGGCAATTGGGCTGGATCCCAACTTCCGAGCACTTCACGAAATTCAGCGGCGTGTTGCGCTCGATCGTGCGATTGGGGACAAAATAGACACCTCTATTCGTGAACACGAAAAGATAAGTGCTCTCCACGAGTGCAAGGATCGTTTCCGAAGTTATCGAACGCAGGCGATCCAGCCGAGCTGCATTGTCCGTCTTTGCCTCGGCGTTCAGATCAAAGTACTCGCCGACCTTGCTTAGAGCCAAAGCGCCGGTCGCTGCCGGAATACGCGCGTGGCCCATTCGATCTTGGATCAGCGCCGCGGTACCAGGCCATCCGCGATTGGTGGAAAACAGCGGCTCCAAGTTCGTTCGACCGAACTCGGTATGATATGGCAACGCCGACATTTCCGTGGTGTTTACGACCAGCGCCGAGACTTGATACTCGCTGCCGGCATACTTGCCGCCGAAAGTGATCGTCAAACGCCTTGATTTGCCTGCGGAAGCAAACTGCGAAACAGTAACTCCAAGACCGAAAGACGGCAGGGATTGCAACGCATTCTGCAATGCTGTCGCAAAGAGACCCCATGTCTCGTTTGTGAAAGCATCTGACAAGATTATGTCACCGGCAGCATTCCGATGAGGAACACTGGTCGTCACCTCACCGTTGACGGTCACGGTCATTTGCATTTCCACGCTTTGGGACCATCGCACAACAATGTCCCAAACATCGTTGGTTTTGCTGTAGGTTCCGCCGAGATCTGCTTTCGGTGGCGGATCGTACGGCCACAGGTCCGCTCGCCAATCGTGTAAATTGCTGGCTGTTGCCAGGAAGAGACGCACGGAAGGCAACCAACTGTGAAAAATACCGACTGTGCGGCCCTCGGCATAGAAATCGAGGTCTGGCAACATGGCTGCCGTGACGTTTTCGAGCCAGGCGGCGCCCTTATAACCTTCAGATGTCCAGAAATCGGCAATGCTCGCGGATACGAAACAAGAAAGGACATCGCCTTCATCAGTGGTGAGCGAAACGTATCGTGGCCTAAAGGGCGTCCCACCTTCGGAATAGGCAGAGACGATCATGCCTGACACTGTTGCAGGGCCGGATACGATCGCCACGACACGAAGCGCATCGGCTGTTTTTTGCGCACCGGGAGCAAAAGCGGCAAGACGCGTCACCGATGCTGCGCTCGAAATTGCGAACGGGCCGGCGATCTGTTGCCAAACACCAGAAATACGCGCCTCCACTGAAAAAGTCGCGCTGCCGGTAGAAATGGTCAGGCCGGCACAGAGAACGGCAGCAACCGGGCCAGCAATGTTTCCCGTCCAGATGACTGCCACCCCGGAATGCGGGCCGGGAATGAGCGTCGCGGAAGATATCGGCTGGTTGACAAGAGGCTTGCGCCATCTGCCTATGCGGCGGCTACCGCCCATGCGGCGCCAGCCGCCTTGCGGTACCGGTTCGATGTTCTTGAACGCGAGGCCGCCGGAATAATACTGTTTGATATCGACACGACCGGCGGCGCTGGGGTCGAACTCCCCGGCATTGGCGGAACGGATCGGCGTTGCGGGACGCGCGACCATTACGAGCGCCCATACCAGTTGTCGGTGAAGCGGCCATTGGTCAGCGGGTTTTCGTTGGCCATCGATGCGCCGACCGGCCCCGAGGCGCGGTCCTGCGCGATCAAGCGGCCGAACATGCCGCCGGTGCCGCCTTCGGAAGGGGTGCCGAATGCCTTGCGTTCCTTGGCTTCCGCCAGATCGGCGTCTTGCGTGCGCGGAATGGCGAGATAGCTCGCCAGGGCAACGGCAAAAGCGTCGGCCCATTGCCAGTCCCAGATCTCGACTTCGACCGGCACTTTGCAGACGGCCCAGACGTTCGGTTCGTCAGCTGAAAGCGTATTGCCCTCGATGCGTGTGTCACGCACTGGCGTCTGCCCGCGCGGGTCGGAAAGATACTTCTGTGGATTGCCTATCCGGTTGCCCGGAAGGTCGAACCCGTATTGATAGCCGGTGTCCGGAGCCGTCGCCTGGCGCGTCAACCGATATGTGAGCCGGCAGAAAGTCCAGTCATGCAGGCCAAAACAGCGGCCGATGGCGCGCGGCCAGAAGATCGCCACATCCTTGCCGAGGGATGACTGATCGTCGATCGTGAAGCTGGCCGCCAGGCCGAGCTCGGCCAGCGCCCAATTCACGACCATGGCTTTCGTCAGCAGCGCGCCGTCGGTCATGTTACGCGCCCGAAGCGTCGGTGTTGATGGCCACCGTCACATTCGGCGAAACCGCCGTGACGATCAGGGATACGCGGTCGGAAACGGCATCAGTGAGGCAAGCCGCGTCGATCTGGTCGTTGATAGAGAGCTTGGATTTCACGCTGTCGAAATAAGCGCTCGTGGTGACGGTCGCGACAGCGTCCGGAGTGGCGTATTTGTACCAGTTGACTGTCTTGCCGGCCGAACCAAACGGCGTCGACGCGTAGAGCGACAGCGAGCGTGCATTGAAAGCCATGGAAATTCTCCAGATGGTTGAATTGAGAAAAAAGGGCCGACGAACCCGCCGGCCCCTGGCATCGATCGCTTACGGAACAGTCTTGGTCGGAACAGCAGGGCGAGTGATGTCCGTCAGCTTCTGGAAGCGCATGCGTTTCACGCCGGCGCCCTGGATGCCGATCGCAGCGCCACCCAGACCGACCTTGATCAGGTATGGTGAGCCTTGCTTGCCAGTCTGCTTGGTGATGTCCGGCGCTTCCTGATTCCAGGGAATTTCGGCGCCCATGGATTGCTTGTGCCAGACGAAGGCTTCCAGTTTGCCGGCCGTATATTCGGTGATGTATTCATCCGGCAGCTCGATATAGTTGATGCCGCGGCACGTCTTCATGCGCATGCGCTGGGTCTTCGAGAACGGCGCGTTGTCGAGGCCTACCCACTGCGCGTCCGCGAATTCCTTGTACATGGCGAGCTGCGACATCCACATCGCCGGCAGGCCAGCAAACACCTGGACCTCTCCGGTTTCGTCGGCGCCCGTGGCCGCGATTTCAGCCCGTGCACGTTCGAAATGGGTGATGTCCGGAATTGCCGTCCCGTCACCAATCGTCACGACACCGGCCGGACCAAGATTGGCGAAATCGGTGAGTGCGCGGATCTTGATCAGATCGCGCTCGCGGCGGATGGCATTGACCACCAGCGTGGCAAGGGTCTGCTGCTCGTTCGGGCCCGACTTGTAGGCATCCTGGGTACGCCACCATTCGGAAGCCTCGAAGTCATCCATCGTGATCTGCACGGTGGTAAGACCAGGACCATTGACAGGCACGTCTTCAATCGCTCCGGTGAGTTTGTAGACCTTGGATCGGCCGGCGATCGGGAACTTGACAGTGTTGGCAGTGACATCGCCCGACATCATGGTGCCGTCGAGCAAACCGCCGTGCGACTGGAACTGGATGGTGACCAGGCCACTGATCTTTTCAGTGAACCAGGCCTGGATGTTCTGAGACATGGGAAACCCCTGTTTGGTTGCTTGCTAAGCAGCCAGGGGCCGATGGAGCCGGCGGCGGCGGGGTCCGGTGAAGGATAGCCCGCTTGATCCGGGTCGCTCCCGTGGATGCATGGCCGAGCATCGCGCGGCCATGCGGGCGTCAATTGCGGTCAGCCGCCGTGCTGCCGCTTCAGCTTGTCGTCGAGGGCATCCCACGCCTTGCGGTCGAACTTCGGATGCTGCGGGTCCATCTCCGGTCTGGCGAGCTCGGCGAGCAGCTGCTGACGCGCATCATTGCCATTTCCGGCACCACCGTTGCCGCCACCGTGCGGCTGGGCGCGGTCGCCGCCTGTCGTGGCGTGACGAACGAATTCGATGAACTCATTGCCGGCGGCGGTATCCATCAGCATGAGCAGCGCGTTTTCGCCAGCATCCTTGGACAACACCGACTTGCCGTCGGCGCCGGGCTTCATAAGCAGCTTGATGTAGTTCTCGTTTTCCGTCAGACGCGCCTCGATAGCGGCGTCCTGTTCGGCCTTGCTGGCGCTGCGATGCGTCTCCGGCAACAGCTTGCCGCGCTCCGCTGCAATATCGACGGGTGACTCGAGCAGGCCGGCATCCTGCAACGCCTGATAGGCGGCGGTCATGCCCGCATGCATCGCGGTTACCGGGACACCAGCCTTCATGAAGACCTCCGCTGCGGCCTTGAAAGCTGGATCGTTGGCGAAATGCTCGACGTGCGATCGCATGAAGTCCGGCACCTTGTCGGCCTCGAACTTCGAATAGGCGTCGACGTTGTCAGGCACGACACGCTCGGCATCGCGCTGCCGATAGCCAGCCACCGCCTTGTACAAGTGGTCGATCGTCTCCTGGTCGGACTTGCCATAATACTGGTCGGCCATGCCCTGCGGCCGATATGGCGTGGGTGCGGCGGCCGAGCCGGAGCCACCAGCATCGGCCGCCGCGCCAGGTGCGGCAGCCCCCGCGCCGCCTCCTGGAGCTGCTGCGCCGGCGTCGCCGCCAGCGCCGCCCGATCCGCCACCATCGGCATTGCGGACGAAAAGATATCGATCAAGCAGTGTTTTCATGGCCTTGGCTCCTTTGCTTCCAGATTTCTTCACCGTCGACGATGGCGCGGCCGATGACATAGCCGACGGCCGTGCGCGCCTCGTGCTTGGCGGCCGCCAGTGCCGCGCTGTCATTGGTCGAACCGACGTGGGGGAACGGCGCGCGGGCAGTGAGGTCGAAGATCCAGTCCAGGATCTTGCGGCCCTCGGCGGTGGCGTAGAAGTGAAACAGCACTTCCTTCATGTCGTCGCCGGGGTCGAAATTGTCTGGCTTCTGCGCGGGGAAGAATGCCTGTTCGAGCCCGTCCCAGCTGGGCGTCCCGCGCAAAATGCTTTCCAAGACCATAAATTGGCGGGCGAAAGGAAAAGGTCCGCTTGTCATGCTGCCTGCTGTTCGGGTGCTGCGAGGGCGTCGACGATGTTCGGTGCGGCCTTGACGGCAGCCTGTGCCGCCACGGCCTGCGCCATGCGGGCATCGTTGTCGTTCTTGGCTTGCTGGCGCTCGGCTTCGTTCGGCACGACATCGGGCGGCACGATCAGCATCTGTCGCGCCCGATCGAGAACCACGTCGGTTTTTACGTATTCCGTAATGCGATCCTGTCCGACGATCTCTTGCGCCAGCCGGTAATAGTTGATCGTCGCCTGCAGCTGATCGGACTTTAACGCCTGGGCCATCGGCGAATTGACGTACATGGCGACCAGCAACTGGTTGAACGCCATCAGGTTCGGCAGCAAACGCCACTCTGCCAGGATCTCCATGGCACGCGGCACGATGACCTGAATGCCTTCCTCATTGAGGCGGCCATACGCACCGATATGCACCTTGGCGTTCTGCTGCGCGATCAGTGCTTGTTCGGTGGCACTTGGCGGCGTACCGCCGTCGTCGAAGATGCGCGTATCCAGCAACGCTTCGCGGATCTGGCGCTGGCCGTCGCCGATCACCATCTTGGCAACGTCGAAACGCGCCGCGGCCGTGTCTAAGCGCTGGACGTCCGGGCCGAGCAAACCGCCGGTGGACTGCATTGCCCACATTTCACCGGGACCGATGCGAACGGTGTCAGGGTTGAATGTCCCGCCGGCCCTGTAGCCCCATATGCCGAGAAGCGAGATTGCCGCCGATTTCAGCGTCAATTCCTGAGCCTTGTTGACCGTCTTGATGGTGGGCAGGGCGAACAGAACCGGGCCACGTCCATATGCCTCGCCTGGCCAGCGATAGAAACGCATGACGGCAATCGGCTGGGTCCGGTAGGTTTCCTGCTCGATGAACCCGCCTTCCTTCTCGAAATAGACGCAAAAGCGCCAGCGGCCGTCCGGCAGCCGATAGAAATCCTGGCAGATCGTCACCGGCTCGTAAGGTTTCGTGCGTGCCAGATGCTCGAACTCGGATGGATAGATGCCCTTTGGCCAGGCTTCCTTGATCGCCGCCCGGCCGAGATCCGCGCGTTTCCAGGAAACGAAATTCACCTTGCCCCATGAATCCTGCGCAATTGCGCAGTCATCCTGCGGAATGCAGGCAAAGCGGAGGGGTTCGTTGATGTTCGGCCCCTTGAGCGGCAGCACGATACCGGTGCCGATGGTGAGATCCGTGCACGCCTCGAAAATCGACGTGTCATAGCCGCCGGTTTTCATGAACGGGTAGACGAATGTCGCAGTTTCCTGGAGTTTCCTATTCCAGGACGCGAGCTCGTCTTTCTTGAGCTGCTGCGCCACGAGGGGGCCGCACTCGACCGTGAAGGGCGTGGCGACGGGGAACATCTGCCGCTGCACCTCGCCGGCGCAATGCATGGCGCTATTGGGCCCGGTCATGTCGAAGATCATCGACGTTGGTGCTTTGACCTTGCCAAGGCCGCCAGGCCGCCGATTCGGCAGCACGTAATCGTACGCCTCGCTATACAGCGCATTCCAACCGGCACGATCATTCCAGACCTGTTGCGAACGCTGGCGCTGGAGATCTACCGGTGTGCCGTCGCCGAGGACTGCCATCAGCTGAGATCTGATTTCTGCGAAGCGTCGGAGACGAACAGGCGGCGGCCGCGCGGATTGCGGCGGCTTCCGCCATTGTCCTTGTCATCAGCCGCCATCGCCGCGAGCTGCCGATCGTTGGCAACGGCCTGGTCGGCCCGCTGCTGCTCGGCCGCCTGCCTGGCCGCCTTGCCTGGGTTCAACAGTGACGACATGTCGATCCTTCCGAAAAATCCAGACGCCCGGCGTTGAAAGCCGCGACTGCCGGAAGCCTACGAGCATCGCCATGCGCTGCCCGGCGATGTTTGCCGGATGGACGTTGGCGACGATGAGCGAAGCATCGGCCATTGGCAAAAGCGTCAATTGCGCCATCCGGACGAGCCGCTTCATATGGCGGGCAGCACCAGGCGCGACCGACAACGCCATTTCCACCCGCCGCCACCCGTGCCGGCCGAAGTAGACCACCGCCATCGGGGCATCGCCGCGATAGACGGCCGCCGTATCCACCTCGCGCGCCTGGCGCAGCACCAGCCTTCGCGTACGCGCACCTGCGCCCGCGAGCTCGAGCACGGCAGTGCGCGGCGCCGGCTGGACGATGCGCCAGGCTGTCATGACTTGAAAACGTCGAAGTCCGAGCGAGCGGCAACGTTGCGGATCGGCACGACGTTGGCGGGCCGGCCGGCTTTGGCGCCATCGGCGATCACCTTGGCCCGGCCACGATAGCCGTAGGCCAGATACTCCCAGGCATTGATCGGGTGGGAATATTCGTTCTTGTCGATCTCCAGCGTGTTGGTCTTGCCCTCGCTCGCCTGTTTCGTGAGGTGGTATTGCGAAACAAAGCCACGGATCGAGGTCTTGCAGCGTGGGTCCCAGATCGAGCGCGGCGTGTTCGCATCGATCATGCCGAAGTAGTAGCGCAGCGCTTCGGTACGGCTGTGAATGTCGTTGGTTTCGGTCGGCATGATCATGACGCCGATCGCCGCGCTCACCGTCATCATGAACGACAATTCGCCCTGGATACGGTCCTGCCCTTCGAAGTCGGACGGATCACCCCATGCGCCGCCAATGCGGAAACCGGCAAAATCGCGCAACAGCAACTCTACGCAGTAGCCCGAAAAACGCGTGGCACCGGTGACGACATCCGGCTGGGAGGTGATTTCCCGCAGCGCCCGCAGCTGCCCGTTGGGCAACATCTGCCCGACTGCCAGAGCCGGCCGGCCGCCGCCGTCGAAACCGAGATAGATCGGTTCGCCCTTGATCGGCTCAAGCCATTCATCCGAACGGTGCACAGCCAGGTCGAAGGCGTCATAGACGATCGTCCCGACCTTTTTCGGGGCATACTTGCCGTGAACGTTGCGGATGGCATCGGGCGCCTTCGGCCCACCGAAGGCTTTTTCCTCGGCCTCATAGTCCGCGCGGGTCTTTCTCTTGCGGTTTTCCGCTTTCGACGACAGCCCCGAGGGCTGCGGGAAAAAATTGTACCCGGGCCAGTTTTCGGGCTCTTCGATCTCGCGCTTGTAGGTCCAGTTGACTTCATCAGGCGGGTTGAAGTCGCCAAAGACGATGCGAGGCAGGCGGATGACCTTTTCGCCCGTGTCGGGGTCGACCTCCCAGCCAAGGCGTTCGCCCTCCCACTCCATGATGGTGTCACGCGGCGGATATCGGCCCGTGCGCCCGAACAGCAGGCCCGGAATGTCCTCGTGCATGAGATCGCATTCGTTCAGCCATCCCATGCTGATCTCGTACCCCTTGAAGAAGCTTTCGAGGTTTTCGGCACCGATCGCGCCGAACTGCATTTCCAGGCGGACCGTTGTCTCACGCACGCCATCGGGCCACCGACGCAGCACGTTCCACTCGCAAATGTGGTTGACCGGTCGGTCGATGCCGCCCTGGTAAGCGCCTTTCTCTGGCGCCGTGTAGGGGCCATATTTCGGAAAGAACCGGTGCCAGGTCGGCAGCGCCGTCTTGGCGAGCTCGCGGTACGTGTCGCGTATGGCAGCACAGCGCACGTTGATCTTGCCATCCTTGCACACGGGGAAAAGCATGGCGGCATGGCGGGCGATCTTGAAAACCGAAGTGACGGTTTTCCCGCTGCCCCATGGGCCACGGATGAAATCGAAAGGCCCTTCGTTCTTGGTGTAAGCCTCGCACACCGGCCCGGCATATTCGAACCGGGTGATGTCAAATTCTGCCTGATAGTCCGGCCCTAAACCCTTCACCCGCGACCCTTTCAGCTGCGGCGCCCGCGCGCCCGCGCCCACTCCAGGACAGCGAAATTATTCCGGCGCTGCGCGAGTCCAGTGCCAGCAACCCCTGAAGGGGGCCGTGTGTGTGAGACACAACGGCCGGGGGAGCCAGGGGGGCCGGGCCGTTTTTGAAATTCGGCCCTCCGCCTATTAGGCTGGAAGGCCGAGGGGGGCGGGGTCGAGGCAGGCGCGACACGCTCACGCGCACGTGCACATGCGAGGATGGAAGGCCGGTCGATATCGCGTTTTCAATCGGCCACATGATTTGCGATCATGTAGCGCGCCAACGATATCAATGGCTTAGCTACCCATGAGAGTTATCAGGCTTTTCTCTCACCGTCTCGCCTTCGATAAGCCTTTGATTTTCCTCAACATTGCCATTCGGCATGATGCCGGCGCTATCGAACGCAACATTCTGCTGGATCATGACGTTGGCACCGTCGCCGAACATCATCAACGGGCGCTTGCCGCTGTTGCCCATGTCGAGATCCAGCTGCTGCGGCTTGGCCGAGTGGTGGAACTTCATAAGCGTGGTCGCAGCACGTTCCTGCAAGGCGGCCACGAACTCGGGGTTCGGCGGATTGTAGAGGGTCTCGCCTTTCTCGTTCCTCTTCACGACGCCATTCTCCTGCATCGGCACGCGCAGGTACATGGCAAGGCGCAGCGTGTCGGCCGACTGGATCAGCGACAGCGTTTCCCAGGGGTCGCGATGCCCCTTCGCAGCCAGGTACTTGATCATGTCGTTGTTCTTGCGGTTCAGCGCGCCTTCCGGCCTTCCCCTCGCCCGTCGCTGGAGCAATGCAGGTTCCGCCGCCATCGCAAAAATGTCCTCGGGCTCAAGATGAGGCGAGCCGGCCAGGAGGTCGAGCGGATCGGCACCAGGCAGCGCCTGGTCGGCGGCGCCGGCGGGCGGTGTGTGTGCCTCTGACTGCCCCTGATCTGGCTGTTTCGACATCGATGGCGCTCCAGGACCAATATTTTATTCAGGACACCGAAAATGCAGCCGGGTAACCGCGAAGTAACCGGCTTTTCGATAGAAAATTCAAATAGATATACACGTAAGGTTACGGGTTACGTGGTTACTTCATAACGCGCATGCGCGCGCGCGTACGCAACGAAGCTTGTTCTACCCGGTAACCGGTAACCATTTCGCACATGTCTATGATTTTCCTTGGCTTTTTCGGTTACCTATCCAGTAACGCACTGGTAACCCGGTAACCGCTCCCGCACCCATTGGCGGGTTGCTCCAACCTCGCTCGACGCGCTTAACGTCCATTGCCAGCCGTCGTTTAGGCGCGGCGGAACTCATCTATCGACCAATTGGGCGGGGGCTCGGGCGTCAATTGCGGGCGCGGGATCGAGTGACAAATTGACAAGAAATGACCCGGCGATATGCCGGCGACGACATGATGATGGCGGCTCGATGGAGCGCTGGCGGGGCGTGGGCGCGGCGGAATTTCTCTATCCCTATCGGGCGAGGGAGAGACAAAAGCGGCGTGGCCCTGCCGGGCCACTGGTCGTTTCATCCGTAACGCATGGCAGCTGCGCCGCGCGCCAGGGCACGGCAATGGCCATGACGGCGCCGGGCGCGCTCTTGGCCTGGACTGTCGAGTAATCGCATTGCAGGGCGCGCTAGTCGCGCGCCAGGCGCTCCACCGTGGCGACCAGTTCACCAAGCCACACGGACCAGCTGGCAGGCTTTGCGCCGGCAGATATGTAGAGATCTTCCGCACCGGACAATGCACGCCGCATGCCGATTGGATGATCCGAGATCCGGATCTTGTAGCTGCGCCGAGGGGCGAGGATGAAAACATAATTCGATCGGCCGGCGCGCGTGCTCGACCGGCTCACCTGGTGCTGCACACCAGGCAAGGCGTCGTCGAGGGAGGCGAGGAATAGCTTTGTTGTGCGGTCGACGGCGCGCACTACGTGCTCTTGCTGGCGAACTGGTCGAAGGCTTCCAGGTCGACGAACAGACAATGCTTGGTCGACCCGTTGATCTTCACTTTCTGGCCATTGCCGGGCAGATCGCGGATAATGATGTTCGTCGGTCCTTGCTTAAGCGCCGAGAACCACACGCCTTGGTGCCATTCCTTGCTGGCATAGACCCGCGCCAGTTGCTGGCTTTCCGATGGAATGGCGATCAGCGGCCCGTAATTGTCGAAGCGGCCATCCTTGATCTGCTGTTTGTCGACGACGCCGAGCCCGACCAGCTCGAGTCTTTCACGCGCGCCGCGCGCATCCCAGCCGCCTTGCGATGGCCCCAGGCGGAACTGCTCGCACACGCCGCCCACGGTCGGCCGCGTGCCACCTTGCCAGTGGTCGATCGTCGTCTGGAAGAGGAAGTCTAGGCAAGCGTGCCAGTTGTCCAGTCTTTCGGTGCGCTCAAGCCTGGTCGCCGCCGCAACGATCTCGCCGACGCGGTGTGCCTCGCCGACGGGCAAGCCGACCTTTTCCAGCGCCTCACGGCCGACAAGCAGCTCGGCCGCCGCCAGCAGCGTGCCGAATGTGTCGATCGCGCGCGAGTCTAGCCCCTGCGGCGCGAACTCTTCCCAATAATATTGCATCATCTCGCCCTGGAATTCCTTCCAGCCGTCCATGATCTGCCGCAACAGCATGCGGCCGTCCGTGTCGGGCGACAGCCGCACAGCGCGGCCGAGCCCGTTCGTGGTGTCCAGCCGTTGCAGGTTGAGGATCGCCATGCGTGTCTTGTCCTGAGTGCCCAAAGGCGGCACGTTGATGGCGAAGCCGCCGAAGGCGTTGCGGGCCGTGAACGTGGTGGCTTCGTGGTCCTGGCCGCCGCGGCTGATATCGCCGCCTGTGTAGGCCACTCGCATCAGCTCGATGACGGCCTCGGCGCGGTTCGACCCAGCCTTGCTTTCCAGCTCGTCGATCAGGAATGGCAGCGAGTCCAGCTTGGATTTCTGGTAGATGCCGGCGGCAGTGGTGTTCACCGTCGTGGTGACGGCGCCGGCGAGCACCGAGCGCAGCAATTCCATAAGCGTCGACTTGCCGACGCCGGCGCCGCCGGTTGTGAACAGGATCGGGCGGGCCTTGAGCGCGCCGCCCATGAGCGCAACGCCCAGCCAGCCCAGCACCAGGATCGGATCGAGATAGGGCCGCTGCCAGTTCCAGGTGCAGAGATCTTCCAGGATGCGCCTGGCGGGGCTTTCCTCCTGGCTGACGGGTTCCTGCCAGGGCTCGATCGTCGCGGCCATGCGCGTATAGAGAAAACCGTCGTGCACGGCCGGCCGGCTGCGCTCCAGGCGCTTGCCGTCGCTCACCCACAGCGATGACCCGGAATGCCAGATGAAATTGCCCTGGCTGTCCTGCCACCCTCCCCGGCCGCGATGCTGGCTGTTGGGATCGAAGATCGGCCGGCGCGCGGCTTCATTGTAAATCGCCTCGACGAGCAGGTCACGTTCGAGGCGTTTGACCACCATCTTTTCCTTGGTTTCCTCTGTCATTGGATCGGTCTCTTTGACCTTTCCCCACGCAGGAAACAGGAATTTCGCAGTGTTCGAGTACGGCGCAAAGATATCCATCAGCCGCGCGTGATCGAACTTCTCGACTGCCCGCATGTCGTTGGTGGATGTGGTCAGGTAGACCGTTCCGCCGGCGTCGCGGCCGATGATGCGTACATGACAGCCGAGATCCGCGCCCGGCCACCGGGCGGCCGGATATCCCTCCCAACGGCCGGGAAGCACGCCATTGCGCGCGAGATTGGGGTCGGGATCACTGAAGGCCGCGCTGTCCTCGACCGCGCGCCTGGCATCTTCGAACACCGCGCGTATGGCCTTCGATCCGGTCTGTGTCTGCGCTTTGGCCAAGGTATGCACTTCCGATGCTGGAGGTAGAAAGCCCGCCGGCAATTCAGGCGTTGCCGGCGGGCCGCACGCTAGGCAGGAGAGGAAACCTAGCGTGGCGTGAAGCCGGTGGCCTCGAACCCACCGGCCTGCACCTGGAATGACTGCTCCCCGTGCCAGGTGGCCGTCGGGATCTCGCGCGCCTCGCGCTCGGCCTGGTCGGCCGCCTCGGCCTTCTCATAGGCAAGCACTGCCTGGCAGACGCCATGGAACACCGTCAGCGCCAGCATGTCGGCGTTGTTGGGGATCGTCGCCGGCAGCTTGTGCTTGAGCTCGACCTGTTTCCACATGGCGAGTAGCGGCGCATCGGGATTGGCGCGCACGAAAGCGGCCATCGTCTCGGATTCATGGTGGCTGAATATCGGGCCAATCTTGGTGTCTGGCAGATAGTAGGCGAGCAAGGCAGCTGCCGCGCCCGCAAAGCCCGAGGTCGGGAATGCGCGATCATTGTAGACCTGATCGACAATTCGAGCCTGCGCGTTGTCGAAGGCGCGAAAGATCGCTTTCGTCAGGATGTCGTCGGCTTCTGCCTCACCAGCGCTGGCGCTACCATCGCCCAGATCTGGCCCGTCTGTCCCAGTCTGCGCAGTCCCGCTTGCATCGTCATCGCCACTTCCTTCGCGGTCATTTCTTGCACTGGCGGCTCTATGAATGTCACCCTGGTCATTGCCGTTAGCGCCATGATCACTTTCATTTCCTGCGCCAGCAGCTGATCCCTGACCGGCTCCAGCGGCACCGGCGGCTGCGTGAGGATCACCGGCCCCCTGTGCGGCATCATTCTGTTGACCATCCGCCGGCGCTTGTGCCGCTTGCCCATTGTTCAGATCCTCCGTTGCCTTGGCTGCGACCTGGTGCGGCCGCGAATGTCGATTTCGCTTCGCCATTTCACTCGTCTCCTTTGACCAGGTCGTTGAAATCGTCGCCCACGTGGCTGGCCTCTACGTGGACGCGCTTGCCGTGCGCTTCGAGCTTTTCGAGCGCGCCGGCGAACTGCTTTTGAGCCTGCGAATTGCCGCTGTTGTTGTCGCGGGCGAACAGCACCCACTCGACACAGGCCATGTCGATCGGCGCATTGCCGACGCCGGCGAGCGAGCCGCCGGCCCACACGCGGGCCTCGGGAATGGTCACGGCAAACGAAAGCGCGGTCTCGATGCCTTCGGCGATCACCAGCGGCGCCGGCGCCAGGCCCTCGCGGTCGGCCATCCAGAAAGGCACGCCGCTCGGGCCGGTCGAGATCTCGATCACCGCGCCGAGCGCTTCGCCATACATGAGTTTCGCCGGCGACTTCGGCGCCTTGGCCGGCTTGAGCGGGTCGAGGAAGGTGACGTGGCAAGCCGTCACGATGCCCATGCTGTTGCGCATGGCGCTGTGCAGCGCGGGGAAAAGCGGCCCGTCTTCGGCCTTCCAGCTGCGACCGTTGTCGCGCTCCCAGATGGCCCCCTTCCACCATTCGGTTTGCGGCGAGACGCGGAACGACAGGCGATTAAGATGCTGTGCGGCTTCCAGCGGCACGGAACGCGCCGCGAAGTAGCGCCGCACATGCTGCTCGGCCGGGTTTCCTTCGCCCAGCCCATAAGTGCCGAGCGGCACCAGTGCCGGGCCGACCTGGCGCGATTGCCCGCCACGGCAGGAAAACAGCCGATCGGCCATCACCAGCTTGTTGGCGCGGCGTTTGTCGTCGTCTTGCTTCTCGGCCTCGGCCTTTTTCTGTGTGGCCTTGCGCATGCGGTCGCGCTCTTCCCGGCTCATTGCCTGGATGCCGAGGAAATCGCGCGCCCACACCAGCGCATCTTTGACGTTCGTGCGCTCTATATAGGCGATAAGCTTGATGACATCGCCGGCTTCGCCGCAGCGCCAGCATTTCCAGGCACCTTTGACGCCGTTTTTCAGGCGCACTTTCAGGGCCGGCAGGCGGCCTTTCTTATAGTCGTTTTCGACCGGGTTGAACGACGCCCACTGGTCGCCCTCGATCTCGCCCTCCGGCAGCAGCTTCTTGCAGACATCCAGGATCTTGTTCTGCAGCTCGGTCTTTATGTCGTCGAGGTCGCCGGTCACAACATCCCCCGAATGGCATTGAGCATCGAGGTTTCCCACCAAGCGCCAATTTCCCGGTGCTTCTCTTCCAGGGCGGCGCGGAATTTTGCCGCCATGACCGGGTGGCAGGTCATCGTGTGGTCATCGAGCATGTAGAACTTCGGATCGGGCAGCTTGGTAGAGACGATGTTTTGCCGATGGCCGCGCCTGCGGCGCCGGCGAGCTCGCGACGGTGAGCGTACGCGCGACCAGTCTTCGGGCCCGGGAATGGTCAGGAGGGGATTTTCGATAATACGACTGATCACAGCAGCGCCCCCTGTTTCCTCGCCACGTCGGCGATCGTCGCCACCTTCGGCTTGTCCAGCGCCATGTTGGCGCGCACGGCCGCCAGCGACAGCGCCGGCAGGCGCTTCCAGTCGTCGGCCAGCCGGGCAGCGCGGTGTGTCGCCGGGATGTCGAAACAGCCGCCGAAGCGCTGCCAGTCGTCGGGATTGGTCAGGATCCTGCGGCTTTTCGGGATCCACGTGAATCGCGGCTCGCGCGAGCCGCCGGCGGCCCACACCAGCCAGCAATAGGAGGTGGCCGTGGTGCCGTTGACCGACCAGCGGCCCTTGTGCATCGGCACGCGCTCGATGTACTGCGCAACCAGCGCCGGCGGGTTCGGGCCGAACAGCAGCGCGTGCCGTTCCTCGCCTTCCAGGAAGGCGGTGCGCACCAGCATGGCGACGCCGCGCCTGGCGATTTGCAGCGCCCGCTGCACGAAGTCGACGGCGAGCTTGAAAGGCGGGTTGGTGATGACCCAGCCGCGCGGCGCATACACTTCGTCCGGATGCGTGAAGTCGGCAACGCCGCCGAAGCCATAGGGAAAGATATCGCTGGCCGTCACCGCCGGCATGTACTCGCGCAGCACCGCCACCATGTGCCCCTCGCCGCAGGCCGGGTCGATCGCGTCGACGCCGAACAGCCCGGTTTCAGGGTCGATCGCCTCGAAATGCGGCAACACGTGCTCGCAGAACGCGCGGGTTGCCCAGGGCGGCGTCGGGAAATAGTCCAGGCTGTCGGCCGGTTCGAACCGGCGCGACATCACGGCCGTGGACACCAGGCGCGAAGGCGCGTTCATGCGTTCCTCCGCTTGGCGATCGTGTAATCCAAAGTGGCAAGAGCCACGATCGTCGGCCGAAGCTCTTCCGGTGCTCGATCAAAATCACGAACGCCACGGCCGCCCACCATGCGGGACAACACACCTGCGGGAACCAAGAACCAGTTGGATGGATCTGTATTCTGCCTGTTGCCGTCACGGCATTTGAGCAGATGCCCGGCGGGAATAGGTCCGTTTTCCTCTTCCCAGCGCCAGCGATGTTTGTAGACGCGATGGTTTGCCACTCCGGTGACAGGGTGCGGCTGTTCGACCACCATGCGGACATAGCCATCGTCGATGGCTTCATGCCCTGGCGCATTTTTGTTGTGAGCAGGCCGACCCGGCTTAAACCACGATGGGTTCGCTTGAATGTTGAGCTTCTTCCCCTTGCGCCAGGGAGCGGGCATGCCCTTTTCCATGCGCCGCCCCGTCTTCCACCCTTTGCGCTGACGCAAGCTACGCAGATTGTCTTTCGATACGTCGGAACGCCCGAACGCCGCGCAGAAACCGGAATGGTAATCCGACAGCACCAGCATCCGGTTGGCTTCCAGCCATTCCATTTCCTCGACGGAGTACGGAACGAAGGACCTCATTTCACACCCACCGGCTCCGGGGGGTTCAGCATGGGCAGATCCCGGCGGAAACGATCGCCATGGTTGGCGACGATCGATGCCGCCTGGATGCCGATCCGCGCGTTGTCGATGACGGTATCAGCCACCTTCACGATCGCTTCCGCCCGGGCAACCTCGTTGTCGAGATCTGCGGCCGTGGCGTTCGTAAGACGGTCGAGCTGCGAGAAAAGGAGATCGTTGAGGTCTGTAATCGTGTTGCTCATCGCGTCCACTCCGGAAACTGCCGCACCATGAGGTCGGCGGGGATCATGTCGTCGGTCGGCCGGAAGGCCGCCACTTGCTTCATGAAGAAGGCGCAGCCGGCCCAGGCGCACTGGTCGAGGGTCTTGCGTCCCCAATCGAGCGAGAAATGCCGATCGTTCCATTGCGGCCCGCTCTTGCCGCCGAAAATGATCCAGTCGAGCGCAACGCCCTCGCGCAGCGTGCCGTCGACATAGGCAATCCAGTCGACGCGCTCCTGTGCCGGCTCATAGCTGACGCCGACCCACGGAATGCCGCACATGGCCTTGAGCGCCAACAGCTTCGGCAGGTCGCGATCGGCTTCCTTTTGCGTGACGATCGTCACCATCAAGCCGACATGGCGCGGCCAGCGGTAGCGCCAGGCGCGCGGCACCATCTTGAACACGTTGCCGACGCGCTTGGTGCAGATCTGCCAGTCGATCCGGTCGCAGGCTTCCAGCGTCTGCATGTGCCCGGCGCGCCATTCGTCCGGCACTTCGTTGTCGAAAAGGTCGCCCATGGAGAGCGTGAAGGCACGCCGCCGGCGGCCGTGGATGTCCTCGAACCGGTCGGCCTGGCGCTGCCAGCGAAACGGCTCGTTGCGGGCATGTTCGGAAAGCAGCCGGCGCGGCGCGGCGGTGCCCCAATGGGTGTGGCCAGTGCGCCGGTCGACAGCCTCGGCATAGCAATCGTCACAGGCCAGGCCGACCTTGGTGCAGCCCCACCAGCTGTTGAACGTGCTGTCGGTCCAGGGGATGCCTGTTTTCGCGCCCATGGCTACAGCATCCCCAGCGCGGCTTTGTAGAGGTCGAGGATGCTTTCCTCTTCCTGCCGCTGTTCCGGGTCCATGGCGCGAATCCTGACGATCTCCTTGACCGCCTTTTTCGAAAAACCGCAGCCATACAGTTCGGCGTAGACATCTTTCAGATCGTCGCCGAGATCCTTGCGTTCTCCATTGATCCGCTCGATCCGCTCGATAAAGGCGCGCAGCTGCCCGGCGGCGACGGTCTGGCTGGTTTCGGGGAGCTCGCCGTTCATGCGGACACCCGCTGGCGGCCGCCACGCTTCTTCAGAGCGTGGATGATGGAAGCGTGATCGCGATTGAAAATCCTGCCGAGCTGCGTCGTCGACAGCTCCGGCCGGTGATCAGCCACCGCCTTGATGGCGTCGTATCGCGCTTGAACCAGCGGCTTTTCCAGCCCCGGGCCGATAATCTCGGCCAGCGAATAGCCGTGGACCACTCCAATGCGGCTGATTATCTCGCGCGCCGGTGTCTTCGGTCCGAATGCCTCAACCTTTGGAGCGACTACCACCGCTGGCTCTTGCGGCTTGGCCGGGAGAACGGGTTTGCATACCTCAGGCTCGACGACTTTCGGCCTGGCGTTGCGCATGGTCCGCTCATAACGGACGATGACCTGGATCACGAAAACACCTCCTCGATGTGGCGGCAAAGGCCCCGGATCTCGGGATCTTCGTCGTCTTCCACTTCCTTTATTGCCGTGCTGACCGCCTGTTTCGTCACGCCGGCGGCGCGCGCCACGTCCGACACGCCGAAACCCAGCATGTTCGACGTGATCCAGTAGGCGAACCGCCTCACGCGGGCTGCTTCCAGCCATTCCTTGTTGGCGGTCGCCTTGCGCGACGGGTCAGAAAAGATGACGTTGCGGGCATCGGCCTTGAGGTGCCCGGCGGCAAGCACGAGCGATGCCTTGTAGGCGGCATGGATGGTCAGGGGGCCCTTTTCGCCGCCCCATGCCAGCTTGAAACGGCCGAGCGCCAAGTTGAGCTTGGCCAGCGTCGGCGCGCGCATTTCCGTTTCGCCGTTCAGCGCCTCATAGAAGGTGCGCGTGCCGACGCCGGCCTGCACGCACAGGCTAGTCACCGTGATCTTCATCACCGCCCGCTTCCGGTTGATCGCCCAGATATCCAGCGTCTCCGCCATCAAAATCCCCATGCTGCTGAAAAGCCCCTGCGGCGTGGGCGACGCGAAACAGCACGGCCAGCGAGGCGGAAAGAATGCGGGCAAGGCCCGGCGTAGTCAGCGCGCGGCTGTTTCCAGCCAGGCATTGCTCCGCCAGCTGCGCCACATCGCCAAGTTTGAACTGAAATTCCGTGGTGGCGACGGTCTCGCCTGCCTTCATGACGGCGATCGCGACGGTCTCGCGATCGTCGAGCATCCCGGCAACGCGCCGGCCATCCGGCCGCGCTGCCTGGTTGGCGACATCGGCATAGACCGCCAGCGCTTTCATCGTTGCGCGGCCGCGATCGCCAGCGGCGAAACCGTGCTGGAAAACTGGTAGTGCTGCGCCGCCAGCCGGTCGCGCAGCGGCCTGTTGCTCGTATCGAGATCCTTGGCGGTATGCAGCAACACCAGGTTCCGCACACTTTCTTCGGCGCGGCGCCGGGCAACGGCAATCTGTAGCCACTCCCGCTCTTCTTCCACTCTGTTCGGACTATGCATCGCTCGCTTCCTTCTCTTTGGTGAGATCGTCGAGCGCAGCGGTCAGCTTTTCGAGCGTGCGCGTTTGGGCGCCCTCGCCTCGCGCGAGCCGTCTCCACGTCTCGCCATCCACGCCGGCCCGTTCGTAGACGGCCTTGCGGGTCAAACCCGCTTTGGTCCGTCGATGATCGATTTCTTCAAAGCTCAACATCGATTGATCGCGAATCACACCTGTGCCATATGTGCGGGAATGTCCCGCAATTTTGCGGCATGTCAAGGTGTAGCTGTGTATAGGACTGCCGCATATCCCGCCTCTACTGTGCGGGGCATGATCTCGCCCAAAGACCAGCAACTGGCATGGATTCGCGCCGTCATGGCGCACCTCGGCATATCGGCGAACGAGCTGGCGAAGCGTGCTCGCATCGCGCCGTCGACGATCCAGCGCCCGTTGAATGACCCGCAATGGGCGAGCACGCTTTCAGGCCTCACCCTGGCCAAGGTTGCGGCCGTGGCAAACCTCCAGCCACTGGAGTTCCCCAGCCGCGCCGGCGGCTTCGGCGAACCCGAAGCGTCACCGTTTCAATTCGACAAGGAAGCGGACGCGATTGGCTCAAACATCGATCGAGCCGTCCGCGAAATGATCCGTGGCCGCAACGGCCGAGATCCGTGGGTTGTCCACACGCGCTTGTTGGAAATGAGCGGCATCCTGCCGGGCGACATCCTGATTGTGGATCTCAACATGCAGCCGCGCCCCAAGGACATCGTCTGTGCACAGATCTACCAATGGGCGATCGGCAAGGCCGACACGGTGTTTCGCGTCTACGAACCGCCCTATCTCCTGACCAACAGCGGCACCACCACCAAGCCGGTTCCAGTCGACAACCAGGACGTTGTTATTCGCGGCGTCGTCGATGGCCTCATTCGGCCACGCGCCCCCGACACACGCAATTGACCAAGCGCCCATAACGCCATCAGCATTTTCGCCCGGATAAAACCCCACGATCCGGTTGACAAAGCGCGCGCGCTTTTGGAGCTCCAGCACTGGACAGAGCGCGCACCTAAGCCGGTTGACAAAGCGCGCGCGCTTTTGCCCGACGCGCATTTGTCAAAGCGCCCTATCAGCGAAACAGCGCTTGCAGCAGGAATACGCCGAGAATGAACACGGCGATCGACAGGCCAACGATCCAGTTGCGCGCCTGCTCATTCCTGCCGCCGACCGTGTAGGCAACGAACCCCACGGCAGCAAAGTAGGCGACCGGCAGCCACCAGGCCGCCAGCCACAACAACCCTTCCGCCAATGCCCCGAGCAGTTGCATAGGCCGCATGTTGCCACGCGCAAGCAGCGTCTGCGAGCTTCAATCCTGCAACTCGCTTCACGCCATTTTGCGGCATGATGTTGACGATGCCGCAAAATTGCGGCATCGATAGTGCGACTCATGACGCGGGGCACACCATGCTCAAGGACAAGACGGCATCGCTGGCGGAAGTCGCAGAAGCGCTGGGGCGCAAGCCCGAGTGGCTGAAGCGCAACTGGCTGCGGTTCCACAACGAGCATGGTTTCCCGCGCAAGATCCCGTGTGGCGATGTGTGGCCGCGCGGCGCAGTGGAAGCGTGGCTGCGTTCGGCGGGCATGAGCGCCCAGCCGCTGCCGGCAGCAAACGAGAACGCGCCCGGCCATGACATCATTTCAGCCGCGGCGCAGTCCCTCCAGGAACGCTACGGAGCAAGACCATAATGACCGCCATCCCGAATGGCCAGGTCGACCCGCGCGACCTTTCCAGCCACGAGCTGCGCGCGCTGCGCATCGTGGCAAGCAACCGCCTTAGACGGCAGCGCAACGGCTATCGCGGCACGGACAAGACCGTGATCACCCTGGCCATGTACGACAAACTCATGGTGCTCGGCCTTATCCGCCGCGAACTCCAGAACGGCCAGTGGCGCGTGCTGCTCACGGGCAAAGGCAAGTTCACGCTCGGCGTGGCAGACGTGAGGAAGCGGGCATGAAGACGAAGGCAGTCACCCGCGAGAGCCTGGAAGCGCTCATCAAGTCGATCGACGACGAACTGGCCGCGATCGACGAGAAGCTCGGCGAGCGCCCGGAATGGAGCACGGCATCGTTTGAGGTCATGAAGGCCTTCCGCGATCGCGAAGAGAAAGAGTTGCACGCTCTGCGCATCCGCATGACCGGCTGCATGAATGCACGGTTCTATTATCAGCCGGCGCACGAACACCGGATGAAGCTCGCTGGTATCTCTACAAGCAGCACAAGCGGCTGGCGTCACCTCTTGCGGAACTGGCAGAACGCCGCGCGCCGGCGCATCTTCGATACGGTGCCCGCGCGATGAGCTGGGAAGCCTTCTTTCACATGCTCCTGCTGGCGGCGCCCCTGACCTTCCTGCTGGTGCTGCTGGTCACCTGGCTGCACACCAAGACGCTGCCGCTGCCCCGCGCGTGGGGCGCCTACGTCGACGACGACGAAGATTGACCCAATCGGTGGCGCGCGGCCTGTCCCCCACGCGCGCCATCAGCCCGGCAGGATGAGCAACCCCTCCCGCTCGCGTACCTGCCGGGCAAAGCCCATCAGCCGGCGTGAGAGTTACGGCTGCAACTGCCGGGAGGCCGTGAATGGCTCCCGGCATATTTTTTTCGAGGATTGTATGACCGCCCGAAAGCTCACCCGCGCGCAAATTCACTGGCTGAAACAAGCCATCAAACTCGGCGGAAAGATCTATCCAGGATTTGAAGGCAACTCCGCCTGCCGCGCATTGGTGCGCAAGGGCTACATGGAGGCCTGTCGGGAATGGTGGGATACCCGATACGACGTCACGGACGCAGGTCGCCAAGCTCTTGCCAGAGAAGAAGCCTAGCCGTGCCCCACCAACACCTTGGCCTCTTTCGCCGCCGCGATGAACGCCTCGCGCGCTTCATCAGCGGTGGCGCTGCCTTCCAGCGCGCCATAGCAAACCGGATAGGCGGCGCGCAGCTTCGGCCCAACCTTCGGCCACACGCGCATCTGCTCGATGCAAGCCTCGACCGACTTCACTTCCAGGATCTCGCCCGGTCGCGTCTTCACCCTCACGGGCGGGGAAAACCACATCATGCGGCGATCGTAGCTTTCCACAGCCGAAATTGACAACCGATTCGGCGCGATTCACTTTCTCCAGCGTTTTGCAACCTGGGGGGAATACCTTGAAACCTTACACTATGCTTGCCTTTGCCATGCTCGCCGCCGGCTGCGCCACGCCGCCACAGAACATCAAGGCCGAGAAATCGGACGGCCAGACCTGCACGCCTGCCGACAAGCAGCGCCTGGCAGACCTCTACCACCAGCAGTCGCGCACCGCCACGCAGGACGCGATCGGCGTTTTCATGATCGGCGTGCCGCTCGGCGGCGCCGACCAGTCCCCGGAGATCGCGCGGCTGAAAGGACGCTGCGGCGAACCACCGAAAAAGTAGGAGTAAACCGTGCCTAGGAAATCACCGCACCCTTATGTCACCATGCGTGACGGCCGCCCGCGCTTCATTCCCGGGCCGGAGCTGCGCGAGAAAGGTTTTGTGGGCACGGATCTGCGCTGGCCGCTGGTGCCGCCCGAGCGCTGGACCATCGCCAGCCTGCAGCCGGGCGACAAGAATGAGGGCCGCTGGTTTTCCATGGGCGAAGCGGTCGACTGGTCGGCCGCCTTCGTCAAGCATCTGGCCAAGGCCGCCAAGCCGGTCAAGGTCAGCAAGCCGACACTCAACCGGCCGGTGCCGCGCAAGGTCGCCGGCGGCAGGCTCTACACCGTGGCAGACCTGTTCGCGGAATGGCCGCGCTCGACCAAGTTCCAGCTGCCGGCGGATCTTGTCGAGCGCCGGCGCCAGCAGGCAGAAGGCAATATATATTCTGAAAACACCATTGCCGACTACAAGGTCAAGGCTGGTGTGCTGGAGGATCTCGACCCGGACGTGTGGGCAGCGCCGGTCGACGCGCTCACACAGCCTGTGCTGTTCGGCATCTATGAGGATCTGGTGGCCGTTCGCGGCCTGGCCACGGCACGCGGCGTCATCGCCACGTTTTCGATCGCGCTGATGTGGGGCAAGCGGCGCGGCAAGTTCACCTTTCGCGAAAACCATGGCGTCAACCCGGCTGCGGATCTCGGCATGGCCACGCCGCCGCCGCGCCTGCGCTTCGGCACCCGCCGCGAGATCGAGACGCTGGTTTCGGTCGCCGACTGGCTGGGCTGGCATGAGTTTGGCGACGCCATCCTGTGCGGCGTCTGGACCGGCCAGCGCCAGGCCGACCGGCTGGCACTGGAAGACAAGGGCCTGCACAGGGGACGCCGGATTTTCCGCCAGGCCAAGACGGGCGCGATCGTCGCCATCCGCGAAGCGCCCGAGCTCGAGCGCCGCCTCGCCGCCTCGATCGAGCGCCGGCGCGCGGCGCTGGCAGAAGCACTGCTGGCGGCCAAGCCGGGCGAGCGTGACGCCATCGAGAAGCGGTTCCGCCACCTGATCCTCAACGAGCAGCCAGACAGGCTAACAGGCCGGCCTGTGTGGCAACCGTTCAAGCGCGAATTCTATTCCGACCGTTTCGGGATCTTGCGTTCCTACGCCGTCGCCGGCGTCCTCGATGTCGCCGCAACGGCGCCGGCGGCAAAGAACTGGAAACCGGTGTGGATCATTCCGCCCTGCCCGTCGCTGGCCGATTTTCGCGACCAGGATCTGCGCGACACCGCCGTCACCTGGATGGCGCTTGCCGGCGCCACCATTCCGGAAATCATCAGCGTCACCGGCCACAGCGCCGCCAGCGCCAATGCCATCCTGAAACACTACCTGGCGCAGCATCCCGAAATGGCCGACGCGGCGATCGGTAAGATGATGGCCTGGTACGACGCCGGCGGCGAAACGGAGCTCGGGCTATGAAATTTCTGGAAGATACCAACGCTACCAGCGTCAAGCAGGACGATCAGATATTTGTCGTCATGACGCGCGCGGAGGCTAGGATTGTAGGCGAAGCGCTCGAAGCCCATGCCGGCACGAATAAGCGCAAGAGCAGCATCAAGCGCGTGTCACAGGACTGGAACGACCTTGGCTCCAGTCTTCACTTGACGACTCGAGGGACGAGAACATTATAGGAACATGCTCCTATATGAGATCGTCAAGCACAAGGCCTACTACGCCATCACCTTCCGCGATATCCCCGAGGATTACATTCTCGGCGGCAGCTGCATCGTGTGCACCCACACCGGCCCGGTGAACCGCTTCGTCATCGAACGGCGCTGGAGCAAGGACGAGGATCTGCGCTTCGTCGACGAGTATCTGCGCTGCACGGCCTGCGGCAACCGGCACCACAACCGCTTCACCGTCTTCGGCCGGCGGCTGCGCAAGCAGATGCCGCCACTGCCGGCGGGAATCGAAGACGGCGCGCCGCCCATAACAGACACCCGTTGAGATAAATTTAGCGGGCGCTGAACCTCCACATAGTTAACAGTCCGTCTTTCGTACTGGTTCGAACCGTCCCGTTTTGATGCGCGAATAGGGTTTGGCAACAATTCGGGAGGGGAGCCTTATGGCAATCGACCATCGCGTTGACCAGGAACTTGCGGAAAGCGACATCATCCTGGAAGCGCTCATCATCGTGGCAGAGAACGTCGACGACGATCAATTAGACTTGTTGCGGCGTACCACCGTCAGTTTGGCCTGGTGCGTGCGAGATAAGCTCTCACTGGCCAGCCGATCGATCCCGCCGCCGCACTAGAACAGCTGCGGAACGCCGTGAGAGATAAACTTTCTCTCACGGTGCGGTTTTCTCTCACAGGTTCCGCCTCCGTTCTCAACGGCGAAATCCCGATTCACGTGGAACTGCAAGGGTTTGAGGATGGTGAGCCGGGAGGGGATCGAACCCTCGACCACATGATTAAAAGTCACGTGCTCTACCGCTGAGCTACCGGCCC
>VFQQ010001075.1_pt1 | contig 41753 bp, 18 predicted proteins | sample 3512341 | NCBI WGS metagenome assembly VFQQ01 (sample SAMN10412373, study PRJNA504923) | tailings metagenome | isolation source: Relicate 2 Philex TSF1 revegetated site | place: Philippines: Tuba, Benguet | collected 2017-08-29 | reverse complement strand
ATAAAAGAACTTTGCTATATAGCTCTGCTATATAGCAAATTTGCTATTAAACAAATATAAATGGTTAACTGAAGATCTTTAATTCATATTTGATTAATAGCTTTGCTATAAATCAAACATAGTTTCTATTTTAAGAGAAATCTAGTTAAAAAAAATCAAGTTAAATTTAATTTTGCTTTTTCCTTTAGCTATTTTCTGTCTTTAACTAGTAGGTATTAAAAAATAATTATATTTGTACATTTTTTTCATGAGCATTTTTTTCTAATTTTTTATAATTAAAAGTTAAAGTGTTTAAAAGTGTGTTTCTTTTTTGTATAAAAAAAAGTAGCAATGTTCAGTTAATAGCAAAGCTATTAACTGAAGATCTTTGTTATTGCAAAGCAAAAATCTTTATTGATTTGCAATAAGCCAAAAGTAGCTTTTTTTATTGATAGCAAAGCTATCAATAAAAGAACTTTGCTATATAGCTCTGCTATATAGCAAATTTGCTATTAAACAAAAATCAGAATTTGCTTAATTAATCTTTTACTTGCTAAATTAATTGCACATTTACATAAAATAAAAAAGAATATTTTTTTTAATTTTATAATTTTTCTTTGTTTTATTTTTTCTTTTATTTATTTCTAATTTTATAAATTTATATTTTATAATTTTATACTTATAAAATTATAAAATATAAACAAATAAAAATTTTGTTTTCACGTATTAATTATACACTACGACGTTTTGGTGGTCTACAACCATTATGAGGTATTCCTGTTTTTTCACGAATAACATTCACTTTAATACCAGCTTTAAAAATTTCACGAATAGCACTTTCACGCCCTTGACCCGGTCCTGTTACTAAAACTTTTGCTTCGCGCATTCCAAAATCACGTGATTTTTTAGCTGCTGTTTCTGCTGCTTTTTTTGCAGCAAATCCTGTTGATTTTCTTTTTCCTTTAAACCCACAAGCACCTGCTGAACTCCAGCATAAAACTTCACCTCTAATATTTGTAATTGTTACAATTGTATTATGATGTCCTGCTTGAATATGCACAATTCCTCGATAAGAACGTTTTTTTGTTTTTGTTGTTGCTAATTTTCGAACTTGTCTTGCCATTTAAAATTTTATTAAATTCTTGATATTTTAGAAGTAAAAATTTATTACATTTTTTATTTAGTTTTTTTGCCGGTATTGCAAAGCAAAACCTTCTTTTTTTAAGGCTTTTATTTTAGGGTGGTCTTAAAAAAGAAACCCTTCTTTTTTTGTATTGCAATTTATTGCCTTTTGCTTTGCAATAATGCAAAAAAGCCATATTTGTTTAAAAGCAAAGCTACCCCTTCTTTAAATCGCAATAATGCGTTTTGCTTTGCAATATTCAGTTAATAGCAAAGCTATTAACTGAAGATCTTTGTTAAATAGCAAATTTGCTATATAGCAGAGCTATATAGCAAAGTTCTTTTATTGATAGCAAAGCTATCAATAAAAAAAGCTATTCAACAAATATAAAAGGTTAAACAAATATAAATCGCAATAAAAGGTAACAAAAAAACGTTATTAAATAAAGGTTTTTTTTATAAAAGGAAAATTTTACTTTTGATCGTCTTTAAAAACAAAGAATCATACCCGTCTTTGACGGACCCTTAAATAAATGGGCGATTTAAAAACTTTTAAAATAAATTAGTTTTTCTTTTTCTTTTCTCAAAAGGAAAAAAATACTTAAAAAATATATAAATTTAGTTACTGAACATTATATTATATAATGTAAATCTATTTTATTCCCTTTTTTTGCATTTTTTTTCATTATATTTGTTGAATAGCAAATTTGCTATATAGCTTTGCTATATAGCAAAGTTCTTTTATTGATAGCTTTGCTATCAATAAAAAAAGCTATTAACTGAATATGCTTTATAAGCAAAATTTTTTTTTCTGTTTTTAGATTTATTTATATATTATAATAAATATATAACATATAACATATGTTATTATATATGTTTTTAGATTAGTTATATTTTTATATGTTCCTTATATTATATCTTTTCATCAATAAATGGGTCGAGCCGGATTCGAACCAGCGTAGGCGTAGCCAACGGATTTACAATCCGCCCCCATTAACCACTCGGGCATCGACCCTTTATTATACAATATATTATATTATATATTTTTTTATAAAAAAAATAAATATATTGTTTTTTATTAACTTTATAATAAATATATAATTTATTTAAATATTTAGAAAGTCTAAATGAAAAAAAAAAGTAACTGTTTATTTTTCTACTTTTTTTTAGTATGTTAAGTTAATAGCTTTGCTATGTTAAGTTAATAGTTTTGCTATGAACCTCAGATCTTTGATTAATAGCAAAGCTATTAATCAAATATGAACTTAAGATCTTTGATTAATAGCTTTTTTTATTGATAGCAAAGCTATCAATAAAAGAACTTTGCTATATAGCTTTGCTATATACTATATAGCTCTGCTATATAGCAAATTTGCTATTAATCAAATATGATTTAGTTTTTGCTACTTTATTTCATTGATTATTTTTAAAATTGCAAATAAATTCCCTTGTTCCTTTTTTGTTTAAGAACCGCTTAATTTTCTGTTTTATTATTTTGTTTAGTTTTTTTATTTTGAATAATAGCATATTTTTTTTTTTAAATAAAAAATTTTTCTTATAATTTTTATTATTTATTATTTCTTAATAATAAAATAATAGCTTGCTACGCAATAAAAAAGAAAGCTTTTATCTGAAAAAAGGTTAATTACCTAAAAAATTAATAAATTTTTATTTTTTATGATATAATATAATTAAAAAAAATAAAAATTTACATTTCACATTATAACTTTTTTGTTTGTCATATTAATTTAATAGCTTTGCTATGTTAAGTTAATAGCTTTGCTATTAACTTAAGATCTTTGATTAACCTTTTATTGCAAAGCAAAACGCCTTATTATTTATTGCCTTTTTTTGTTTTAGCAAAATGGCATATAAGGTAAAATAGGATATAGGGCTGCGTTTTTTTGCAAAAGTTTTGCTTTCCATTACTAAAAGGGGGATATAAGGGTAGCTTTATAAAAAAAAGATCTTAGTTAAGTAACTTTTAAACAAATATGAAAAAACATTGTAAAAATTAAGTATAAATTTAACTAAATTTGTTAGTTAAATTATTATTTTAATAAAGAGCTTTGATAACTTAAATTTTAATTATATTTTTTTAATCAGCTTAATTGCTGTATAAAAACTAAAAAAATAATGTTTTTTTTATCAATTTTAATTATTTTTAATTATATTCAGTTAATATATTTGCATATTCAGTTAATAGCACAGCTACCCCTTCTTTTTTGTTTTTAAGGCCTTTTTTTATTTTTATTTTTAGGCTGACCTTAAAAAAAGAAGCCCTTATTGCAAATTGCAAAGCAAAACCTCTTTTTTTTGTATTGCAAAGCAGAGATATAAGGGCTGTGTTATTTGTTATTGCCAAAAAAAGGCAAAATGGCATAGAAGGCAAAATGGCATATAAGGCAAAAAAGCAAAAAAAGCAAAAAAAAAAGAAGCCTTATTGCAAATCAAAACTTTTGCAAAAAAACGCAGCTTTTTTGCAAAGCAAAAAGCTAGGGCTTTTTGCTTTGCAATATTCAGTTAATAGCAAAGTTATGTTACGTTAATAGCTTTGATATTAACTTGAGATCTTTGATTAATAGTTTTTTTTATTGATAGCAAAGCTATCAATAAAAAAAACTATTAATCAAATATGAACTGAAGATCTTTTCTTTGTTGAACCATTGCCCGCCTTGCGTGCAAGGCAAGGGCTTCGTTGGCCATGTTTATTAGCTTTGCTAATAAAACTGGCATTGCTGCGCAAATTCGAAGGGGTAGCTTTATAAAAAAGAAATTTTAGTTAAGTAACTATTCAACAAATATAAATGGTTAACTGAATATCTTTGTTATTGACCTTGATCGCCGGTATTGCAAAGCAAAAGCCGACCAAAGCAATAAAAGGTTAAACAAATATTCAAACAAAATTTTTTATTTTTAAAGTAAAAAAAAGGATAAAAGAAATTAAAAAGTAGAAATAAAAAAATTTATAAAAAAGTGATTATTTTAACAAAAATCCTATTTTATTTTTTTATAACATAGGTAAAAATTTTAATAATTAAGTAAAAAAAAAATTATTACGTTTACTTTTATGGGCTTACCTTGGTATCGTGTACATACAGTTGTAATTAATGACCCAGGTCGTTTAATTTCAGTGCATTTAATGCATACAGCATTAGTAGCTGGTTGGGCTGGTTCAATGACATTATTTGAAATTGCAGTTTTTGACCCATCAGATCCAGTATTAAACCCAATGTGGCGTCAAGGCATGTTTGTATTACCTTTCTTAACTCGTTTAGGTGTAACACAATCTTGGGGTGGTTGGACAATTAGTGGTGAAACAGCAAATAACCCAGGTATTTGGAGTTATGAAGGTGTTGCAGCTGCGCACATTGTTTTATCAGGTTTATTATTTTTAGCATCAGTATGGCACTGGACTTACTGGGACTTAGAATTATTCCGTGATCCACGTACTGGTAAAACAGCGTTAGACTTACCTAAAATTTTTGGTATTCACTTATTCTTATCAGGACTTTTATGTTTTGGTTTTGGTGCATTCCACGTTACAGGTGTATTTGGTCCTGGTATCTGGGTATCAGATCCTTACGGCTTAACAGGTAGCGTACAACCAGTAGCTCCTTCATGGGGTGCTGATGGTTTCGACCCTTATAACCCGGGTGGTATTGCAGCTCACCACGTAGCAGCAGGTATTTTAGGTGTATTAGCAGGTTTATTCCACTTATGTGTTCGTCCATCAATTCGTTTATACTTTGGTCTTTCAATGGGTTCAATTGAATCTGTATTATCAAGTAGTATTGCTGCTGTTTTCTGGGCAGCTTTTGTTGTAGCTGGTACTATGTGGTATGGTTCAGCAGCAACTCCTATTGAATTATTTGGTCCAACACGTTATCAATGGGACCAAGGTTTCTTCCAACAAGAAATTCAAAAACGAGTATCACAAAGTACAGCAGAAGGTGCTTCTTTAGCTGACGCTTGGTCAAAAATTCCTGAAAAATTAGCTTTCTACGATTATATTGGTAATAACCCAGCAAAAGGTGGTCTTTTCCGTACTGGTGCAATGAATAGTGGTGACGGTATTGCAGTAGGTTGGTTAGGTCATGCTGTGTTTAAAGATCAAGAAGGTCGTGAATTATTTGTTCGTCGTATGCCTACATTCTTCGAAACATTCCCTGTTATTTTATTAGATAAAGATGGTATTGTTCGTGCAGACGTTCCTTTCCGTAAAGCAGAATCAAAATACTCAATTGAACAAGTTGGCGTTTCTGTAACATTCTACGGTGGTGAATTAAACGGTTTAACGTTTACTGATCCTGCTACTGTTAAAAAATACGCTCGTAAATCTCAATTAGGCGAAATTTTTGAATTTGACCGTTCAACATTACAATCTGACGGCGTATTCCGTAGTAGCCCACGTGGTTGGTTTACTTTTGGTCACTTATCTTTTGCATTATTATTCTTCTTTGGCCACATTTGGCACGGTGCTCGTACTATTTTCCGTGATGTATTTGCTGGTATTGATGAAGATATTAATGATCAAGTTGAATTTGGTAAATACAAAAAACTTGGTGATACTTCATCATTACGTGAAGCTTTCTAATTTACAACTTTTATTTAACCTAAAATTTGTAAATAATATTTAAATATAATTCCATAATTAAAATTTATTTAATCACAAATTAATTAAATTCAAATTATGGAATTATATTTATAAGTTTCAATATTAATTGCAAAATTAATTATTAGGCAAATATATTAAATATACTAATAAAAAAAAATAAAAATGATGGGCTTAAAGTTTACCTAAGCGAAAGAAGTAAAACATTTTGTCTTTTTCACTCTTAACTACGTCAAACGTTTGTAAGGAGGATTTACTGCAAAAATGTTTTTTTGGTTTTATGTTCTTCTTTGAAGATTTTTTTCTTCAACAAATATATTAACATCCTTTTTATGGAAGCATTAGTTTACACTTTCTTATTAATTGGTACGTTAGGAATTATTTTCTTTGCTATCTTCTTCAGAGACCCTCCACGTATTGCAAAATAATAATTAAAAATTATAATTAAAATTTTTTTAAACTTATTATTACTATAATCAATTATAGTAATAATAAGTTTAATTATAAAATTTATTAATAATTACTTAATACTAAATACTTTATTTAATTTATTCAATAAATAAATTATTAATTTTATAAGTACTTTGTATTAAATTAATCTTCGTGTTCTTCAAAAGGATCTCGTAATTTACGAGATGGTGGTCCAAAACTAACATAAACTGAGTAACCTGTAGCACTTAATAAAAGAAACCATAAAAAAAAGGCAAAGAAAAATGCTGAACTTTCCATAAATATTAAATTTATAACAAAATTATTCTCCAGACTAAATTATAACATAAATAAAAAATACAGAAAGTAAAAAATTTAATAAATAATGATTTTATATGGCTACAGGTAAAACAAAATTTACACCACGTGCTTCAGAAAGTGCTTTACAAGAACCGGGTATTGTAACTCCTTTAGGTACTTTATTACGTCCATTAAACTCAGAAGCAGGTAAAGTATTACCAGGTTGGGGTACTACTGTATTAATGGGTGTTTTTATTCTTCTTTTTGCTGTGTTTTTATTAATTATTTTAGAAATTTACAACGGTTCATTAATTCTAGATGAAGTAACAAACAGTTGGGAATCATTAGCTAAATAATTTTAAAAATTATAACAAATTTATTTTTATAAAGTAAACTATTAAGTTTCTATATCTAACAATAGTTATTCATTTAATAGTTTACTTTATTTTATTTTTTTCTTTTATTTTTTTTTATAGGTTGCCATGCTACTCAATAAATTTGCCTACTCCTTACCCCAAAGGGGTTAGGGGCTGCGCGTACGCGCCGGGCCCTTTATAAATTTCCCTACCCCTTACCCCTTCGGGGTTAGGGGCTGCGCGTACGCGCTGAAGAAATTTATTGAGTCTTCGCTGCGCGAAAAAGCAACGCTGCGCGAAAAAGCAACTTAATAAATTTGCTTTGCAAATTTATAAGGGTTGCTTCGCGACTGCTCTGCACATACGTGCTTGGTTGTTGGTCAGCACTAGCACGTACGTGCAAGTGTCAACGCCTTTCGCTTCGCGAAGCCCCGAAGGGGTAAGGCGTAGCCAAACCCTTCGGGGCTTGGCTTTGCCAAACCAATGCGAAAGAAGGGGCTGCACGGAGTGCCGGGCTTCGCCAAGCACGTATGTGCTTTACCCCCTACGGGGGCTTGTCTTTGCCAAGCACGTATGTGCAGTAGCGTAGCAACCCTAAGGCGCAAAGCGTTAGCACGTACGTGCAGCCGAAGGTGTCTTTGCTGCACGTACGTGCAAGCAAGGAGCACACCAATAACAAAAACGTAGTGCTTTGGCTACGCCTTACCCCTTCGGGGCTTCGCGGAGCGAAAGGCGTTGACACGTATAAAATTTACTTCGTAAATTAGTAGCATAGCAACCCGAAGGTTGCTATGCTACCAAAGGGCGAAGCGGTAGTTAAGTGCTTACCAATCCAATGCCCGGCACTCCTCTGCGTTACCCCTTTGGTGTAAGGGGCGATTTTTTTAACTATGTTTTATCTTTAATTGTTTTTAATAAATAAAAATGTTATAATTAACTCGGTTGTTATAATTTTATTGATTTTCTTATGGAGGAATATTATGAACCCTATCGTTGCTGCTGCATCTGTTGTTTCTGCTGGTTTAGCTGTTGGTTTAGCTGCTATTGGCCCTGGTATGGGTCAAGGTACTGCTGCTGGTTATGCTGTAGAAGGTATTGCTCGTCAACCTGAAGCTGAAGGTAAAATCCGTGGTGCTTTATTATTAAGCTTTGCATTCATGGAATCTTTAACTATTTATGGTTTAGTTGTTGCTCTTGCTCTTTTATTCGCTAACCCATTTGCAGGCTAATTTATACGAATTACAAATTGTTATATTTAATTAATATAATTAAATATTAATATAATTACATAATTACATAATTACATAATTAAAACTTTAGTTATGTATTTATGTAATTATTTTCACCCCTTTCGCCCTTTGGATTGGTTGCACGTATAAAATTTACTTCGTAAATTTTATTAAGTAGCGAAGCATTGATTATTGGCGAAGTCAATGCTATGCTACTTCGCGAACCTTACGGGGAAGGGTATAGGTTATATAAAATTTTTGAAAACCGAAAAGGTCCGCTAAAAGCGGGGGAGCATTTTTTTAGCATTTTTATTATTTATTTTAAAATTTTTTAAAATGCATAAAGCCTTACCACACAGATCTGTACTTATAAATACTGAAAATTTAGAAAGGACTTTGGCTTGCCATTTTTGCGCTCTGCACCTGCACTTTACCCTGGCCCTTTCGCTTCGCGAAGCCCTGAAGGGCTTCGCGAAGCGAAAGGGCAACGCTTTGCGAAAGCAGGGGGTTTGGCTGGTTGGTAGCACCTACGGTGCTTACCAATGCCAAGCGCATTGGATTGGCTTCGCCAACGCACCGAAGGTGCAACCAAGCACGTACGTGTTTCCCTTCGGTTTGGCTCTGCCAAGCATTGACTCCGTCAACGCTTGGTTACCCTTTCGGGGTTACCAAGCGCTGGCAGAGCAAGAAGCGAAGGGAGTTATTTCGTCAAGAATGGGATACTGTGGATCGGTAAAGCAAAAATATTTTTTATACATTGCGATAAAAAAGTTTGAATAGATAAAATAAAGTCTTTCAAGAATAAGGTAAACTAAAAATAACATATTGATTTACAAATTCCATAAAAATGAAATGTAATCAATAATAAAACTATATAAAAATATGGAAATTTTAACATTAGCAAATAGTGGTGGTTTTGGTATTAATACAAATATTTTTGAAACAAATATTATTAACTTAGCAGTTGTACTTGGTGTTGTTATTTCATTTGTTGGTAATAATTTAACTGCTTTATTAGAAGATCGTAAAAAAACGATTTTATCTAATTTAGAAGAAGCTAACAAACGTGCTCTTGAAGCTCAAGAAAAATTAGCGAACGCTAAAGCTCAATTAGAACTTGCTAAGAAAAAAGCACAGGAAATCCGTCAAGAAGGTATTGCTCGCGCTACATCAGAAATTAATACAGTAGTAAGTCAACATGAACTTCGTTTATCAAAATTAGAAGAATTTAAAAATGAAACTGTACAATTTTATCAACAAAAAGCTTTTAAAGATGCTTATTTATATGTAATTTCACGTATTATGACACGCGTACGTGAGCGTTTAAACAGTGGTTTAAATTCAACATACCATGTGGATGTAAATAATTTCTATGTAAGCCGTTTTACTGAATATAGCCCGCGTTCTGCTAAATCTGGTTCTTAAATCTACTATTCCTAACTTTTTTCGCGGTGATTTGTGTTTTGATAGCCTAGCGTTCGCATTGGCAGAGTAGCACACTGAAGGCGTTTGGCAGCAACTAGCACTTGTTGGTTATTGGTAACCCCTTCGGGGTAACCAAAACGGAGTGCTTACCAAACCTCGGAGAGGTTACCAAGCGAAAAATTTATAAGGGTTGCTTCTAGTTGCAAATTGATTGACTACGTTATAGTCAGCCTCTTTCTGAGCAAAAGGCAAAAATTAATTTTATTTATAAAATTAACTTATAGAATTAATTTATTTTACGCTAATTTTATAAGTTAATTTTATAAGTTAATTTTTAACTGAGAGAGTTAATATCAGTACTGAGGTTTTCTATTTTTATAAAACTTGACTTTTATTTATTATTATGTTATTTTTAAAATAAAAGCCCCCATCGTCTAGAGGCCTAGGACATCTCCCTTTCACGGAGGAAACGGGGATTCGAATTCCCCTGGGGGTATTTTTATAAATATTTTTTTAAATTAACATTAAATTGAAAGAAGTTATTAAAAAATAAAGTAATTAATAGTTTAGTCTGTTATAATAATGTTATATTAATTTGATAAAGATAGTACACAAACCGTTAAAAACAAAATGGGTAAAATCCCCAAGGAGTATATTATGGCTGGTAAATCAGTAGAACGTCCTTTTTCAGATATTTTAACAAGTATTCGTTACTGGGTAATTCATAGCATTACAGTGCCTGCTTTATTTATTGCAGGTTGGTTATTTGTAAGTACAGGTTTAGCTTATGACGTATTTGGAAGTCCTCGTCCTAACGAATATTTTACAGAATCTCGTCAAGACGCACCTTTAATTACAGATCGTTTTAATGCTTTAGAACAAGTTAAAAAATTATCTGCTGTAAATTAATTAAATATTGTTTATAATTTTACTTTATAAAATTACTTTATAATTATTACGTTTTAACTAAGTCTAATTATAAAGTAATTTTATAATTTTATTATGAAAGTTTTTTTAGTCACAGAGTTTACAACAATTTAAACTTAATTCTGCTTCCTCTACGCTTACCTTTAGAGGTTCACACTTGATTCTGCTCTGTATTAAGTACTTTTTACCTCTCCCTTTCGGATTTGGCTCCGCTTGGCGAAGCCAAACCCCTTTCCCTTCGGTTTGGCTCTGCCAATCCAATGCTTGGCACGCCTCGGCTTGGCTAACCCCTTACGCGCGAAGCGTCAGCACGTATGTGCAGAGGAGGGGTAAGGGGTAAGACGGAGTCAATGCCCGGCACTCCGTGCTTGGCTCTCTCCGAGCAGCCAAACCCCTTCGGGTTTGGCTGCTCGGAGAGAGCCAAGCGCTGAAGAAATTTATTGAGTAGCGTAGCAACCCCTACGCTACTGAACAAATTTATAAAGGGTGCTTACCAATAGCCAAGCACATAGGTGCCAGCTCGGGAGAACTCTAAAAAGGTCGTTGACAAACGCAATATTTAAGTTCTTCGTTTTTCTTCCACAAAGTGGACAAGCGAAGACCAGGAAAGAAAAAGCAAGGTGTGCGCGTACATGCAGCAGAGTATTTTTTGTTAGTTTTATTGTTTAGGAAAATAAAATTTATTTAAATTATAAACAAACAATAGGGTAAACCATAAAACCTCTATAAAACAAATAGACGGTAGTTTTTTTACAATTAAAATGGAAATTTTAGCACGCGGCGTTGGTCGTAGAAAAGAAGCAGTTGCTCAAGTTATTCTTGTAAAAGGTACTGGGAATTTTGTAATTAATAATATTGCAGCTCAACAATATTTACATAATAATACTTATTCAATGCTTTTAGTAAAAGCGCCTTTAAATACATTAAGTTCGTCAAATTCGCCAGCTTTGGCAGAGTTAAAACTAACAACTACAAATAATGATACAGCAGCCGTTGAATTAAATAATAACGAGGCAACGAGTAATTTAACTAATTTAAATATGGCTTCTGATAAAATCGATACCATTGTAAAAGTAAAAGGTGGTGGTTTAATTGGACAAGCAGAGGCAATTCGATTAGGTTTAGCACGTGCTCTTTGCTGTTTAACAAAAAATGAAATCGGGCTTTCTGAAGATGAAATTCGTAAACAATTAAAAGACAAAGGATATTTAACACAAGATTCACGTATTAAAGAACGTAGAAAATATGGTCTGAAAAAAGCTCGTAAAGCTACACAATATAACAAACGTTAATCCTCGTTTATTCTTGTTTTCTTGTTGCTGAACAGCGCGTTGCTAGTCGGTTTGGTCTTCGCTTCGCCCCCTACGGGTTTGTGGAGTCGCGAATTGCTTGCACCGGTAAGCGCGAAGCGCAACAGCCCCCTGCTCCTACGGGTTATTGCTTCGCAAAGCGGAGCGAACGGGGTTTGGCTTCGCCAACAGCGTTGGCAAAGCCAATCCAATTCAAACTGCTACAAAGCCGCTCCAACGAGATAAATTTTATCAACTAATCGTACAATTCTTCGCTTCTTCCACTACCAGTACCCTTTACTCTTCCACCACTAACACTTATCCCCAAAAAAGGTTATTTCACTGCTCTAGAACTAGCACTTGTTTGAGGTAAGTAAAACAGAGCGTACATAGGCGGAAATTGCTTTGGGAAGAAGCAGAGCTACCATTTAAAATTTTATAGGTTATTAGGTTTTATTAAGTTTTATAATAATGTTAATAAAGCCTAATAACTTTTTTACAATAGGCTTATAATCAATTTTTATTTTTTTTAAAAAAAAAATATTTTTCAATTTTATGACGACTCGATCTAAAATTAACAACATTAATTTAACACCACCACAATTATTTAATAATAAACGTAAAATCGCGTGTAATGCAATTTTTAGTACAGAAGGCGGCCCCGTTTTAGAACAACAACGCCAAAATTTAATTAGACGTTATATTATTTTAGGTGAAAGACGTTTAAGTAATTATTTATGGGCATTAATTGTTTTTTTAGGTGCACTAGGTTTTTTATTAACAGGTCTTTCATCGTATTATGAATTTAATTGGCAGTCATCTTCTATTATATTTTCAATTTTTCCTTCTGTAAAAAACTTAACTTTTTTTCCACAAGGCTTATTAATGTGTTTTTACGGAACACTAGGTCTTTTATTAAGTTTTTATTGGGTATTTAATATTTTTTGGAATGTAGGGGGAGGTTTTAATGAATTTAATAAAAAAGAAGGAAAAATTCGAATTTTTCGATGGGGATATCCCGGTAAAAATCGTAGAATCGATTTATCTTACGCATTAAAAGATGTAGAAGCAATTAAAGTTGAATTAAAACAAGGCTTAGATCCACAAAGAACTATTTACTTAAAATTAAAAGGTAAACGCGAAATTCCATTAACAGGTATTGGAGAACCTCTTACATTAAAAGAAATTGAAAAACAGGCATCTGAATTAGCAAATTTTTTACAAGTTTCATTGGAGGGACTATAATAAATAAACAAAAAAATCAAAATATTCAATTTATAAATCTAATTGATTACTGTTTAAATTATCAAAGCAAAAAAAGGATATAAAAAAAGGATATATTGTAATTAATTTTTACAATCATAAAAATAATCTTTGTAAAAACGTTATATGTCTTTAATATTTACCTTAAACAAATACTATTTATTCTTAATAATAGTTAATAATTAATAGTTAATAATTAGTTAGTTTAATTTTATAATTGTGAAATATATTGTATTTTTTTTTTAAAACAACGCAGTATAAGAATAAGATCTTATAGAACATATTAAATGTATATATTACATATAAAATTAATTAATAAAAAATTAAAAAGTTAATTTTACAAACAAATAACCAATTTTAAACATGTTAAACAGTCTTTCTATAGATTTACTAATCCTTTCTTCACACGCCCCTTCTAGTCTGCCCTTGTGCCAATACCGTTGCCTTCGCACTTTGGTAGCATATTGCTTCGCAAAAACCTGCGGTTTGGCAAAGCCAATGCTATGCTACTACGCGTTGGCATTGGTAAGCACCGTAGGTGCAACCAAACCGGAGTTTGGTTGCACCTACGGTGCTTACCAACCAGCCAAACCCGTAGGGGGCATTGGGGCGGGGACGTGGCATTGGCAGCACTACGTGCTTGGCTTCGCCAAACCCCTTCGGGGTTACCAACGCTTTTCGCTTCGCGAATACCGAAGGTGTCTTTGCTGCACGTACGTGCAAGCAAGGAGTTTGGTAACCCCGAAGGGGTTTGGCGAAGCCAACAACCAACTTAACTACCGCTTCGCCCTTTGGTAGCATATTGCTTGCACGTACGTGCAGCAAAAACCTTCGGTTATTGGCAAAGCCAAAACGGAGTCAATGCCTTTTCCCGTAGGGAATGGGCACAGTGCTACTAATTTACGAAGTAAATTTTATACCAATGCTACGCTACAAAGCCAATCCAACGACTACCTCAGGCTAAAGCGCAGAGGAGCGAACTTTGAAGAAAAAAGTTGTTTAGAATATGTAAATTTATTAAAGTTAAAGACTTTTTTATTTTTTATAAAGATTATATTTAAATAGAGTTTTAATAAAACTATTTAAATGTCATTTTTATATAAATTACTTTTAGTTTAAAACAATAAATGCCACGTACACAGAAAAATGATAATTTTATTGATAAAACTTTTACAGTTGTTGCTGATATTTTATTAAAAGTGTTACCGACTTCACAACGTGAAAAGCAAGCGTTTTCGTATTATAGAAACGGTATGTCTGCTCAAGCTGAAGGGGAATATGCTGAAGCACTTCAAAACTATTATGAAGCAATGCGTTTAGAAATCGATGCGTATGATCGTAGTTATATTTTATATAATATTGGCTTAATTCATACTAGTAATGGCGAACATGGTAGAGCTTTAGAATATTACTATCAAGCATTAGAACGTAACCCGTCACTACCAAGTGCTTTAAATAATATCGCAGTAATTTATCACTATCGAGGTGAGCAAGCTATTGAAAACGGCCAATCAGAAATTTCTCAAATTTTATTTGAAAAAGCCGCTGATTACTGGAAAGAAGCTATTCGCTTAGCCCCTACTAATTATATTGAAGCTCAAAACTGGTTAAAAATGACAGGTCGAGCATAGCTTACCTTTCTGTAGCCTAAGCTTTACCCTTTTTCTAAAATTAACTTAATACAACTAAAAAATTTAGTTGTATTAAGTTAATTTTTTTGGTTTCGTTTTACTTAATCTTAAAATAGAATAAGAAATATAATAAAAATCTTATTTAACATATCTTTAAAATATTTATATGTTTTTCTATATTTGACAAATTTAGTAAGAAATTGTATATTTACTAATATAAAATAAAGCTTTTAAAAAATAAACATACTTATTTTGCATTACAAACGTGCTACAAAATAAAAGTATAAAATTTACTTCGTAAATTTTATTAAATGTACACATTAATTTTATAACAATTGGGGCGTCGCCAAGCGGTAAGGCTGCGGTTTTTGGTACCGCCATTCGTAGGTTCGAATCCTTCCGCCCCAGATAAAAAGAGAAAATTGTATTATCTTTGCCTAACTTTTTCACAATGACAAAGGAAGACTGTGCCGTTTTAATCAGAGTTTGACTTTTATTGGCCCGTTGATATTCGCGTTGTTTTGGTAGCAGAGCATTGGATTGGCCCTTTATAAATTTCTTCAGCGCTTGGCTAACCCCTTACCCCGTAGGGGCATTGGTAAACCCCGAAGGGGTAACCAAGCACGTACGTGCAGCGATAACCCCTTACGCGCGAAGCGCCAACACCGAAGGTGTAGCCCCCTATGGGGGTAAAAGAGGGGTTAGGGGTAAGAAAGGGGTAACGGTGTTTACCAATACGCTTTGGATTGGTTGCAAACGCTTCGCTAATCCCGAAGGGGTCCAGGCAAGGCCAAACCCCTAACCCCGAAAGGGCTTGCACGTACGTACTTGGTTACCCCTTCGGGGTTTACCAATGCCCCTTACCCCGTAGGGGTTAGGGGTAAAAGTCTTGGCTTTGTAGCAGTGCTACCAAAGGGCCAAAGCGAAGCGCGTGCTTGGCAAAGACAATCCAAACCGGAGGGTGCGCGGGGCGAGAGCGAGCAAAATTAATAAAATTAAAGAATAAAATCAGGCCCTCGCTATTAAACTTACTTTGATTTGGTTATTTTGGCTGTACTAAAAATCCAAACAGCTAGAAGTCGGTGTAGATAACAAGTGGTATGTTTTAAATATTTTTATGTATGATATAATCTTTTATTAATAAATTCTTTGTTGTTTATATTTTATTTTATTTCTAATAAATTTACATATAGAATTTTAGTCGCATTCTTACTTTAACATTTATTTATTATATAAATAAAATTCTTTCTTTTTGCCATTTTGTGTTGTTTGATATGCCAGATAGGTTAAAGAAAAAGCAGTTTGGTTATTGGCGTTTGGTTGCCTTCAGCACCCTTTATAAATTTCCCTTCGCATTGGCTTTGCCAAGCACCGGTAAGCGCGAAGCGCAACAGTCCCCTACGGAGAGAGCCAAGCGCTGAGCAAATTTATAAAGGGCCAAGAAGAAAGTATTAGAAGTTAGCGAACTTGACTGTTTTGTCGGAGCCTAATAAAACAGTGGCTAGTTTTCTAAATTTATTATTTTTAATATATATAAAACTTATTTAAATAGGATTTCTTTGTTTAACCCTCCCATTTTGGGTCCGTTTTTATGCGGTTTTTGAATTTTATAAAAAAAGGTTTTGAAAATAATGTTTTTGTTATAGCTTTAGAAGTTTTATTATAAATAATTAACTTTATTTATAAATTAAATTATTAATAATTTAAAATCATTATTTTTTGTTTGAATTCTATAAAATAATTAGTTTCACAATTTTATAGTTGCCTTATTTTTAGTTCAGTAACCCCCTCTCAAATACATATACTTAGTTTATTTTAGCTAACAAAGGGCTTTGCTTATTGCTAACCCCTAACCCCTCTTTTACCCCCATAGGGGGCGTTGGGTTGGCCCTTTATAAATTTCCCTACCCCTTACGCGCGAAGCGCACCGAAGGGGTTAGGGGCTGCGCGTGCCTGCTACGCAGAGAAGTGCAGTGCTGAAGAAATTTATAAGGGTTTTCGCGTAGCGAACAACCCCGAAGGGGTAACGACTGCTCTCCGATTTGCGTAGCAAGCCAAAGCACTACGCTTTGGCAGCGCTGCACTTCTCTGCGTAGCAGGCACGCGCTTGGCGAAGCCAAACCCCTTCGGGGTTACCAATAACCAATCACGCGCTTGCACGTACGTGCAGCGATCGGTGTTGACGCTTCGCGCGTAAGGGGCTCGGCATTGACTCCGTCTTACCCCTAACCCCTCCGGTGCGCTTCGCGCGTAAGGGGTTAGCCAAATCGCTGCTCCCCGTAGGGGGGTACGTGTTTGGCGGCGCCCTTTGGATTGGCGAAGCCAACGCATAGCAACCTTCGGGTTGCTATGCTACTGCACTTCTCTGCGTAGCAGGCACGCGCTTGGTAACCCCTTACGCGCGAAGCGCACCGGAGGGGTTAGGGGTAACCAAACCCCTTCGGGATCTTGGCGAAGCCAAAGCAATGCCCCGAGGGGGTCACGGCTTACCAAGGCCAAATTCCAGTAGGGCGTAAGGCACGGGGCGGCTGCATTGCCTTCTGGACTTGCCAGAGCTAAGTTAGTTACGTACAGGCAATTTTTATAAATACTATTATTTTATTTTAATAAAAAACTGGTTAATTATGACTACAAGAAAATCAGCAGAAGTTAATACATATCCTATTTTTACAGTTCGTTGGTTAGCTATTCACGCTTTAGCTGTTCCAACAATCTTTTTCTTAGGATCAATTACAGCAATGCAATTTATTCAACGTTAATTTAAAAAATTTCTACAAAGAAAAAAAGTTGCATTTCTATTTTGCCTTGAAAGTGTACTCATGCCCTCGATTCAAGGATTCTGCGGGCGTAGTTCAAACCTTTCTACACCCCCTCCGTCTTTGCCTTAGCACTTCTTCCGTTTCCCTTCTCCACTACTAGTACTTCTGTACGTTATTTCGAAGGTATCCGCGTAGTAGCGTAGCAACCCTTATAAATTTGTTCAGTAGCGTAGCATTATAAAATTTACGAAGTAAATTTTATTAAGTGCTTTGGCCCTTTGGTAGCATAGCAACCTTCGGGTTGCTATGCTACTAATTTACGAAGTCAATTTTATACCAAACCGCAGGTTTTGCCTAGGCTTTGGTTGCACGTACGTGCAACCAACGCGTTGGTTGCACCTTCGGTGGTTGGCGAAGCCAAACCAATGCGAAAGAGGTTGAGAAATTTATAAAGGGCACATTGGTTTGGCAAAGCAAAGCACGTGCTTGGCGAAGCCAATCCAAAGGGCGAAAGGCAAGACATACCTTTGATAGCATATTGCTTTACTTGTTGGCATTTTGGCAGTAGCAGAGCATTGACTCCGTCAAACCGCAGGTTATTGGTCAGCACCCTTTGGTAGCGTAGCAACCTTTGGGTTGCTACGCTACTACGTGCAACCAAACTGCTACTCAATAAATTTGCGAAGCAAATTTATAAAGGGCGCTCGCTTCTTGCTTGCACATACCCCCTTACCCCTTTCGCTTCGCGAAGCCCCTACGGGGTAGGGGGTTTATAAAATTTACTTCGTAAATTGTATTAAGTGAGCACTTCGTTTTGGTTGCACGCACGTGCTGACCAATAACCAATCCAAAGGGCCCTTTGGTCTTCGCTGCGCGAAAAAGCAACTTAATAAATTTGCTTTGCAAATTTATAAGGGTTGCTTCGCGACAGGCAAAAACCCTAAGGTTGCTACGCTACTCAATAAATTTGTTCAGCGCTGCACGTACGTGCAAGCGCAGCCCCTAACCCCTTCGGTGCGCTTCGCGCGTAAGGGGTAGGGAAATTTATAAAGGGCTTCGCAGGGAATGGGGCGAAGCGAAGAGAAGAAATTTATAAAGTGCGTTGGTTGTTGGATTGGCTGCTCTCCGATTTGCGTAGCAAGCCAACGCACGTACGTGCAACCAAACCGAAGGTTGCCTTTTCCCGTAGGGAATGGGCACAGTGCGTTGGCTTGCTACGCAAATCGGAGAGCAGCCAATCCAAAGGGCGCTAAACATATGGATAAAGGGCCAGCGCTTGGCTAACCCCTTACCCCGTAGGGGCATTGGTCTTCGCTTCGCGAACACCCTTTATAAATTTGCTCAGCGCTTGGCAAAGCCAAACACGTACGTGCAAGCGCTTGGTAGTTCGCTACGCGAATCCGAAGGTGCAACCAAACCCCTAACGCGCAAGGCGCACCGAAGGGGTAAGAGCTCGCGTAGTAGCACTGTGCCCATTCCCTACGGGAAAAGGCATTGACTCCGTTTTGGCTTTGCCAATAACCGAAGGTTGCCTTTTCGTTCTTACCCCTAACCCCTACGGGGTAAGGGGTTATCGCGAAAGTAGGGAATGGGCACAGTGCTACTCAATAAATTTCCCTACCTCTTACCCCGAAGGGGTTAGAGGTTGACAAATTTATAAAGGGCGAAGACCAAGGCCCTGACAATTTGCGGCTCCGCAAACCCGTAGGGAGCGAAGCGACAACCCCCAGCGCTGTTGGCGAAGCCAAACCCCTAAGGGGTACGTGCAAGCGCTTGGTAACCCCTTCGGGGTAAGGGGCTGCGCGTACGCGCTGAGCAAATTTATAAGGGTTTTTGCGTAGCAATTCGCGACTGCTCTGCACGTACGTGCGAGAGAGCCAAGCGCGTGCCTGCTACGCAGAGAAGTGCAGTAGTTACCCCTAACGCGCAAAGCGTCAGCACTTTCGCTTCGCGAATGCACGAAGTGCAAGTGCAGAGAAGGGGTAAGGGGGGTACGTTCAATCCAAAATAATGCGAACCCCTAACGCGCGAAGCGCACCAAAGGGGTGACGCGTTGGCTACGCCTTACCCCTTCGGAGTTAGGCGTAGCCAACGCGGGCTGCGCTTGCCTTGACCGTTCGCTGCACATACGTGCAAGCGAAAGAAGGGGTTTGGCTTCGCCAAGCACGTACGTGCTTTACCCCCGTAGGGGGTTAGCAGAGAACTGCAGTAGCATAGCATTGGATTGGCTGCTCTCCGATTTGCGTAGCAAGCCAACGCACGTACGTGCAACCAAACCGAAGGTTGCCTTTTCCCGTAGGGAATGGGCACAGTGCGTTGGCTTGCTACGCAAATCGGAGAGCAGCCAATCCAAAGGGCGCTAAACATATGGATAAAGGGCCAGCGCTTGGCTAACCCCTTACCCCGTAGGGGCATTGGTCTTCGCTTCGCGAACACCCTTTATAAATTTGCTCAGCGCTTGGCAAAGCCAAACACGTACGTGCAAGCGCTTGGTAGTTCGCTACGCGAATCCGAAGGTGCAACCAAACCCCTAACGCGCAAGGCGCACCGAAGGGGTAAGAGCTCGCGTAGTAGCACTGTGCCCATTCCCTACGGGAAAAGGCATTGACTCCGTTTTGGCTTTGCCAATAACCGAAGGTTGCCTTTTCGTTCTTACCCCTAACCCCTACGGGGTAAGGGGTTATCGCGAAAGTAGGGAATGGGCACAGTGCTACTCAATAAATTTCCCTACCTCTTACCCCGAAGGGGTTAGAGGTTGACAAATTTATAAAGGGCGAAGACAAATTTATTGAGTAGCGAATTGTCAGGGCATTGGATTGGCTTCGCCAAAGCACTACGTGCAACCAAGCCCAGGCAAAAACCTTTGGGTTTTCGCGAAGCGACAACCCCTTACCCCTTAGGGGCTTCGCGAAGCGAAAGGGGTAAGACAGAGTCAATGCCAAACACGTACGTGCCTTACCCGCTCGCTTTGCGAAAGCAGGAAGTTAGCAAGCGAGTGCTTACGCAACTTCTCACAAAAGTTTTAAATATAATGGGGATAAAAGCAATAAATTAAACAGCCGTGATTGAAAGCATTGCAAATAATTGTTTTGATTGCAAGTAGATAAAAAATAAAATTTAATTTTTAAATATTAGAAAAATTCATTAGTATGATTTTAACCTTAAAAAGTAGTCAAAATAAAAAACTATTGACTAAAGACAAAAAATACTATATCTTTTGATTATCTGTGCTTAAATTTATAACGCCTGCTTAGCTCAGTTGGTTAGAGCGTCCGTTTCATAAGCTGATTGTCACTAGTTCAAATCTAGTAGCAGGCAAAAAAGAAAAAAGAATAGGTATTCATTAAAACCCTTTAAAATAAACTTAAAATATACTTAAAATAATTATGAGTTAAAACTTTATAAATAAGTTAATTAAAAAATTTTATAATTTAGAAATTTGTTATCCTTTTTATTGAATTAACCCCAGCACGTACGTGTTTGGTTGTTGGATTGGTAAGCCTTGACCGTTCTCTTTGGATTGGTTGTACGCGCTTCGCTAACCCCGAAGAGGCTGCACGTACGTGCTGACGGTGCGTTGGTTTGGCATTGACTCCGTCTTACCCCTTTGGGGTTAGCCAGGCACGTACGTGCAAGCCAATCCAACGCACGTATGTTTCGTAGTTTGCTACGCGATTAGCGGAGTCAAACCGAAGGCTGCATGTCCCCCCTTCGGGTTTGGCTTCGCGAACAAGCGGCTTGGCATTGACTCTGTCTTACCCCTTCCCCGCATTGGTTTGGTGCTTTGGCAAAGCCAAGACGCGACACCTTCGGTGCAACCAACTCGCGTCTTGGCTTTGCCAAAGCACCAACGCGTTGGATTGGCTTCGCCAAGCACGTAGTAGTTACCCCTTTCGCTTCGCGAAGCCCCTAAGGGGTAAGGGGTTGTCGCTTCGCGAAAACCCAAAGGTTTTTGCCTGGGCTTGGTTGCACGTAGTGCTTTGGCGAAGCCAATCCAATGCCCTGACAATTCGCTACTCAATAAATTTGTCCAGCGCATTGGCTTTGCCAAACACGTACGTGCAAGCGCTTGGCGGAGCCAAACCCCTTCGGGGTAGGCAAATTTATAAGGGGTGTTCGCGAAGCGAAGACCAATGCCCCGAAGGGGTAAGGGGAGGCGAAGCCAAACCAACGCTTCGCTTCGCGTTGGTTATTGGTAACCCCTTCGGGTTTGGCGAAGCCAACTTAATAAAATTTACGAAGTAAATTTTATACCAAAACGAAGTGCTTACCAAACCCGAAGGGGTAAGGGGGTAAATTAATAAAGAAATTAATTAAAGTGACAACAATTAATAGATTATAAATAAAATCGCTTCAATTGCTTAAAGTTAAAATTTAAGTAATGTAAATTAAGCAATAATAAAATTTATTATTTTTAAATAAAATTTTAAACTAGTACAAATGCATAATGTTTTTATTTCTTGTAAAGAATCTCGAATTGAAAATAACCGAAGTTTTTATGGTTGTTTCAATATAGGTCCATTTGACGCCGCACAAAGCTTAACAATAGGAAACGCATTACGACGTACATTATTATCGGAATGTCCCGGCTTAGGTATAACATCAGTAAGCATTAATAATGTTTCACATGAATATAGTACATTACCAGGTATGCGCGAATCAGTTTTAGATTTGCTTTTAAATTTAAAAGAAATTGTTTTTACAGTTACTACAAATAACGTAACATTTTCACAAAGTAACGAAGCCATTGAAATTCGTAGAAAAAATTTGCTTATTAACAATATTTCTTCTGTTTTTACAGAGGGCGTTTCTTTAAATTCACGAAAAAATTTAAACGACACTAAAACTAAACTTTTATTAAAATCAAAAGATACTTTAAATTTGTTAATTTCAAAACGAAAACATTTGAAAAAACCGTTAATAGGTTATTTGAAAGTAAAAGGCCCCGGTATTATTCGTGCCAGAGATTTAAAACTTCCTCCATTTATTCAGTGTGTAGACGGAAATCAATATATTGCTACATTAGCAGATGACGGGTTTTTATCTATGAAATTTATTTTAATGGAAGGAAAAGGTTATATTATTCAGAAAAACCTAGTTGCTCCTTCTCTCTCGCTGCACGTACTTGACTCCGCCAAACCGAAGGGTTTGGCTGCTCTCCGAGAGCCAACAAGCGAGCAAAATGAAATACACAATCGACTAATAACAAAGCGCACAGAATTTGTTAATCAATTAGAAAAAAGTTTAAATATTAATGAAAGAAAAAAACAAACAAGTACTAATAATATAAATACTTCAAATTACACAACTAACTTTGTTAATTCTAAACCATTAAATTTAGATTGTGTTTTTAATCCAGTTACAAAAGTTTCATACATTATTGAAGATTTTAATAACAAATTAATTAATGATTTTAATTATAGTTTTAATTTTGCAAATGATGTTACATCATTAGTAGAAAGTAGTTATTATTTACAAAATTTAAATTCACACAATGAAAAAAGCAAATTTGATAAAGCTCAAACTATTGCCGAACATACTATTTTGTCTCAAAATATTGTAAATTTAGTTGATAGTTATTCAAAAGATGAAATTCAAGAATTATTAACTTATTTAAACAACCCGCCTCTGCAAAAACCAAAATCATTAAACAATATTGTATTAGAAATTTGGACAAACGGTGGAATACACCCACGTGAGGCTTTAACAGTAGGTTTTCAAAATTTAAGTTCACTATTTTTAAATTTTAAAAAGCTTTAGTTTCAAATATTTAAAATTTTAGATTTCGTTCCGCTTATTAATAAGCACTCTTCTGCAATTTCGCCTTGGTTGTCTTGGCCGTTTCCTTATTGGCCCCAGCGTCAACACCGTAGGTGATTGGTTATTGGCTTCGCCAAACCGGTAAGCGCGAAGCGCAACAGCCCCCTTGCGGTTTGCTGCACGTACGTGCAAGCAAGCAAGCGCGGGTTTAGCTGGTTGGTAGCACCTTCGGTTTGGTTACCCCGAAGGGGTTACCAATAACCAAACTCCAGTTTGGATTGGCTTTGCCAAGCACTCCCGTAGGGAGCATTGGTTCGGCTGCTCGGAGAGAGCCAAGCGTTGACGGAATCAATGCGCCCGAAGGGAAACACGTACGTGTTTGGCAGCGCTTCGCGCAGGCTTTGTAGCAGTTTGGTTGCACGTACGTGCTGACTCAATAAATTTCCGAAGGAAATTTATAACAACCCGAAGGTTATTGGCTTCGCCAAACTGCTACTCAATAAATTTCCAAAGGAAATTTATAAAGGGCCAAACCAATGCGCTGCCAACAGCCAATGTAACGCCAACAAGAAGTGCAGAGCAAGCATTTCCAAAGACCTTGTTTATAGGTGCTATTAGGAAGCGAACATATAAATTGTTAAACTGTTTTAAAGTTTTTAGTTTTAAATGTTATATTCTATAATATTACACTTTTAGATTATTTATTTTATAAACAAAATAATATATAAATTATGAATTTAGAATTAGTTTTACAATTAAGTTCTTTACTTTTCATAGTAGCAGCAGGTCCTCTTGTTGTGGTTTTATTATCATTACGCGGTGGTAATTTATAAATTTACTTTTTTATAGTTTAACTTCAGTATTTTGGAAAACAAAATACATATATTTTTATTTTGTTAGATCTTATTTAGTTTTACAATAAGATCTAACAAAATAAAAATATAATTAATTTTTTAATATTACATATTAATTTTTATTTTTTTCTCTAATTAATTTTTTTGATTTTTTAATAAATATTTTTTTTATACTATTAAAACTATTATAAGCTTATAATAAGTTTATTATTTGTAAAAATTTACAAATAAGTTATATTATATAAATAGTAGTATTATTTTTAATACATTTATTATTATTATGGAAGTGAAAATGCTCCTAATTTATTACATATAGATTATCTACTATAGAGTATAAATTTACCTATTTTGTTGTTTTAAAAGAAATCTAAATTATTAAAATTTAAGTTTAATCTATTGTATTAAAAAAAGACTTAGGAAACCTTATTGAAAATATGTATGGCTTTATAAAATTTTTAACAAATTTTATTAATGTGTTTTTATCCTAGTTTAGTACTCATCAAATTTGCAAATTAGCAATTTGTTTTTTTAATTTTTGTACCTGTTGTTTTTAAACATTAGTTGATAAAGGGCTTTAAGTTGATTTATTTCACTAAATCCCATAAGAAGGGTGTAGCAAACTACTGGCGAAAAATTAAAACTAAAAATTAAACAGAGAAAAGAGTTTTAGAGGAGTTTAAAAATACATAAGTCTAATTTTCAAAAAATATTTTTTAAAAAAATGGTAGAACCTTTATTATCAGGGATTGTACTTGGTTTAGTTCCAGTAACAATTGCAGGATTATTTGTAACTGCGTATTTACAATACCGCAGAGGTGATTTAGCTAATTTTTAATTTAGTGATTTTATCTCGTTATATTAAAATATAATTTTACATTTAATAGTTGTTTAATAAACAACTATTAAATGTAAAATTATATTAGTATTCAATTCTATTTATAAATCTGTGAACCTTTTATAAAAATAATAAAAAATTTATTATTTTTATTTTAAATCATGTTGTTAAAAACAAAATTTAACTTAATAAAATGTAGTAGCAAGAGCAACTAGTTTCTCCGTGCCCTCATCCCCTAACCCTTACGAAGCCCTTTGGTTGCACGTACGTTCAAGCGATAACCCCGCAGGGGTAAGAAAGGCAAAACCAACCTGCTGCTAACCCCCTACGGGGGTAAGGCACGTGCGTGTTGGAACGAGCAGAGCAGTAGCATAGCATTGGTCAGCACTCCGTTTTGGTATACAATTTACTTCGTAAATTAGTAGCATAGCATTGACTCCGTTTTGGCTTTGCCAATAACCGAAGGTTGCCGTAGGGCACAGTGCTACTCAATAAATTTCCCTACCTCTTACCCCGAAGGGGTTAGAGGTTGAGAAATTTATAAAGGGCGAAGCGGTAGTTAAGTTGGCTTCGCCAAACCCGAAGGGTCTGCGCGTACGCGCTGCCAATAACCAAACTGCTACTCAATAAATTTGCCTTCGCTTGCTCGTTCTTACCCCCTCGGGGTTACCGCGAAAGTAGGGGGTTTGGCATTGACTCCGTCAACGCCAAGCACGTACGTGCCGGTGCAGCGTTGGCTCTCTCCAAGCAGCCAAACCCGAAGGGGCTGACAAATTTATAAAGGGCCAAGCTGTGATAAACAATCCAATTTGTGTGGTGATTTTGGCGGAAAAAGAAGCGGGTTGTTGGCTTCGCCAAACCCTTTATAAATTTCTTCAGCGCTGCACTTCGTGCAAGCGCAGCCCCTTCGGGGTAGGGAAATTTATTGAGTAGCAGAGCATTGGTCAGCACCCTTTATAAATTTGCAAAGCAAATTTATTGAGTAGCGAATTGCTTCGCAAAAACCTTTGGGTTGCTTCGCTACTACGTGCAACCAAACCGAGGGTTATTGGTCAGCACTCGCTCCTTACCCCGAAAGGGGCTGAGCGAAGCTCTGGACACGTACGTGCAAGTGTCAACGCCTTTCGCATTGGTGAGCACTACGTGCAACCAACGCGTTGGTTGCACTTGCACGTACGTGCTAGTGCTTTGGCGAAGCCAATCCAATGCCCCGAAGGGGTAAGGCGTAGCCAAACTGCTACTAAGTGCGTACATGTTGCTAAAATATAATAAAGGTTCAATTAAAGTCATTTAAAGTAAATTAAAAACTATTAATTTTTAAATAAAGTAACAAAATCGTTTTTAAAAAATAAATCTTTAATGGGCTTTCTTGTTATTTTAATTTTATAATATGGGTCAAAAAGTTCATCCTTTAGGGTTTCGTGTAGGTATTATTAAAAAACATCAATCTCAATGGTTTGCTCGTTTTAATAAATATAAATATGCACAAACAGTATTAGAAGACCGTATGCTTCGTCAAACAATAACTAATTTACTACCACAATTAGTAAACCCAGCAAATGCTTCTTTACTAAAAAATACACAAAAAGCAGCAGATAGTAAAGATAATAAAAATATGAAGAAAAATGAGAGTGGTGTTTCAACGGAAGCAAAAATTACACAAATTAAAATCGAACGAGGTTTAATTCCGTATGAAATTGGTATTCAAATTTATGCAGAAAATTGCGATTTATTAAAAAAATCTATTGAAAATTTAAAAGTAAATAATGAATTACTATGCCAGTTACAAAAAACTCGTCGTTATTTACAACATTTACGTTCAGCGTTAAACGATTTAAACGCTTTACCTCCTTCAGGTCAAAGTACTTCAGCGACTGCAGCAAACGTATCTGCGTTACGTGAACCATCACTTGGTGAGGGCGAAACACTTTCTAAAAAAGAAAATAGCGTATCTGTTAAAACACGCAAAAACGAAAGTTTTGGATTTAATAAAACAAGACTACGTTTAACACGTCAACAATTACGTCGTCAACGTTTAATTTTAAAACGTTTAAAAAAACGTCAGTCTATTAGACGCCGTTACAAACAATTAATTTTTAAAAATTTAGTTCTAACAAAAGAAGGTAATACAATTAAAACGACAAAATTAAATTTACGTTCTTTAAATAATGCGCGCAGTAATAAACTAAATAATAATTCTCAATCTTTTCAACATAAAAACGTATCTCAACAACTAACACTAGCTACAAAAGGGCAAGCGTGGTTATCTACAAATAATCAAACTAAACAAAATCAAGGTAGCACGAATGTGCAAGCGGAGCGTGACGTACGTGCAAGCAAACCAATGTCCGTGTTAAAATCGCGTGTAAAAAAGAAATTTGTAGCAGTGTTTATTAATACAATGAATAAAAAATTTTTACAAGCATTAAAAACAACGTTTATTTCAAGTGTAAATAATAAAAAAGATTTTACATTAAATTATTCAAAAAAATGGAACTTTAAATTAATTCAAAATAAACTGGCTGTAAAACCATTATCACAATTAATTAAATTAAATGCAGTTTTAGAGCAAAAAGCATTAAATAAAATGGAGTCTTTAAGAAAAGACTATATTGCTTCTGGATTAATTTCAAAAGTAGAAGCTTTAAATTATTATGAAATGTTAAATTTTTTAAAAAAATTAAAAGAATTAATTTCTCAAGTTAAAAGAGCACAACAAGTTAATAAACTAAGTTCATCAAATATTTCTAATAATAGTAAACAAACAAATCGTTTAGTTACGTATTTTGCAAAACAAAATAAAGCTACGGCAAAAACTAATTTATTAATTAAAAATTTAAAAACAAAATCAAGTAATACAAACGTAACTTTAAATGTATTATCAACTAAATTAAATAATATTGATAATGAATGTACTAAAATTAAATTTATTGAATATTTAAAACAAATCGTAAAAAAACACCGTCAACAAAACATTTATTTATATTTAAGCACAATTGCAGATGCGCGTAAAGATTTACGTAAATTACAAAAATTTACAAAACAAAACGCTTCATTCTTATTTGGTAGTAATTTATCTAATGTAACAGCTGGATCTAATACAATGTTTGAACGCATTTCAAATATTTTAAAACCAGCAACTGTGTCTGCCTCTGGCCAAAATGAAAAATCATATTCTGAAGTGTTTTTAGAACAAATTGAAAAGCAAAGAACGATGATTCAAAACAACGTTCAATTAACACCAAAAATTGCTATTAAATTTTATTCAGTTAATTCTAATGTTATAAAAGCAAAAGCATCTGTTGTTGCAGATTCTATTGTAGATGCTTTAGAAAAACGTAAAGCTTTCCGAAAAGTTATTAAAGATGCTAAAGAAGATTTAATGCGTACAACTTCAGTAAAAGGTGTTAAAATTCAAGTGTCTGGTCGTTTAAATGGTGCAGAAATTGCTCGTAGTGAGTGGGTGCGCGCCGGTCGTGTTCCTTTACAAACATTACGTGCTAATATTGACTATGCTTATAAAACAGCTAATACTCTTTACGGAATTATTGGTGTTAGAGTATGGATTTTCAAAGGTTATGCAAAACTTATTTAATAATAATTTTAATAATTAATTTTAATAATTAATTATTAAAATTAAATCCAGTATTGCATAATATAAAAATAATAACCTTTATTATAATTATAAATGTTTTTGCTCTGTTAATATTTTGTTAATATACTTTTAAAACATTTATAATTATAGATTTATTTTTTTTGTTTATTAATTTTAAAAATTGAGTCGTTACCCCTTTATAAATTTCTCCAGCGCTTGGCGGAGCCAAACCCGAAGGGGAGGCGTTGGTTGCACGAAGTGCTTACCAAGGCCAAACACGTACGTGCAAGCGCTTATAAATTTGCCTACCCCTAACCCCTTCGGGGTAAGGGGTTGACAAATTTATTGAGTAGCACCGAAGGTGCAACCAAACCCCTTTCGCATTGGATTGGCTCTGCCAACTCACCGCCAGCACGTACGTGCAAGCGGCTTGGCATTGACTCCGTCTTACCCCTTTCGCTGCACATTCGTGCAAGCGAAGCCCCTACGGGGTAAGGGGTTAGCCAAAGCACCAACGCGTTGGATTGGCGAAGCCAAGCACGTACGTGCGTTGGCTTGCTACGCAAATCGGAGAGCAGTCGCGAAGCAACCCTTATAAATTTGCAAAGCAAATTTATTAAGTTGCTTTTTCGCGCAGCGAAGACCAAAGGGCCAATCCAATGCCCCTGCGGGGTAAGGGGTAAGACAATTTATAATGCTATGCTGCTGCTCCCCGTTCCAGCACGTACGTGCTTGGCATTGGTAAGCACCCTTTAGAAATTTGCCTACCCCTAGGGCTGCGCTGCACGTACGTGCAAGCGCTGAACAAATTTATTGAGTAGCGTATTTCTTGCACGTACGCGCTTGGCGGAGCCAAGCCCCTAACCCCGATCGCGTTGGTTACCCCGAAGGGGCTTGGCTTTGCCAAACCAATGCGAAAAGGGTAGGCAAATTTATAAGGGTTTTTGCTGCACGTACGTGCAAGCAATTCGCGACAGGCAAAAACCTTTGGTTTTGTGGCACCTTCGGTTTGGCGAAGCCAATAACCAATGCTTCGCTACTTAATAAAATTTACTTCGTAAATTTTATACGTGCAACCAAACCGGAAGACAGCCAAACCCGCGCTTCGCGTTACCCCTTCGGGATTAGGAGTTTGGTAAGCACTCCGTTTTGGTATAAAATTTACTTCGTAAATTAGCGAAGCGGTAGTTAAGTTATAAATTTCTTCAGCGCTGCACTTCGTGCAAGCGCAGCCCCTTCGGGGTAGGGAAATTTATAATTTATTGAGTAGCGTAGCAACCCAAAGGTTTTTGCCTGGGCTTGGCAAAGCCAATGCCCTGACAATACGCTACTACGTGCAACTTAATAAAATTGTCTTCGCTTGCACGTACCCCCTGCGGGGAGCAGCGTTGGCTTCGCCAAACCCGAAGGGGGTAGGCAATTTTATAAACCCGAAGGGGTTTGGCTTCGCCAAGCACGGAGTGCCGGGCATTGACTCCGCCAACGCTTGGCGGAGCCAAACCCCTTCGGGGTGCGCTTGCACATACGTGTTTGGTTGTTGGCTTCGCCAAACCCGAAGGGGCTTGGCTTTGCCTTTCGCTTCGCGAATACCAATGCGCTGCCAATAACCAACGCTTTGCGAAGCAATAACCCGTAGGGGCAGGGGGCTGTTGCGCTTCGTGCCAACACCTTCGGTGTCGTCGGTGCAAGCACGAAGCTAGTGCAGCTAGTGCAGGAACGGAACTAGTTAACAAGCCAGCAAAAGGTAAAAAAATGGGAATCAGTACACAAAGACGTTAATAAGAAAAAGCGAATTTATTAATTTTTTACCATCTTTTATGTAACAAAATTACAAATTTAAATATTTATTTTGAAACTTGTAAACAAATATTACTGTTTATGTTTAAAATTTATATAAACTTTATATAGAATTATTATAAATTTTAATAATCAATTGACTTGGCGGAAGAAACCCTTATAAATTTGCTTGGCTCTCTTGTTCTGGCCCTTTCGCTTCGCGAAGCCCCTTCGGGGCATTGGATTGGCCCTTTGGTCTTCGCTGCGCGAAAAAGCAACTTAATAAATTTGCTTTGCAAATTTATAAGGGTTGCTTCGCGACTGCTCTCCGATTTGCGTAGCAAGCCAACGCACGTACGTGCTTGGCTTCGCTAATCCAACGCGTTGGTTATTGGCTTCGCCAAACCGAAGGTGCCACCAATGCGAAAGGGCAAGCTTTGGATTGGTTGCACGCGCTTCGCTTTGGCCCTTTATAAATTTGTCCAGCGCGTACGCGCAGCCCCTTCGGGGTAGGCAAATTTATTGAGTAGCAGTTTGGTTGCACGTACGTGCAAGCCAATCCAAACCACGTCCGTGCAACCAAGGCGAAAGGAGGGAGCACGTGCAGAGCAGCCAAACGCCAGCGCATTGGTTTGGCTTTGACACGCTTAGGGGGACAATTTTATTAAGTTGCTTTTTCGCATTGGATTGAATGTGCAGCAAGTTGGTTTTGCCTTTCGCTTCGCGAATACCAAAGGGCCCGGCGCGTACGCGCTTGGCGGAGCCAAACCCCTTCTTTCGCATTGGTTTGGTTATTGGTCAGCACGTACGTGCAACCAAAACGTATAAAATTTACTTCGTAAATTTTATTAAGTGCTGACTCAATAAATTTCTCCAGCGCTTGCACGTACGTGCAGCGCAGCCCCTTCGGGGTAGGGAAATTTATAACTTAATAAAATTTACGAATTAAATTTTATACCCCTTAATTCTTTTTTTTAAAAATAACATCTACTTGAACCTGCAATACGTAGGCTATTTGTAGTGTCGGTTTGCTGTGCACTACACTTTACGTTTCTTTTAGCCTGGGTAAACTTAGTAAATTATTTACTGTTTAATTTTATTAACTTTGAACTTTTATATCGAAATTTCGAAAGGACAAAAGAAATAAAACTAACAGTACTTAATAAAATTTACTTCGTAAATTTTATAAGTAAAACAGCAAATTTTGGCTATTGATGCTAATTTAAGAAGCTATATATTATGTCTAAAAATAAAAAATTACGCAATTTAATATGATTTTAATAACAAAAAAAAATTTTTATATTAAAGTTACAGGGATGGGTTGGCATCGTGCCAACGCTTGTTGGCTCTCTCGCTCTGGCCCTTTCGCTTCGCGAAGCCCCGAAAGGGGCATTGGATTGGCTTCGCCAATGCACGTACGTGCAACCAACGCAAAACGGAAGGGCAAGCTTTGGATTGGTGCGTTGGCGTTGACGGAGTCAATGCCAAGCCGCTTGTTGGCTTCGCCAAACCCGAAGGGAGGACGTGCAGAACAGTCAATTCAACCGAAGGAGAGTAAAACTTTTTCTAGCACTCGCGTTTCTGGTTGCAACAGTTTTTCGAGCTCTACGGTTGCACAAAGTATAAGCAGCTATAGAGGTTGCTTTGCTAAAAGCAGTAATGAGTTAATTGGTAAGTTGAATAGAGAGTCCGATCAATCCAAATATTTAGGAAAATTTTTTAATCAATGTTTTGATAAAGGACGCTTAAAAAATTTTGTGTTGTGGTTTTTATTAAATTATGGTGAATATAGAACAGTTCGATTAGTGGAACAATTAAAACACATTGGTTTTTATTATGCTAGTAAAGCTGGAATATCTCTAGGTATTGATGATTTAAAAATTCCACCAAAAAAGTCCATTTTAATGTATGAAGCGGAAAATCAAACTACTCAAACAATTCAGCAATATAATCGAGGTGAAATTACGGGTGTTGAACGTTTTCAACGTTTAATTGATACATGGCATCGTACCAGCGAAATATTAAAACAAGAAGTTATTGATTATTTTGAAGCCACGGATATATTAAACCCTGTTTATATGATGGCGTTTTCAGGAGCTCGTGGTAATATTTCTCAAGTTCGTCAATTGGTTGGTATGCGAGGTTTAATGGCGGATCCTCAGGGTCAAATTATTGATTTTCCAATTAGAAGTAATTTTCGTGAGGGTTTAACAGTAACAGAATATATTATTTCAAGTTACGGAGCTCGAAAAGGTATTGTAGATACAGCTTTACGTACAGCAAACGCAGGATATTTAACTCGTCGTTTAGTTGATGTTGCTCAACATGTTATTATTTCAAATTTTGATTGTAATACCACACGAGGTATTTTTTTAATTAATATGAAAGAAGGTAATAAAACAATTCATTCTTTAAACCAACGACTTGTAGGACGAATATTAGCTCGTGACATTATTAAACCAACAAACGTAACTGAGCAAAACCAAACAGAAGGTTTTCAAAAAATAGCAAGTCGAAATGAAGAAATCACGTTAGATTTAGCTTTTGAAATTGCAAAACATTTTAATAAAGTTTTTGTTCGTTCACCACTAACTTGTCAAAAACCGATTTGTCAATTATGTTATGGTTGGAGTTTAGCCCAAGGTCGAATGGTATCGATCGGTGAAGCTGTGGGAATTGTGGCAGCTCAATCTATTGGGGAGCCCGGGACACAATTAACAATGCGAACTTTCCACACAGGCGGTGTTTTTTCAGGTGATATTAGTGATCAAATTAAAGCCCCTTTTAATGGAATTATTGAATATATTTCACCAATACCTGGAACACTAATTAGAACCCCTGAGGGTAAAATTGCTTTTTTAACAAAAAGTGAAGGTTCTTTTTTAGTTAAAAAAGTTTTTAATAATGAAAATAATTTAAATAAAGAAATTGAAACAAAAAAATTTACTGTGCCACATCATACATTGTTATATATTAGAAATTCACAAAATGTTTATAAAAAGGAAGTTATTGCTCAAATTTCTTCAATTAGTCAAAAAACAAACGCTACTGATGAGGCTGAGTTAACAATTAAATCAGATATTGAAGGTCAATTTTATTCAAAGTTTGTAACATTTCGTGAAAAATTAATTGGTCAATCCTTATCTCCTCGTCAACGCCTTTCTTTGGCTGCACGTACGTGCTTGACGGAGTCAATGCCGAGTAATGAGGAAAAAATCTATGAAGCTTGGACATGGGCATATGCTTGGGTTTTATCGGGCAAAATTTATGATTTTAAAAATACATTACCTGATTTATCAAAAATTTCTATTAATTCCCAAACTACGTCTAATAAATTAAATACAACTTTTTTACCAATAACAGGTGATTGGTTAACTCCTAAAAGTTATATGGCTCAAACACGATGGGGTTTAGGAAATAAACGTAATCTTGATTTTTATTATATTAAACGAACACCAAGTACGTGTTCTTTGCAAAATTTTTCTTTAAGTACACAATCAAATATAGCTAATAAGTTTAGAAAAAATAATATAAAAGCTGTTCCTATTGAAAATAAACCAGTTTTAGCTATTAATTTAAATAGCATTTATTTTAAAAATGATGCTTATATTTTTGAAGTTTCTCAACAAGTTCAGTTTTTAACTTCGGCTTCTTCCCAGTTTAGCGCCTCTTTCTTAGGTTGGCTTCCGGAGCTGCACGTACGTACAGCTCCGGAAGCCAAGTACGGAGTTGCAAACAAGAGAGCGAAGCATGAAGTGCCGGGTTTAGGCAAGACTGGAAAAAGACTAATGGCAGTTAAGTCAAAAATGAAGATTTCTAACAACAATTTATATTCATGTTTAAACGACTTTTTATTTTTTGCAGAAATACCCTTTTATAAAAAACAAGCGGCTTATTCTAACTCTTTAACTTCTCTGCCGTTAACAGAACCAAAACAAGGTTTCGCAGAGCGTGGTCAAAGCCCTTTTGCTTCGCGAAGCCCCGAAGGGGTTACTGGGGGAAAAGTTAAAAATAAAAAAAATTTTTTATCAAACATTGCTAACTCTAAAACTTACCAATCAATCAAAAAATCATTAAACTCTAAACAATATTCATATATTATTCAATGGTTTCCAAATAAATATAAAACAGACTCTGGAGGGGTTGTTTTATTTAATCGTACTAAATTTGTAAAAACTTTTTTAACAAACAACACAGTGTTATTTAATAATGCTTTTTCAAGATGTTCTGTTTTATCCGAAACTAATACTTTTGAAAACCAAGTATTTTCACTAGAAACAAGTAGCCCTCTTTTTCTTAAATCAACTACTGGAGTATCTTCCCCTATGGTTGCCCTTTCCCGCAGGGAATGGGAGCAAAGCGAAGTACCTGCAGAGCCGTCGCCGCTTTTTCGCTTGCACCTGTTGCGCTTCGCGCTTACCGGTGCAGCGAGTTGGCGAAGCCAAACCAAAGGGCCAATACTCAATGTTATTAAAGAAAATGCCAACAACCAAGACAAAACTACAAGTTTTAAAAAACAGTTTCTAATTAATCGTCAGCTGTTTCTAAAAACTAGATCAATACAAAATTTAAAAATGTTTCTTATTTCGTATAACGTTTTTAAACTTCCAATTGATATTAACATAACAAAACAAGCAATTTCTTTTAATAAATCAACATCTTCTATTTACACACTTACTGAAGAAAAAAATCCTTCGTTTATTTCCGTTTATTTAAATACAAGAACTTATTTATTTCAAAAAAATCGTCAGGGTGCAATTTCTTATTTTAAATTTACTCCATTAAAATCGAATCCAATTTCTAAAGTAAGACCTTCAATACTAACCCCCTCGTTTTTGCTTAAACCTGAATCTGGGCGTAGTTCGCTCATTTACTCATCACCTTGGCGTTGGCAGCACTTCGTGCTTGGCGGAGCCAAACCCCGGAGGGGTTACCAATGCCCGGCACTCCGTGCTTGGCGGAGCCAAACCCCTTCGGTTTGGCGAAACCAAGGACGTGCCGTTACGTTCGCTGCACAAACGTGCAAGCGAAAGAAGGGGTTTAGGGACGAAGCCAAACCAATGCTCCCTACGGGAGTGATTGGTCAAGCCAATCCAAACACTTTAAGTGACGCTGCCGATTCAATATTAAACAATTTCAATCTTGTAAAAATTAAAACATTCTTAAATAAAGTTGAAGTAAGCCCAAATACAAGTAAATCTCCCTTCGCTTCTTCACTGAATAAAATTAACCCCGCTAAAAAGGGTCGCTTGCTTGCTTGCACGTACGTGCAGCAAACCGAGCGGGGTCGCTTGCTCCCCGAACGGGGAAGACGGGAAAGAAGAAGCAACCAAAGGTTGCTTGTCAACTCCGCAAAGAAGCACTTGCAAGAATTGCTACTGTTAAATAAAGCCGGCGAGGCTAAAGGGGACAAAAAAAACCAAGAATTTACGAATAAAACTATTTCCTTTCGAAACATTGTTCAAATTGTTAAACTTCTTGTTTTTGAAAATACACAATGTGGAAATTTATTATTATTTTGTAAAAAGCTTGATTATTTAAAAACCCAAAATAATTTAAATGTATTGCAGGTTTATGCAAAGACACATAGAGCAATGTTATTTTTTAATTTAATTTATTCAATAAACGTATTATGTTTTAAAAATAGTGCTTTATTATTAAATAAATTTTCCAGAGTTTTATCGGGTTTAAATAATACTAACATGAAAATTGTAAAATTAGTTCAACAAAACTTAGTAACTATTTCTTTTACAAAATTTATTAAAGAAAAAGCTTTAAAAGCTAATTATTTAAATCAATTTTATAAAAAAATAAAAACAATTAATAATAAATCAAACTTTTATGTGTTTACAAATATTCAACCCTGCCTTTATTTTACACAAGCTGGTATCTTTTCACCGTCTCTTTCATTGTCCGAAGGGCTGAGCAAATCCCTTGCACGTACGTGCAGCGTTGGTTGCTTATTTAGTTCATTTGCTACACCCTTTACACTTAATTATCTTCGTTGCTCTTTACCATTAGAAGAGCTTTTTACGCCGTCGCGTTTTACCTTATCTTGGCGTACTTCTACTCGGTTACACGAAGCGCACGGTTGGAAGATTTCACAGTTGCCAAACTCCTTACCTGAACGTATTGAACTAGGAAAATCGAGAAGCTTTGTTTATAAAAAAGTTGTTAGTAATCCCGGTTTATTAAAGCAAAACCAATTAAAGCAAAATATGCTTGTTAAAAATAAACAAATAACAAAAAAGACTGTTTTTTATGGAACTGCTAAAAATGGCTGGGTTGTTGTAATACCTAATAAAGCATTGTGTACAAGCGAAGAATGGTTTAATAATTACCATAAAAAAATTATATATCCAGGAAAACTTCTTTTCAATAATATTGTTTTTAATCAATTAATTTTTATAGAATCATTTGTAATAAATAATCTTTTTAATATCAAAAATATTTCATCTTTTTATAAACATTTATTTTTTAACACAAAATTAAAAAGCTTTACCTCTTCTGCAGTTAAGTCGATGTTAACCGGCACTACGAATCCAACACAAAATTTAGTGTGGGTTAATAATAAAAAATGTCGTTTTCTTTTACCATATACACAAACCAATACCAAAGTTGCATATTTATTACAACCTGTTAAAGAATTTGATGAAATGAGTGATTTTTCTTTAAAAAAATATGCTATTAATTTTATTGGACCGTCTATTTCAGGTAAAACAATGGCTAAAAGTGTTGCTAAGTACAAAGCTCAGGGAAACTCTAACCTACGAAGCGAAAGACTAAAGGAATTAAATACTAAAGCCGCTGCTTTCTCCGGTTTTGGACAATTTGCGCGTCTTTTAGGTAAGCGGTCATTGCAACTTACTACTTTGGAAGCCTGGAATCGCTGTAGATTTGTACGAACAATTCTTCATCATATTACTACTAATAATAATACTAATAATACTAATAATACTAATAATACTAATAATACTAATAATACTAATAATAGTCAAAAAGGTTTTGTTGCATTACCAAACCTAGAAAAGTACCAAAAATATAGTCAAACAAACAGCAACGGGCATTATATTTCAAATTTTACTTCTCAGGATGGAGTATATATTATAAAGCCTATTTTGAAAAAGAAAACAATTCACATAAAATTTGCTATGCAAATTATAGAAAAACTAAATATGCAAAATCTCGGCCCATCTCGGTCTTTTTTATTAGATACTCCAAACCCTTTCCACTTTGGATTGGATGCACCAACGCGAGATCAAAGGGATAATTCAACGCCCCATGTTTTTCTGCGGTTTGGTTATTGGTCAGCACGTACGTTTGGCAGCGCTTGGCGAAGCCAAACACGTACGTGCAAGCGCTTGGTAGTTCGCTACGCGAATCCGAAGGTGCAACCAAACCCCGAAGGGGTTACTAATAACCAAACCGAAGGTGGTTGGCACCAAGCCAACAACCGAAAAAGTACGTTATATAGAGATCAAAGATTCAATAAAAACGTAGGTCGTTTTGTTCGCAGAAGAAATAAATTTATTTCTTCTAACAAAGTAAAAAAAATAAAATATTCACAAATTTTTATAAATAAATCTTTTGATTCATTATTAACACTACAGCAGTTTAAAAATAAAAATGCTTTTTTAGTAGCAAACACAAATAAAATGCGTGCAAAATTAAATGGAAACAATTTCTCTTCTAGCGTGTTACGTTTGTCTCAACAAAAACAAGGGCCAATCCAAAGCACACACGTGTTTGGCTCTGCAAACCGCTTTGTATCAAAAAATTTCTGTTTTCTTTATTTACAAAGCAGTGAGCTCCGTACATTATTACATTTACATTCAACTTTATATTTTATTACATTTGACTTTAAAAATAATTTTTCTAATAATAATTTTAATTTTAATAATAATTTTGATTTTTTAAATTTGTTATTAGTTTTTATTTTATATTCAATTTATATTCCTTCTTTAAAAGCAGTTTTTTTAGGAAATGAAAATTCACAACGAATTTTTGTATTTTCACCAAACCCCCAAAAACTTAGTTTAGCTAAACCGAAGAATTTGAACGTAATAGCGAAGCAACCTCTTCAAAATAGTAGCAACCCTCCAAAATTACATTTAGAAAATTTTATTGACGCTATTAAACAATTTAATTTTATTTTAAAACCTGGTATAAATAATCTTAATATTTCTATACAATTTGTGGGTAAATTAGAGCTTCTGAAAAAAGCATCTCAAATGCGTTTTATTGATTTTATTAATAGTGTTAGAAATCAAAATACTTTTTTACAACTTGTTTTAAATAATACAGAATTAACTCAAACTCAAAAATACCTAGACTCTTCATACTTTTCAAACAGTGTAGAGCAGGTAGCAGGTCAGTCAGCTTTTATTAGTTTTGTAAGTAGAAAACAATTTAATTTATCACCTTTTTTACTTCGTTACAATAATTTAAATAACAATAATTTCGAAGGTTTAACAAATGAAACAAATCAAATAACTAACAATTTGAGTAAAAATAAATTAAAATTAAATTTTAATTTTGCATATTCACCCATGTCAAATTTTGATAATATTTTATATTTTCAACCCTTTCGCTTCGCATTGTCGAAGTCAATGTCTGCGTTTGCTCGTCGCATTAGCGTAACCAAAGCTAAAGGAGGGAGTACGTGCATAGATAGGAGTACTGCTAACATAATTCAGAGTAAATATACGTTAAGTAATACTAATAATGTTGTACCTATCTTAGATTTTTATATTAATTATTTAAATAATAAAAAATATAATTTTTCTTATTTACAAAAAAATATTTTATTAAATTTTTCTAACAATAACTACAAACACCTTAGTCAAAAAGCTACCTTGTTAGTACCAGCGAAGACGTTTTTGCCTAATATGGGTCAAAGCCAGATTAAAAAACTAACTAAGCAAAGCTCAGGAGTAAACCAAAAGCTTTATCAAACAAGCAAAGAGAAATATGGGTCTATAAAAAATGTTTTAAATTATTCTTTATTATTTGATAATTTATTTGAATCCCCTTGTTTTTCTTTTAATATAATTAATTTACTTGAGGTTGATCTTTATAAACCAACAAAAACTCAAAAAACACGTTTTTTATATGCGCCTTTTAAAAATGAACAAAATACTAATAAATTTGCCTCTGCGTTTTCTACAAAACCAGCACAAGATTTTATTAATTATGAGTTTATGAAAGGTAAAACTAATCACTATAGTCCATTTCGAGGCGAAATTGTTTATGATTCATATTATGATAATAATAGTAAATTTATTTCAAAAATTGACGCTATTACTCACAGTTGTATGTTTATAACAAATCAGGATTTAATTAGTTATTATTTACCTACTCATTATAATTCTTATACTTTAAATATTCAAGGTAAAACGTTAAACACTGATATTAAAGTTAATCAGACTCAAAACACCCAATATAAAAATTATTATCAAATTAATAATACATTAATAAAAATCTCTTTATCTACAATGAAACAAGAAATTAATTCTAATCAAGTGTATTCGCAAAGCAAAACTCCTTTAGTTCTGACAGGCAACGATTATGGTGTGTCAAATGGAGCAGAGCCGCCAAACCAACAAAGTCGGGCGTTAACTCAAGATTTTATCCAAATTTCTAAAATCTCAGCCGGAAAACCTTTTGTTACAGGTTCGCCTTTTAGAATGAATCGAATAATTTCTATTGTAGAAAAATTTTCAAATAAATCTCACAACTTTAATAATATTAACAATCAACCAAAGCAGGCAGATTTATCTTACCCCCCTCTTTCACCTTGGTTATTGGTTTGGCGGAGCCAACCACCTTCGGTTTGGCAAAGCCAATCGCTGCAGGTACGTGCAAGCGAACAACCAGATGGAGGACAGCCAATCCAAAGCGAAAGAAGGGCGAAAAACAAACAAGAGCAATATTTATCACATTTAATTTGCAAAACTGCGCCTTTATTAGGTGACTTTTATGCCCCTGGTGATCCGGTAATGTCTGTTTATAATGGGTTATTTAGAAAAAATCTTGTAATGTCAGAAAATGATAAAAAAGAAGTATCTTTTCTTGAAAAAAGTGCTTCTTCTGGCAGTTCTGTAGTACAAAAATCTGGACAAATTATTCATTATAATAATTCAAAAATTACAATACGCCGTGCTCAGCCTGTTTTTATTTCACCAAAAGGTGTTTTACATAAATTTGATGGTGATTTTATTGATCCAAAAACACCAATTATTACATTATCATATCAACAATTAAAAACAGGTGATATTATTCAAGGTATCCCAAAAGTGGAACAATTTTTTGAAGCTAGAACAACAAAACGAGGCCGTTTATTTCGTGATAGTTTACCGTCATTATTAAAAGCATTATTTAAACGTTATCAAAATAAATTACCTTTAGAATCTGCGGTTCGTCAAAGTTTTTATAAAATTCAACAAATTATTGTTGATGGTGTGCAACGAGTGTATAAAGCACAAGGTGTTACAATTTCTGATAAGCATTTAGAAGTAATTGTTAAGCAAATGACATCAAAAGTTCGTATTATTGATGGTGCACAAACTGGGTTTTTTCCCGGCGAAATTGTTGATTTAACTTTTATTGAAAAGGTAAATCAATTTTTAATCAATAAAGTTTTATATGAACCTTTAGTTTTAGGTATTACCAAAGCTTCTTTAGAAGTTGATAGCTTTTTGTCAGCGTCAAGCTTTCAACAAACTACTCGAGTATTAAGTCAAGCTGCTATTTATAGAAAAAAAGATTTTTTAAAAGGTTTAAAAGAAAATGTTATTTTAGGTAATTTAATTCCAGCCGGTACAGGTTATTTAGTTCAAATTGATGATCTGTAACTGACATTTCTTAGTAGCGTAGCATTGGTCTTCGCCCTTTGGTAGCATAGCAACCTTCGGTTTGACGGAGTCAATGCTATGCTACTGCGCGAACACCCTTTGGTTGCACGGAGTAGCAAAGCACCCTTTGGTTGCACGTAGTGTTGACCAATGCCCTGACAATATGCTACTCAATAAATTTGCCTACCTCTTACCCCGAAGGGGTTAGAGGTTGACAAATTTATAAAGGGCCTGTTTAAATTTGCTAAAATTTTCACCTTACTTTCTAAGTCACTGGGTTTTTTCCTTTAGCTTCAGGTAAAGCATGGGCGAAGCTAGGGACTCTTAATCCTACGTACTTCTCTGCTTAGCAACTTGGCTTTGCCAATAACCAAACCCGAAGGGCTAGCAGTTTAAACCAATCAACGCACTGGGAAGGCGTTGCGCGAGCAGCGTAGCGTTTCAAGATCAAAGGCTTAAGTTTTATGGTTGTAGCGGTAAATTTTATTGCTAGTGCAGAGCTGGCGGGTAAAATTTGTACAGCAATAAGAATATGTTATCTATATTATTAAGTCTAATAGTATTTACGGGTTTTGTTAAAATTATACTTTAAAATATTTATAAAATTGATTTATAAAACCAGTCATTTTTACATTTAAATTTACTGGTTTTATAAATCAATTTTATAAATTAACTCTTATAAGTTTTATATAGCTTCTTAAATAAAAAAAGTGAAAAACCTTATCTTTTTGTTATCTTTTTGTTTTTGTCTATAAA
>VFQQ010001074.1_pt1 | contig 41814 bp, 40 predicted proteins | sample 3512341 | NCBI WGS metagenome assembly VFQQ01 (sample SAMN10412373, study PRJNA504923) | tailings metagenome | isolation source: Relicate 2 Philex TSF1 revegetated site | place: Philippines: Tuba, Benguet | collected 2017-08-29 | reverse complement strand
GCATCATCGCCAACCCGAACTGCTCGACCGCCCAGATGGTGGTGGCGCTGAAGCCGCTGCACGACGTCGCCACGATCAGGCGCGTGGTGGTATCGACCTACCAGTCGACCTCGGGCGCGGGCAACGAGGCGATGGACGAGCTCTTCAACCAGACCAAGGCGATCTATGTGAACGATCCGGTCGAGCCGAAGAAGTTCACCAAGCAGATCGCCTTCAACGTCATCCCCCATATCGACGTCTTCATGGACGACGGCTCCACCAAGGAAGAGTGGAAGATGGTGGTCGAGACCAAGAAGATCCTCGACCCGAAGATCAAGGTCGTCGCCACCTGCGTGCGCGTGCCGGTCTTCGTCGGCCATTCCGAAGCCGTCCACGTCGAGTTCGAAAAGCCGATCTCGGCCGACGAGGCGCGCGAGATCCTGCGCGAGGCGCCGGGCGTCATGGTGCAGGACAAGCGCGAGCCCGGCGGCTACATCACCCCGGTCGAATGCGTCGGCGACTACGCGACCTTCGTCAGCCGCATCCGCGAGGACGCCACGGTGGAGAACGGCCTCGCCCTGTGGGTGGTCTCCGACAACCTGCGGAAGGGCGCGGCGCTGAACGCCGTGCAGATCGCCGAGAGCCTCTGCGCCCGCTTCCTGAAGAAGGCGGCCTGATCGGCCCCTGATGGACCGGGGATAGCCGTCGAGGGTTTCCGCCGGCCGGCGGGACCGTTCACTGCCCGAGCCGCGCTTCCTCGAAATCCAGGTCGCGCTGCACGGCGAGCAAGGTCTCATCGCCGATCTGGGCATCGCGGCGCAGCTTGATCAGCCGCCGGCGGGCGGCGGCCAGCGCGGCGAGCTTCAGCGCCCGGACCGGGTCCTCGGCGCAGTCGAGGCGGGTGTCGACATACTGTTCCTGCAGCAGCAGGCTGTCGAACTCCGCCCGCACCGCCACGACCACGGCCGGATCGTATTTTCCTTCCGCGGCGAGGCGCTCGACTTCGGTGATTGCCGCATAGGCGGTCTTCAGGCGGGCCAGGTGCTCCTCCTCGTGGAGGTCGGCATCCTCGCCGATGCCGAGCCAGCGGATCAGCGGGCTCAAGGTCAGGCCCTGGGCCAGCAGGGTCGCCACGATGACGACGAAACTGAGCACGACGATCTCGCCCCGGCCGGGAAAGGGGGTGCCGTCGGGCATCGTGAAGGGAATGGCGAGCGCCGCGGCGAGCGAAACGATCCCCCGCATGCCGCACCAGGCGATGATGGTGAGCTGGCCGGCTGGCGGGATCGCCTCCTGGCGGCCGATGGCCGGCAAGATCGCCTTGGCGATCCAGGAGGACGGGAAGACCCAGGCGAAACGCGCGAGGCTCGACCCCAGCGCCAGGACCAGGCCGGCGATCAGCAGCGAGACCGATATCCCCTGCTCGTCGTTGATCTCCGCCAGCTGCAGCCCGATCAGGATGAAGACCAGACTGTTGATCAGGAAGACGACGACGTTCCAGGTTCCCTGTGCGAGCAGGCGGGTCTGCGGCTGGAACAGCTCCGGCGAATACCAGGCGCGGACGCCCCCCAGCACGACCACCGCCAGCACACCCGAGATGTGCAGGTGCTCGGCCAGGATATAGGCGAGATAGGGGAGCGTGAGGCTGAAGGCCATCTCGATCAGCGGATCCTTCAGGCGCACCTGCACCCAGACGGCCGCGCGTCCGCAGAGATAGCCGAAAACCACCCCGCCGAGCGCCAGGAGCCCGAACTCCGCCGTCGCGGCAGGCAGCGAGAAGGTGCCGGTCAAGGCCGCCGCCACCGCGAACTTGTAGACCACGAGGCCGGCGGCGTCGTTGAGCAGGCTCTCGCCTTCCAGGATGGTGACGAGGCGGCGCGGCATGCGCAGGCGGCTCAGCACCGCCGTCGCCGCAACGGCGTCGGGCGGCGAGAGGAGAGCGCCCAGGATGAAGGCGCAGGGCCAGGGCAGGCCGGGTAGAAGCAGCTTCGCGATCGCCGCCAGGACCACGGTGGTGAACAGGACGAGGCCGACGGCCAGCATCGAGATGGAGCGGAAATTGGCGCGGAACTCGCGCCAGGAGGTGAACAGCGCCGCGTGGTAGAGGATGGGGGGCAGGACCAGCACCAGGATCTGCTGCGGGTCGATTTCGGGGCGCGGCAGCCCGGGGATCTGGCTGATGGCGAGGCCGCCGAGCGTCAGCGCGATCGGATAGGGCAGGTTCAGGCGGCGCCCGACCCAGCCGAGCACGACCGCGAAGATGAGAAGCCCCGCGACCAGGTCGATGAGCGGCAGCGTCATTGCCGGCGGCCCCCGGCGCTCGCATTCCTCGCCGCGCCCGCGATCCTGAGCAGGACGGATCGGCAGAGCGCCTCGTCCGGCATGCCGGTCGACTTGCAGTCGATCTCGGCCTCGGTGAGGAGGTCGAGCGCCGTCTGCGTCTTCGCCGGGCTCCAGGCGGCGAGTTGGTTCTGCATCTGCTGCGCCCGGGCGAAGAAGACCGGCGGCTTCAGCCGCTGCACCGCGTCGCGCGCCGTTGCCCCGCCGGCCAGCATGTCGGCGGCCAGATGCAGGCGCTGCAGGTGGCGCTGGGCGGCGCGCAGGATGCTGATCACGCTTTCGCCCTCCCTGAGCGCGCGTGCGAGCGCCTTCTCCACCGCCGCCGCATCGCCGCCCGTCGCCGCAAAGCAGATGTCGTCGATCGTGCTGGCGCCCGAATCGCCCACCACCGCCTGCGCGTCCTGCAGCGTGATCGTCGCGGGCTTCGATCCCATGTAAAGCGCGAGCTTCTCCAGCTCGCGCCGGCTCAGGGCGCGGTCGGCGCCGAGGTTGCCCTTCAGGTAGTCGAGCGCGGCCGGATCCGGCCGGTGGCGTGCCGCCCCCAGCACGCCTTCGATCAGTTCCTCCAGCGCCTCGGCGCTGTCGGCATAGCAGGGCAGGGCGGCGGCGTTGTCCGCCCCCTCGAACACCTTGCGCAGCGCGCTGCGCGCCGGCAGGTCCCCGCCATCGACCACGATCAGGGCCTCGCCCACCGGTGCCTCGAGATAGGCCTCGAAGGCGGCGGCGTTGCGCTCGGTGACGGTCGATACGCGCACCACGCGCCGCCCCTCGCCGCCGAAGAAACTCTTCGCCGCCGCCTCGTCGGCGAGGCGCGCCGGATCCTCCGACAGCTGCGCGCCGGTGAGTTCGGCGAGACGAAAGGCGTCCTTCCTGGGATCCGGGACGACGCTCTTCACCAGCATCTCGGCCCGTTCGCGCACCATGCCCTGGTCCGGGCCGTAGACGAGGACGGCCAGCACGGCCGGATCGGGCTTGCGCAGGAAGGCGGCGACGCCGCGGCCGGCGAGCTTCACGCGCTCAACCGCGCGGCCGGGCCAGCCAGCTCGCCAGTTCGGTGCGGATGGCTTCCGCCAGTTCGCGCGACAGCCGCTGGCGTGCGTCCTGTTCGGCGGCGACATTGCCGAAATCGGCGCGCAGGATGTTGTAGGCGGTTGCGTTGCGCACCTCGTTGGCATGCACCGGCCGGTTGGTGGCGAGATCGACCAGCCGATAGCGCGCGGCGATGACGAGATTGGTGCGCGTCGCCTCGTCGGCCCGGGTGATGGCCGCGGCCTCCTTGAACTCTTCCAGCACGACGTCCAGGCGATAGCGCGGGCGCGACGGCTCGCCGCGCGGGTTCAGCCGGTCGAGCAGGTTGTTGCGCAGGAGGAGGCCGGTCCGGTCCGTACTGCCGGTGACGCGGGAGATCTGCACCGTCTCCAGCTCGGCCATCGGCATGCTGGTGACGTTGTCGGTGGCATAGAGCGGCCGGAGCTCGCAGCCGGCGAGAGCGAAGGTGAGGAAGACGGCGGCTACTGCCGGACGCCACAATCGCACTCCTCCCCCGTCGACAGGCGGGGGAGGCCGGGAGGGGGTTTGCGGCAGCGCCGAACCGAGACGGTGCGGACCAACCCCTCCCCAACCCTCCCCACGCTCCCGCGCGGGGAGGGAGAAAAGAGCGGTCGCGGGCCCCTCAGACCACGACATTGACGACCCGGTTCGGCACCACCACCACCTTGCGCACCGGCCGGCCGTCGATCGCCTTCCGCACGTTGTCGTTGGCCAGCGCCGCCTGTTCCACCGCCTCCTTCGCCGCGTCGCGGGCGAGGGAGAGCGTGGCGCGCAGCTTGCCGCCGACCTGCACCGCGATGGTGACGAGGTTGTCCTGCGCCAGCGCGGGATCGGCCTCGGGCCAGGGTGCCTCGGCGAGCAGGCCCTGCTTGCCCAGCGCGGCCCACATCTCCTCGGCCAGATGCGGCATCATCGGTCCGATCAGCTTCACCAGCGTCTCGAAGGCCTCGCGCCGGGCCCCGGCATCGGCCGACTTGTGCTCGTTGATGGCATTGGCGAACTCGTAGATGCGCGCCACGCCCTTGTTGAAGTGGAACTGCTCGATGTCCTCGGTCACCGCGGCGATGGTCTTGTGCGTCGCCCGCCGCAAGGCCGCGCCGGCCTCGTTGGCCGCTTCGGCGCCGTTCAGGCCGGGCAGGGCCTCGCCCAGCATCCGCCAGAGCCGCTGGGCGAAGCGCCAGGCGCCCTCGACGCCGGCCGTCGTCCATTCCATGTCGCGCTCGGGCGGGCTGTCCGAAAGCATGAACCAGCGGGCGGTGTCGGCGCCGTAGGCGTCGATGATGCTGCCCGGGTCGACCACGTTCTTCTTCGACTTCGACATCTTCTCGACCCGGCCGACGCTCACCGGCTCGCCGGTGGCGCTGCGGATCAGCGCGCCGTCCTCGGTCCTGGAAATCTCCTCCGGATTGAGCCAGGTGCCGTCGGGCGCCTGATAGGTCTCGTGGCAGACCATGCCCTGGGTGAACAGGCCGGCGAAGGGCTCCTTCACGCTCACATGCCCGGTTTCCTTCAGGCCCCGCGTGTAGAAGCGGGAATAGAGCAGGTGCAGGATCGCGTGCTCGATGCCGCCGATGTACTGGTCGACGGGCAGCCAGTAGTCGACCGCCGCCCGGTCCATCGGAATCTCGTCCCGGGGCGAACAGAAGCGGGCGAAGTACCAGGACGAATCGACGAAGGTGTCGAAGGTGTCCGTCTCCCGTCGCGCCTGCTTGCCGCAGGCCGGACAGGCGACGTGCTTCCAGGTCGGGTGGTGGTCGAGCGGGTTGCCCGGCTTGTCGAAGGTGACGTCGTCGGGCAGCAGCACCGGCAGCTGGTCCGCCGGCACCGGCACGACGCCGCAGGCCTCGCAATGGATCACCGGGATCGGGCAGCCCCAGTAGCGCTGGCGCGACACGCCCCAGTCCCTCAGGCGATAGTTCACGTTCCGCTCGCCGACGCCCAAGGCCTCGGCCTTGTCGATCGCCTTGGCGATGGCGCCCGCCACGTCGAGCCCGTCGAGCCATTCCGAATTGACCAGGCGGCCAGCCTTCTCCGTATAGGGCGCGCCGGCGGGGGCCGGCCCGTCCGGCGGCTGCACCACGAAGGGAATCGGCAGGCCGTACTTGGTGGCGAACTCGAAGTCGCGCTCGTCATGCGCCGGACAGCCGAAGATGGCCCCGGTGCCGTAGTCCATCAGCACGAAATTGGCGATGAAGACCGGCACGCTGCGCCCCGGACTGAACGGATGGCTGGCGCGGAAGCCGGTGTCGTAGCCCTGTTTCTCCGCCGTCTCGATATCGGCGACCGAGGTGCCGCCCTTGCGGCAGTCGGCGATGAAGGCGGCCGCCTTCGGATCCTTCGCGGCGATCGCCTGCGCGAAGGGATGGTCTGCGGCGACGGCGAGGAAACTCGCGCCGAACAGCGTGTCGGGCCGGGTCGTGTAGACCTCGATCTCCTTCTGCCCGGCCGGTCCCTTCGGCACCGGCCATTTCAGCCGCAGGCCTTCCGACCGGCCGATCCAGTTGGTCTGCATCAGGCGCACGCGCTCGGGCCAGCGCTCCAGCGTGCCGAGCGCGGCGAGCAGGTCTTCCGAGAAGGCGGTGATCCTGAAGAACCACTGGGACAGCTTGCGCCGTTCCACCACCGCGCCCGACCGCCAGCCGCGGCCGTCGATCACCTGCTCGTTGGCCAGCACCGTGTGGTCGACCGGGTCCCAGTTGACGTCGCTTTCCTTGCGGTAGGCGAGGCCCGCGGCCAGGAAGTCCAGGAACAGCTTCTGCTGATGCGCGTAGTAGCCGGGATGGCAGGTGGCGAATTCCCGCTCCCAGTCCAGGCTGAGGCCCATGCTCTTCAGGTCGGCCCGCATGTCGGCGATGTTCTGGTAGGTCCAGGTCGCCGGATGCACGCCCTTGTCGCGGGCGGCGTTCTCGGCCGGCAGGCCGAAGGCGTCCCAGCCCATCGGGTGCAGCACGTTGAAGCCGCGCGCCTTCTTGTAGCGCGCCACCACGTCGCCCATCGTGTAGTTGCGCACATGCCCCATGTGGATGCGCCCCGACGGATAGGGAAACATCTCGAGCACGTAGTATTTCGGCTTCGAACTGTCGTTGGGCGCCGAGAAGACGCGGGCCTCTGCCCAGGCCTTCTGCCATTTGCCTTCGACGGCGCGGGCGTTGTAGCGCGCGTCAGTGCTGCTCGACATGCTGCGAAACCCTGACAATCGGACGGTGGTGGTCGCGGACCGCCTGATTTACGGGGGGGAAGCCCTGCCGTCCAGCGCCGAGGCGCCCTGGCGGCGGCCGCGGGGGCCGGGGTGATCGCCGCTCAGCGGGCGCTGGCGACCCTCAGTTCCCGCGCCCGGGTCAGGATCGCGTTCTCCAGGTTGATCGCGGTTTCCGGCGCCACGGCCGAGTCGGCCCAGTCGCTGCTCGCATCGGTTTTCGTCTGGCGGAAAACCGCAACCTTCAGTCCATCCGCCCTGAGCCGGCGGTCCAGGATGTAGACGGTCACCTTGAACCGCTCGTTCGGCGTCGCTTCCGGCGTGAACCAGTCGGTGATGATCACCCCGCCGAAGGGGTCGGCGGAACTGAGGGGCATGAAGGCGACCGTGTCGAGCGAGGCCCGCCACAGGAAGCTGTTGACGCCGATCCCGCCGCCGCCCTCGCCTTCGCCGCCGCCCTTGGCCTGGCCGAAACCGATGCCGCCCTGGCCGAAAACGGTTTCCCGGTTCGGGTTGTCGGGGTCGATGACGCGGCCCGAACGGGCGTCATACTGGCCCTTGGGGTCGTCGGCGCTGGACCCCCAGCCGCAGGCGGCCGGCCCGGCGAGACACAAGCCCGCCACCGCCACCGCCCGGAACCATCGTGCATCCATCGTCTGAAGCGCCTCCAGGTGCCCCCGCCGTCTCGAATGCCCCAGTCCCGGCCCCCTGTCAACGCCCGCGGGAGGCCGGCCGGGCGGTGCGGTTGTTGCGAACATGCCACATTGCGCAATGTTCGCGCTCCACAGGGTCTTGCCGTTGTTGACCTTTCGGGGTCGCGATGGCTGTATCCCTCGGGGAAACGAGGACCGGTGGGTTCCGTTACGCCATTTGGGTCAATTCTTCACTTCGAGAGACGAAAGAGGAGCACATGAGAAAACTCCTGTACGGGACCTCGGCGCTGGTGGCTGCTGGCCTCCTGCATGTCGACCCCGCCTTTGCCCAGGCGAAGGAAAGCCCGGTCACCCTCACTGTCGGCGGCCGGTTCCACTTCATGTATGCCTTCGCCGACCAGAAGGACGGCACGCTGGGTGCGGCGGGCACCGACATCCGCGGCCACGGCATCACCCGTGAGGCGGAAATCCTGTTCCGCGGCCGTACCGCCCTGAACAACGGCCTGCGCGTCGGTGTTCACGTCGGCCTCGAAGCGGAAGTCTGCGCCGACCAGATCGACGAAAGCTACATCTGGTTCGAACACGACTCCTTCGGCCGCGCCGAACTCGGCTCGACCGACCAGGTCGGCTGGAAGATGTTCTACGGCGCCCCGGCGGCGATCCCGAACAACTCCACCGCCCAGATCAACACCCGTTCGTTCAACCTGACGGCTGTGACCGCCGGTGTGACCGCGCCGGGCAATGCCTCGCCGCAGGCCCTGCTCAACCTGGGCAACGACGCCGAGCACATCAACTACTTCACCCCGCGCTTCTTCGGCTTCCAGGTCGGTGTGTCCTACACCCCCGAGAACTGCCAGGAGAACGGCCCGGCTCAGGGCTTCACCACGGGTGCGGCGGTGAACACCTGCACCGGCGCCGGCTCGCTGCCGAGCAAGGCCAACGCCGGCCAGCAGAGCGACATCTGGGAACTCGCCGCCAACTTCGTGCAGAAGTTCGGTGACGTGAACGTGGGTGTCTATGGTGCCTATGCCTGGGCCGACCTCGAAGCCCAGACCGGCTTCGGCAAGGACCAGAAGCAGTGGGGCATCGGCGCCCAGCTGTCCGCCTGGGGCTTCACCGTCGGCGCGCACTACAAGCACGACAACAACGGCATCCAGTCCGGCGACTACGACAGCTGGGGTGCGGGTCTGTCCTACAAGTGGGACGCCTGGACCGTCGGTGCCGAATACGGCTGGGTGAAGGCCAAGGCCTACACCACCGCCACCGGCGCCCTGACCGGCGTGAAGGATCGTACCTGGCTCGCTCAGTTCGGCGTGCAGTACGCCGGCATCGGCCCGGGGATCAACACCTTCGCCGGCATCCAGTTCTTCGACATGAACGGCGCCTCGGCGGCCGCGGGCAACGCCTCGGGCGCTGGCCAGGGCAACGACGGCACCGTCTTCATCATCGGCACCACGATCACCTACTGATCGTCGTCTCGAAGCGAAGATATGGGGAGAGGGCGGCTTCGGCCGCCCTCTCTTTTTTTGCTGCTTTTCCGGGCTGCCGGCAGCCCGGCCGATGGCGGGTCGTGCCTCAGGCCCGCCGGCCCTCCTCTTCCTTCTGATAGGTCCAGGCCGAGCGGTAGCCGGCGCGCCAGTCCGGTGGCAGCTCGCAGGGGCGCGGGTCGAAACTGGCGAACTTCGCCGGGCGCCCGCGCACGATGTCGCCCTGGCGCGGGCTGGCGATCGGGCTTGGCGTATAGGCGAAGGAATCGGCCGAACTGTAGACCGGTAGCAGGAAGGGCCGCGCCGCCTTGGACCGGTTCGGCAGCGAGCCGTGCAGGGTCCGGCAGTTGAGCAGCACCGCCGTCCCCGGCCCGCCCACCGGCGTGTCGATCAGCTCGTCCTTCAGCCAGGCCAGGTCCTCGTCCCGCACCCGCACGACGAAGTTGCCGGCATCGTCGTACATGGAATAGAGCGGGCCTTCCTGGCTGCCGGGCACGAAGGACAGCGGCCCCTGGTCCATGTCGCAGCCGTCGACATAGATGCCGATGCTGACCGGGCTGTAGTCGGTATGCGGCCAGGCCTGGATGTCCTGGTGCCACTTGAACCCCCGGCTGCCCTCGCCCGATTTCACGTTCAGCTTGGCGTGATGGAATTTCACGTCCGGCCCGACCACGTCGGCCGCGAGGCCGGTCATCAGCGGGTCGGTGAAGAATTCCCAGAACACCGGATGCTGGTCCTGCGGGCTCGTCACCCGATGCAGGCGTGGCGTCGCCGGCGAATGTCCTTCCTCCAGCACCCATGTCGCATCCGATTGCGTGACCGACCGGCTCCGCTCCAGCAGGTCGGCGGTCGCCGCGCGCAGCCGCTCGATCCAGGCGGGGGGCACGTAGTCCTGCAGCACCAGGTAGCCGTCGCGGAAATACCGCCGCCGCTGCGCCTCGCTCAGCACGTTGAGCGGATGGGTCATCACCGTCTCGGGCTTCATGTTCACTCCCTCTCGGTCTTGCCGCCGATGGGGATCAGTCCACTCCTCGATGATGCCCGAAGCAAGTAGGTGCCTCGCCCGATCAGGCGCTCTGCCGGCCCTCCACGAGTTGCATCCGACCGCGCTCGCCGCGCGACGGACGCACGGCAATGCGGATGTCCTGGCCCAGTCCGATCAGGGCGCGCAGCAGGCGCTCGACGGAAAAGCGTGTGAGCCGGCCATGCAGAATCGCGCTGACCGACGGCTGATCCATTCCCATCAGCTTGCCGGCGGCGGCCTGTGTCAGACCTTTGGCATCAATGATGTCGCCGATCTTCAAGGCAAGGTTGGACTTGACCACCAGTTCATCGGCATCCGGCAGGTCGAGATCATGGAAGACGCTCGGCGCTGCACGCGCTTTCTTGCGCACACTCATTTGCTGCGCTCCTGACGAAGCTGTTTCAATCTGCGGGCAACCAGATCGAGTTCCCGCTGGGGCGTTGCCTTTCCGCGGGTCGATTTCTTTTGAAAGACGTGAATGACGTAGACCGCCTCTTCGAACTCGATGGTGTAGAGGGCTCGGTAGGTATCCGTGTCGAAATCCTCAACCAGCTCCAGAACCCGCGCCCCGCCGAAACCTTTCAGCGGCTTGGCGTTCCGCGGTGTCCGCCCAAGCTGGACCTGCCAAAGCGCGAAGCCGATGGCGCGAACGACGTCGTCGGGAAGATCCAGCAGATCCCGCTTCGAACTTCCAGCCACTCGATTCGCTTTGCCGTGCCGGAACGCATCATGGAAATAATACCATGTCGCGCATGAGCGCTACAACGCCGCGATCGCCTCCAGCGCGCGGTCGATCTCGGCCTCGGTGTTGTAGTAGTGGGGCGAGGCGCGGACCACCTGCTCCAGCCCCCGCGCCGCCATGTCGAGGCGGGTGGAGGTCAGGCCGGAAACCGAGACATTGATGCCCCGCGCGCTGAGAGCCGCCTTGATCGCCGGCGGCGGCAGGCGGTCGAGGGTAAAGGTGACGATCGCCGACCGCACCGCGCCCAGGTCCTGCACGGTGGCGCCCCGGATGCCGCGCAACCCGGTACGGAAGCGCTCGGCCAGCATCCGGGCGCGGTCGCGGATCGCCTCCAGGCCGATCGCCATGGCGTAGTCGGCGGCGACCCCGAGGCCGATCCGCCCGGCGACGAAACTCTCCCAGTTCTCGAACCGCCGGGCGTCGGGCCGCAGCGTGTATTCGCCGTCCGCGCTCCAGGTCGCCGCGTGCAGGTCGATCATCGGCGGGTCGAGCGCTTCCAGCATCGACCGCCGGACATAAAGGAAGCCGGTGCCACGCGGCCCGCGCAGGAACTTCCGTCCCGTCGCCGACAGCATGTCGCAGCCGATCGCCTCGACATCGACCGGCATCTGCCCGACCGACTGGCAGGCATCCAGCAGATAGGGAATGCGGTTGGCGCGGGCGATCCTGCCCACCGCCTCCGCCGGATTGACCAGACCGCCATTGGTCGGGACATGGGTGATCGCGATCAGCTTCACGCGGCTGTCGATCATCCCTTCCAGCGCCGCGACATCGAGCGCGCCGGAATTGTCCGGCGGCACCACCTCGATCACCGCGCCGGTGCGCTTCGCCATCTGCAGGAAGGCGATGTAGTTCGAGGCGTATTCGGCCCGCGCCGTCAGGATGCGGTCGCCGGCCTCGAAGCGCATGGCATAGAAGGCCATGTCCCAGGCCCGCGTCGCGTTCTCGATCAGGGCGATCTCGCCGGGCGCCGCGTTGATCAGCGCGGCGATGGCGTCATAGGGCCGGGCCAGCGCGGTCTCCGCCTCCGCCGCCGCTTCGTAGCCGCCGATCTCCGCCTCGCGGGCGAGGTGCCGCTGCACCGCCTCCTGCACAGGCCGCGGCGGCAGGGCCGATCCGGCATTGTTCAGGTGGACGACCCTGGCTGTGCCCGGCGTGTCGGCGCGAAGCCGGTCGACATCCATGATCACACCACCCTGGCCAGGACGTCGAACAGCCGATCGACATCGGCGTCGGTGTTGTAGAGGTGCGGGGTCACCCGCATCGCGGTGCCGCGCACGCTGACGAAGATGCGCTCGGCGGCAAGGCGCGCCGGCAGGTCCGCCGGCACCCCGCCCGGGAAGCGCAGGCCGAGGAAATGTCCGGCGCGGCGTTCCGGCGCTGCGCTGGAAAGGCCGAGCTTGGCCGCCCGCGCGGCGATGGCGCCGGTGCGCGCGGCCAGTGTCGCCTGGATCTCGCCGACGCCCCAGGCGGTGATCAGTTTCAGGGATTCGATGGCGGCGGGCGTCGCGGCGAAATTCGCCCGCTCGCCCATGTCGTAGCGGCGCGCGCCGGGCTGGTGATCGTCGCGATAGGCGACGAGGCCCGAAAAGTCTTCCGCCCCGCCGCGGGTGATCCAGCCGTGCTCCAGCGCCCGGCCCTCATGGCGGTGCGGCGCCACGTACAGGAAACCGAAGGAATAGGGGCCGAGCAGCCACTTGTAGGCCGCCGCGACCAGATAGTCGGGCCGCACCTCGGCCACATCGAGCGGGAGCGCGCCCAGCGACTGCGTCACGTCCAGCACCAGCGCCGCGCCGACGGCGCGCGCGCGTTCGCCGATCCGGGCGAGGTCGAGCAGCCCGCCGTCGGTCCAGTGGCAATGCGGCAGCGAGACGACGGCGACGCGCTCGTCCAGCCGCGCCAGAACGGCGGCCGTCCAGTCGTCGTCGGCCGGCCGGTCCACGGTCGCCACTTCGCCCCCGTCCTGTGCCGCCCGCTCGCGCCAGGCATAGACGTTGGAGGGGAACTGGTCGGCCAGGATCAGCGCCCGCCTGCCCTTCGGAATGGCGATGTTGGCGGCCGCCACCGCTATGCCGTAGCTCGCCGCCGGCACGATGGCGATGTCATCGGCCCTCGCGTTGATCAGACCCGCGAACAGGCTCCGCGCCGTCTCGCTGTCGGTGAAGAAGTCGGCCGGGGTGATGGTCCAGGGCCGCGCCTTCCGCGCCATGCCGCGCTCGCCCGCCTCGCGCGCCGCCTTCGGAAGCGGCCCCATATAGGCGCAGTTCAGATAGGCGACGTCCTCCGGGATCTCGAACAGGTGGCGCTGGGAAAGGATCACGCGATGCTGCCTTTCGGGTGCAGGCGGGTGACATGGCCCATCTTGCGGCCCGCCCGCGCCTCGCTCTTGCCGTAGAGATGCAGGTGCGCCCCCGGATCGGCCAGAAACTTCAGCCAGTCCTTCGCCGCATCGCCCAACAGGTTCACCATCACCGCGTCCGACAGCCGCGCGACGGACCCGAGCGGCAGGCCGCAGACGGCGCGGATGTGCTGCTCGAACTGCGAGGTCGCCGCCGCCTCGATGGTGAGATGGCCGGAATTGTGGACGCGCGGCGCGATCTCGTTCATCAGCACCCGGCCCTCGGCGGTGATGAAAAGCTCCACCGCCATCAGCCCGACGTAGTCGAGTTCGGCGGCGAGCGCGCGGGCGATGGCTTCGGCCTTTTCGCCCACTTCCGCCGGCAGCGCCGCCGGCCACAGGCTCTCGGCCAGGATGTGGTCGGCATGCCGGTTCTCGATCGGCGCGTAGGAGGTGACGTGCCCGTCGGGGCTGCGTGCCACCAGGACGGAGGCTTCCATCGTGAAGTCGACGAAGCCTTCCAGGATGCAGGCGCCGCGCCCCAGCGCGTCCCAGGCGGCGGTCAGGCTCTCCGCCGTGATCTGCGCCACGCCGGCCTGGCCCTTGCCGTCATAACCCATGCGCCGGGTCTTCATCACGCCCCGTCCATGGATGTGGCGCGCGGCTTCCGCCGCTTCCTCGGGCGAAGCGACGGCATGGAAGGGCGCCGTGCCGATGCCGAGCCGGTTCGCCAGCACCTTCTCGGCCAGCCGGTCCTGGGTGACCGCCAGCACGGCGGCGGACGGCCGCACCGGCCGGGTCCGGGCGATCCGCTCCAGGGCGGCGGCCGGCACGTTCTCGAACTCGACGGTGGCGACGTCGATGGCGGCGGCGAAGGCGTCCAGCGCCGCGCCGTCGTCATAGGCGGCTTTCGTCCACTCGGCCGACACATCGGCGGCGGGGGCCTCGGCATCGGGACAGAAGACGTGCACCTTGTAGCCGAGCGGTGCTGCCGCCAGCGCCAGCATGCGGCCCAGCTGCCCGCCGCCCAGGATGCCGATGGTGCCGCCGGGAGGGATGGGCTTCGCTTGGCCGGCGCTCACGCCGGCACCTCGGCCACCGCTTCGGTCTGCCGCCTGCGGTAGGCTTCCAGACGGCGTGCCAGCTCCGGGTCCGCCGTCGCCAGGATGGCGGCGGCCAGAAGCCCGGCATTGCGGGCGCCCGGCTCGCCGATGGCGAGCGTCCCCACCGGGATGCCGCCCGGCATCTGGACGATGGACAAGAGGCTGTCCATGCCCTTCAAGGCCTTGCTCTCCACCGGCACGCCCAGCACCGGCAGCCAGGTCATCGAGGCCGCCATGCCGGGCAGATGCGCCGCCCCGCCGGCGCCGGCGACGATCACCTTCAGGCCGCGGCCGGCCGCCGATTTGGCATAGTCGAACAGGCGGTCGGGCGTGCGATGGGCGGAAACGATGCGCGTTTCGTGCGGCACGTGCAGCGTGCCCAGCACGTCGGCCGCGTGCTTCATCGTCGCCCAGTCGGACTGGCTTCCCATGATGATGCCGACCAGCGGCGCCTCGGCCATGACGCGTCCCCTTCGCGCGGAAAGCGGCGGATTATAGGTGGGGGCCGCCGGCCGTCCAGCGCGGCCTGTTCGGCAAACACGCTGCGCCAGGTGGAAAGCGCCGCCGACATCGTGCCGCCTTGCAGCTTTCCTACCCGCTTGACCTGTCTCGCCTTGTTCACCGTGCGGATCTGGTCCAGCAGCATGAAGCCGGTTTTGCCCTCGGGACAGCGGAACTCGAAAAGGGGCCACGCGGCTGCCGGTGGTCATCGGTGCGACGATCGTTGTCCGCAGATGCTCGTTCGTCTCCGGCGGCGAAATGACCTCCTGGCAAGAACGTCTGTGGCGATGGCCTGCGCCAAGACAGTCTTTCTGTCTATCGAACACAATAATATTGAATTTCTCTCTTGGGATTCCCATGTAGAGCGAGGCGCTGGCGCCAACGCTGCTCCTGTTCATCGTGAATCTGGAAGGCTTTCAGGCCATTCCCGCCATGCGGACAAAATTGTCCGCAGCCAGGCGTCCACCCGCTTCGGACCCTCGGTTATGCGCCAAGGTGAGGCCGAAACGGCTCCAAACCGGCTCCGCCTGGCTCGAGTGGGCGCGGATCGGGACGGCATTGGTATCGAACTGGCGCGAATTGGCGGATTTAGGCAGGGCCGTTTCCCGCATCGACTTCGGAAAGTAAAGCTGAACCAATAACTTACATCACGTCCGGACGTGCGGGCATCCGCGCCCGTCCGCCTGCGTCGAACGCCGGCCAGAAATGTCCGGCACTACGCGAGTGCCCGGAGCAGGTCCAGGCATGACAACTCTGTGGGCGAGCGGCCAGATCTGTCCGGACAGTACTGTACGGAGCGCGACGGCCGGCGGGCGCCGGTCAAGAATGTCCGCAGCTACCACCCGGGTGCGGGGCAAGCGGCCAGTTTTGTCCGGACAGCGCTGTATGGAACGCGACCCCGGCCGGAGGCGGCCAATATTGTCCGCCCACAAGATCTTGATCGCGGCGCGGGACGTTCCGGAAACGACTCGACGCGCCTTGTATGCCGCTCCGGTCGTACCCTCTTCCGCCGATGTCTGCACCGCTCTTGCCGCCGGCCTTCGAGGACACCATATGTTCTTCAGTGACCGGCCCCCGCGGTATCCGCGGCGCACTTTCCCCCCTTGGTGCGGCCCGGCCGGTCGCCGCGGTCGCCGGGCTTTCCCCCTTGCCCGCGCCGCGCCTCCGCTCTCCGAGCGGCTTCGCCCCCGGCCCTGAAACCCGCCGGGGGCTTTTTTTGTCTCGCGCCGCTTGCCCGCCACTTCCCGCCCGGCGGTCCTGCCGGCATGATCGCGGCGATGTCGAACCCCGCCGGCACGGCCGGTTACGCCGAAGACGCCGCACGCCTCGCGGTCCAGTACGAGAGCGTCACGCTCGCCGAGGTCCACGGCGCCGTGCTGCATCTGTTTCCGCCCCCGCCGGCACGCGTGCTCGATATCGGCGCCGGCACGGGCCGGGATGCCGCCGCCCTCGCCGCCCTCGGCCACCGGGTCCTCGCGGTCGAACCGACGGCGGAACTGCGGGCGCAGGGTGCCAGGCTCCATCCCGCCGGCTTCGACTGGCTCGATGACGGCCTGCCGGACCTCGGCCGCGTGCGCGCCCTCGGCGAAACTTTCGACCTCCTGCTGCTCAGCGCGGTCTGGATGCATCTCGACGAGGAGGAGCGGGAGCGGGCGATGCCCGCGGTCGCCGGCCTGCTCGCCCCCGGCGGCATCGCCGTGCTGACGCTGCGTCACGGCCCCGTGCCGGCCGGCCGGCGCATGTTCGACGTCTCCGCTGGCGAGACCACCGCCCTCGGCGCGCGATCGGGCCTGGTCGCCCTGCACCTGAGCGAGCGGCCCGCCCTCCTCGGGCGGAAGGACATGCTCGGGCGGAGCGACGTGACCTGGAGCACGGTGGCGCTGAAGAAGCCTACCGCCTGACCCCGTTGGCGAAGGCATAGCCGGTCAGCGCCGACCGCCGGTCGATGCCCTGCTGGTCCAGGATCTGGGTGCTGCCGGCGCTGACATCGATCGGGCGCAGGTGGCGCGGATGGGTCCTGGAATACAGGCCGCCGAGAAAGACCTTCCAGGAATCGTTCAGCGGGTCCCTGTGATTGGCGTTGGTGATCCTCGGCATGGCGGTGGGGTCGAGGCCGAGCCCGCAGGCGGCGGCGTTCTGCATCATCCAGGCGAGTGCCAGGTCGCTCACCTTGCGCGAAGGATAGCCGCCCCCGATATCGGCATGCGCGCCGGGGAACCAGCGCTGCTCGACGCTCTGCCCGGGCTTGGCCACCGGCGACCACAGGGTCGCCTGGTAGTCGACACGATGCTCGTCGATGGCGACGGCGTGATAGGCGTTCTCCACGATTCCCGACAGTTCGGTGTCGTGGAAGCCGTATTCCAGGCGGTTGAGGAACTGGAAGGCCGAGAGCGGGATGCCGAGCGCGCCGACCGTGTCCCAGACGCCGAGAAAGCGGATGCTCGGCGTCTGCGGGATCGAGTGCTCGGCGCGAAACTTCTGCGCCTTGGCCGTGTCGGCCGAACGGTCGCGGTTGCGATACAGGGCGTAGGCGGCCTCGATGTCGGATGGGTCGTTCACCAGGCCGGCGTTGCGGATCAGTCCGACCAGGCTGCGCGCGGTATAGGCGCCGCGGCTGAAGCCGAAGACGAAGATCTCGTCGCCGGCCTCGTAGGAGTTCACCAGGAACTCGTAGCCCTGCTTGATGTTCTCATCCAGCCCGAAGCCGAAGACCCCGCCCCTGATCCGGTCGTACCAGCGGGTTCCCACGCCCCTGTCGTACCACTTCCACTGCGCCGTACCGTCGGGCGCCGTCGCCGGGACCGCCTCGAACAGGCGCCTGACATTGGTTTCGACGCGGGCCTCGGGATCCGTCGCCGCCTCGTCGGGCTTGTTCCAGGTCCCGTCGAAACACACCACCAGTCGATCAGCCATTGCGCACCTCCGCACGCCAGAGGCTATAGTCGCGGCAGAAAACCGGAGGAAACAAGGCCGTGATCTACGAGCTGCGCATCTACCACTGTATGCCGGGCAAGCTGCCGGCGCTCCTGAAGCGCTTCGAGGGCGCGACGCTCAAGCTGTGGGAGAAGCACGGCATCCGTCAGGCGGGCTTCTGGACCGTCGCCATCGGCGGCTCCAACCATGACCTCTACTATCTGCTCGCCTGGGAGTCGCTCGCCGAGCGCGACAAGAAATGGGCCGCCTTCGCCTCCGATCCGGACTGGCTGAAGGCGCGCGCGGAATCGGAGAAGGACGGACCGATCCTCACCCACTTCACCAACCAGATCCTGGCACCGACCAGCTTCTCCTCGGTCAAGTGAGCGCCGCCGCCGGCGGGCGGCGGGTCTGGGCGGCGATCGCGGCGGCCACGGCCGTCAACCTGCCGTTCGGCTCGCTCTATGCCTTCAGCGTGTTCCTCAAGCCGATGGAGGCGATGCTCGGCGCCAGCCGGGCGGAGCTCTCCTTCGTCTTCGGCCTCGCCTCGGTCTTCTTCACCATCGGCATGCTGGTGGCGCCCTATCTCTTCGGCCTCGCCTCCACCACGGTGCTGCTGATCGCCTGTGCCGTGGCCGGGACCGGCGGCGTGATCCTGGCGGCGACGACCACCGGCGTTCTCCAGCTCGCCGTCGGCTACGGCATCCTGTTCGGCCTCGGGGGCGGTGTCGCCTATATCCTGGTGCAGCAGGGCGTGAACCTGATGGTCACCGCCCGCAAGGGCCTGGTGAACGGCTACATCGTCAGCCTGTATCCGGCGGGCGCAATGATCGCGACGCCGGCCTTCGGCTGGGGCATCGCGCAATTCGGCCTACGCGAGACCCTGGCCGGCCTCGCGGTCACCATCGCGCTCACCGGCTGCGTCACCATCGGGCTCGCGCGCTATGCGGGGATCAAGCTCGCGCCGCCCCCGGGCACCGCGCCGCCGCAGATCGACCCGCGCTGGCCGATCTTCTGGAAGCTGCTCGCCGTGTTCTTCCTGGCCGCCGCCGCCGGGCTGACCGTGCTCAGCCAGTCGGCCGGCATCATCGCGGCCTATGGCGGCACCACGGCGCTGGCGCTCATCGCCACCACCTACATCACGGCCTTCATCGCCGCGGCGCGCCTGATCGGCGGCTGGCTCACAGACCGCTTCTCGATCCCGACCATCATGGCCGGCGCGCATGTCTTCGCGCTGTGCGGGGACATCGTGCTGACGCTCTGGCCGGGACCGGTGTCGGCCGCCATCTCGCTCACCATGATCGGCATGGGCTATGGCTTCATTTCCGGCTCCGCCGCCGCCGCCGTGGTGGCCTACTGGAACGCCGCCGTCTACGGGCGGATCGCGAGCCGCCTCTATATCGGCTGGTGCGTGGCCGCGTTGAGCCTGCCGGTCCTGGCGGGGCGCCTGTTCGACCTGACGGGGGGCTATCAGACCACCGTGCTGGTCGCGGGCGCCGGCAACATCCTCGGCATCGTCATCGCGCTGACGCTGCCGCGGCAGGCGCGTTAGCGCTCCAGGAGCCCGGTCCGCGCGACCTGCCAGCTCGCTGCGTCGGGTGCGCAGATCAGACCGCCGGTCCGCTGCGTCGGCAGGTAGGGGCGGCCGTCGAAATGCGCGGCATAGCCGCCGGCCTCGCGGTGCAGCAGCCAGCCGGCGGCATGATCCCACGGCATCAGCTTGTTGTAGAGCAGCACATGGCAGTGCCCGCCCGCCGCCATACGGTATTCGTGCGCCGCGCATCGGTAGTAGGCGGTGCTGGCGAGCCGGGGCAGGTTGCCGCAGACGGTGCCGCGCAGCGGCTCCGGCAGGTAGGCGGTGCCGATGATGCCCTCCATGCGCGCCAGCTCCACGGGCTCGGCGACGCGCAGATCCGTGCGGCGTCCATCCTCGCGCTCGACCCAGGCGCCTTCGCCGCGCAGCGCCATCGCCCAGTCGCGCCCGATCGGATCATGGATGATGCCGGCGACCACCTCACCCCGCACCGTCACCGCCGCCATCACCGCAAAGAGGGTGAGGCCGGAAGCGAAGTTCTTGGTGCCGTCCACGGGATCGACGATGAAGGCGAGATCGGCCTCGCCCAGGCGGTCGAGCAGGCGGGAATCCCTCGATGCCGCTTCCTCCCCGATCACCGCACAGCCGGGGAAGGCCTTCCCCAGCGCGGCGGTGATCTGCCGCTCGGCGCCTTCGTCCGCATCCGTGACGAGGTCGATGGCGGAGGACTTCGTGCGGATCGCTCCCTCCGCCAGGTTACGAAAGCGGGGAAGAATCTCGGCGCGGGCCGCTTCGGCGAGAATGCCGGCGACGATCCCCGCGTCGCGGAGGGAAAAGGGCATGAGGCTGACCTTTAGGAACGGCGCTGGAGCACGCGGTCGATGAAGTCCTGGGTTACGCCCAGATAGCCCTTCGGATCAAGCAGCCGGTCGATGTCCTCGGCCGACAGCGCGGCGGCCACTGCCGGGATGTCGCGCAGCACGTCGCGCAGGTGACGCCCTTCCCGCAGGGCTTGGCGCGAGGCGGTTTCGAGGAGGTCGTGCGCAGGCCCGCGCCCGAGCCTGGCGCCGAGCGCCATCTGCACCGCCTCGGCCAGGATAAGCCCTTGGGTTCGTTCCAGATTCTCGGCCATGCGGTCGCCGTGCACCTCCAGTCCCCGCACGGTGTCGAGGGTGCGCGCCAGCGCCCCGCCGGCGAGGCGGCAGAGGTCGGGGAGCGCAGTCCATTCGGCGTGCCAGTTGCCGAGGCCGCGCTCGTGCTGCTGGGGCATGGCGGCGAGCAGGGTCGCGACCAGGCCGGGTGCGCGGGAGGCGGCGGCCAGGACGGCGGCGGCGGCGACCGGGTTGCGCTTGTGCGGCATGGTCGAAGAGCCGCCGCGTCCCTTGCCCGCCGGTTCGAGCAGCTCGCCGATTTCCGTTTGCATGCAGAGGGTTACGTCGGAGGCGATCTTGCCGAGCGTGCCGATCAGGAGCCCGAGGGCGGCGCCCGCTTCCGCGATCCGGTCGCGCTGGCTGTGCCAGGGAAGGGCGGGGAGGGCGAGATCGAGGCGGGCGGCGAGGGCGGCGGCGACCCGCAGGCCCTGGTCGCCCAGCGCCGCGAGCGTGCCGGCGGCGCCGCCGAATTGCAGTGTCAGAACAACGGCTTGCAGGGACCGCAAGCGGTCGCGGGCGCGGTCCGCCGCATCGAGCCAGCCGGCCGCCTTCAGGCCGAAGGTGACGGGCAGCGCCTGCTGCAGCCAGGTGCGCCCGACCATCACCGTGTCGCGATGGTTTTTCACCAGCGATTCCAAGGCTTTGCAGAGCAGGCCGAGATCGTGGTCGAGGGCCTGGAGGAAGGGGCGGAGCTGCAGCACCAGGCCGGTGTCGATGGCGTCCTGGCTGGTCGCGCCCCAATGCACATAACCCGACGCTCGCCCGTCCTTCACCTTGACCAGGGCGGTCAGCGCCTTGACCATCGGGATGGCGAGGTTGCCCGAATCGACGGCAGCCTCGCCCAGCGCCTGGAAATCGAACAGTTCGGCCCGGCAACAGTCGACGATGGGCTGCACCGCCTCGGGCGGGACGACGCCGGTCTCCGCTTCCGCCCGGGCGAGGGCCGCCTCGAAGTCGAGCATGCCCTGCAGCCGGGCGCGGTCGCTGAACAGCGCGTCGGTCGCCGACGCCCCGAACAGCGGCCCGAGCAGGCCGTCCGAGCGTTCAGACGTCGAAGAACACGGTCTCGCCCGCCCCCTGCAGCTTGACGTCCCAGCGATAGGTGGCGCCGTCCCTGCCGGCGATCAGCGTGGCGCGGCGGGCCGGGTCGTCGACCAGGGCGAGCACGGGATCGTCGGCATTGGCCGCCTCGCCCTCGAAGTAGATGCGCGAGACCACCCGCTTCAGCAGGCCGCGCATGCCGATGGAGACGACGACGTGCGGCGCCTGCAGCGTATTGCCCGGTCCGGGCACCGGGCCGGGCTTCACGGTGCGGAAGCGGAAGCGGCCGTCGGTGTCGGTCGGGCAGCGGCCGAAGCCCGAGAAGCTCTCGTCCTTCGGCTTCGCCTGGGTGTCATCCGGATGGGCGTAGCGGCCATGCGCGTCGGCCTGCCAGATCTCGACCACGGCATCCGGCACGGGCGCGCCGTCGCCGTCGGTGATCCGCCCCTCGATGGTGATGACGGCGCCTTGCGCCTTCGGCCCGGCGAGGTCGTTGCCGTTCAGCCAGTCGAGCCCGATGGCGAAATACGGGCCGACCGTCTGCGAGGCGGTGGGGGTGAGCGCCATGGGTCAGTTCTCCATCGGCGTGGCGTCGCGTCCGCGCAGCACGATGTCGAAGCGCCAGGCGAGCGCGTGTTCCGGCACCGTACGCTCCAGGTCAAAGCTGCAGACCATGCTGTTCCTCGCCTTCTCGTCCGGGACGGAATTGAAGATCGGGTCGAGTGCCAGCAGCGGATCGCCCGGCCAGTACATCTGGGTGACGAGGCGGGTGAGGAAGGAGGGACCGAAGAGCGAGAAGTGCAGGTGCGCGGGCCGCCAGCCGTTGTAGTGGTTGCGCCAGGGATAGGCGCCGGGCCTGATGGTGACGAAACTGTACCCGCCCTGCGCGTCGGTCATGCACTGGCCGGCACCCGAGAAGTTCGGATCGAGCGGCGCGTCGTGCTGGTCGAGCGCGTGCATGTAGCGGCCCGCCGCGTTGCACTGCCAGAGCTCGACCACGGTATTCGGCACGGGGCGGCCGTCCTCGTCGAGCACCCGCCCGCAGACGATGATGCGTTCGCCGAGCGGCTCGCCCTTGTGCTGCTTCGTGAGGTCGGCATTGGCCGGCGCCTTGATCAGCGGGCCGGTGACTTCCGAGAGCGTATGCGGAATGCGCACCAGCGGCGCGGCGGGCGCACGCTTGACGGTCGAGCCATAGGCCGGGTGCAGGAGCGCGGGCTGCATGCCCGGGCGCTCGCGCCGGTAGCCTGCGAGATCGCTCATTCTCATCGTCCCCAAACCGTTGACCCCCACAACAAACGCTAGTCCCAATTCGGCATCCAGGGAAGTGCAGTGCACCCCTGCAGGGAAAGACGATCTGGGGGCTGGACCCGGCGGGTGCCAATCGGCGTAAGCTGTGGGCAAGGGACGGGAGGAAACGGATGAGTGCGATCGGCTTCGATCTGCCCGAGGACGTGCGCGCGGCGCGCGACGGCGTCCTCGGCTTCGTGCGCCGCGAGGTGCTGCCCCGGCAGGAGAGGCATCACGACCTGCTCTCCGACGGCCGCAAGCTCTATGGCGAGGACGGCCGCTATACGCCCGCCGTGGTCGAGCTGATCCGCGAGGTGCGCATGGCCTCGGCGGAAGCCGGCTTCTATGCCATGTGCGCGCCCCCCTCGATCGGCGGCGGCGGCCTCGGCCATCTCGCCTACTACGCCGCCTGGGAGGCGGTCTATCACCTCTGCGGCGGACATTCGGTGCTGGCGCCCTGGGTGATCGCGCACTGGGCCTTCGGGCCGAGCCCCGTGCTGACCCAGGTGAGCCCGCGGGCGCGGGGCGAGATCCTGCAGGGTCTGGTCAGCGGCGCGAAGTCGATGTGCTTCGGCCTGTCCGAACCCGGCGCGGGATCGGACGCCACCATGATCAGGACGCGCGCGGTGAAGACCGAAACGGGCTGGAGGATCACCGGCCGCAAGCTCTGGACCACCAATGCTCCCACCGCCGACTGGTGCATCGTCTTCGCCGTCACCGATCCGGACAAGGCCGCGCGGAAACAGGGTGGCATCTCGGGCTTTCTGGTGCCCACCTCGGCCAGGGGCTTCACGGTCGAGAGCGTGGTCAAGCTGTTCGGCCATGTCGGCGGGCATGAAGGTGCCATCGTGCTGGAGGACCTGGAGGTCGAGCCCTGGCAGCTGGTCGGGACCCTCGACGACGGGTTCAAGGTGGCGCTGCTCGGCGTGTCGCTGGGCCGCGTCTACAATTCGGCGCGGTCGGTCGGCCAGGGACGCTGGGCGCTCGAGAAGGCGCTCGACTATTCCAAGCAGCGGGAGGCCTTCGGCCACCGGATCGCCGACTACCAGGCGGTCAGCTTTCCGCTCGCCGAGTCCGCGACCGAACTGCATGCCGCCCATCTCCTCGGGCTGAACGCGGCGATGCTGCTCGACCGGGGCGAGCGGGCGGTGAAGGAGCTCAGCATGGCCAAGGCCTATGCGGTCCAGGTCGCGCTGAGGGCCATCGACCGGGCGGTACAGGTGCATGGCGGCATGGGCCTGACCAACGAGGTGGGGCTGGCCCAGGCCTGGCAGGACGTGCGCATCATCAACATCGCCGACGGCACCAACGAGATCCTGGCCCGCACCATCAGCCAGAGACTGCTGGCCGGCGATACGGAGCTGTGAGCGCGATGAACCAGGCACCGGCCGGCTACACCCCGTTCCGCGAAGGCGGCGGGTATATCGGACTGTCCGGCCCGTTCTACTGGAAGAAGCTCGAGAGCGGCGAGTATGCCTACGGCTTTCAAAGCGACGAGCGGCATGCGAATCCGAACGGCGTGCTGCACGGGGCCTCGCTCGTCACTTTCGTGGACACGCTCCTCGGGCATGCGGTGGTCTTCGCCACCGGCAAGGCCTGTGCGACCGTGGCGCTGACGACGCAGTTCGTGGCCGGCGCGCCGGTGGGACGCTGGATTTCGGGCGCGGCGCGGATGCGCCGGCTGACGCGCAGCATGGCGTTCCTCGACGCCGATGTGAGCGACGGCGACGTGCTGCTGATGACCGCCACCGCCGTGTTCCGGATTTTCGAGGCGCGATGACAGGAACGAAGCGCGCGATGCGCGCGCCGCCGGATCCGAGGGGGTGATCCACATCCCCCGGCTTGAAGGGAAGGGAAGAAGCGATGCGTAACGTGGTCCTGAGTGTGGCCCTGGGCGGCCTCCTCGCGCTGGCGCCCCCGGCGCTGGCACAGAAGAAATACGATCCCGGCGCCACCGATACCGAGATCAAGATCGGCCAGTCGATCCCCTATTCGGGACCGGCCTCCTCCTACGGCACCATCGGCAAGTCGATGGGCGCCTATTTCAAGATGATCAATGCCGCGGGCGGCATCGGCGGGCGCCAGGTCAAGCTGATCTCGGAAGACGACGGCTACCAGCCGCCGAAGACGGTGGAAGTGATCCGCCGCCTGGTGGAGCAGGAAGAGGTGCTGTTCACCTCCGGCGTGCTCGGCACGCCGACCAACACCGCCATCCACAAGTACATGAACGCGAAGAAGGTGCCGCAGCTCTTCGTGATGACCGGGGCGACCAAGTTCGGCGATCCGAAGAACTTCCCCTGGACGATGGGCTGGCAGCCCTCCTATCACACCGAAGGCGTGATCTACGGCAAGTACGTCGCCGCCAACATGCCGAACGCCAAGATCGCCATCCTCTATCAGAACGACGATTCGGGTAAGGACTACGCCGCCTCGTTCAAGGAGGGCCTCGGCGACAAGGTCAAGCAGGTGGTGAAGGAACTGACCTACGAGGTGACCGACCCGACGGTGGACAGCCAGATCATCGAGCTGAAGGCCACCGGCGCCAACGTCTTCTTCATGACCGGCATCCCGAAATTCGCCGCCCAGGGCATCCGGAAATACCGCGACGTGGGCTGGGACGCGCAGATGTTCCTGACCTCGGTCGGCGCCTCGGTCGGCGCCGCGCTGAAGCCGGCCGGCCTCGACAAGTCGACCGGCATCATCTCGGCCCAGTACCTGAAGGACGCCACCGACAAGACCTGGGACAACGACCCGGCGATGAAGGAATGGAAGGCGTTCATGGCGAAGTGGTATCCGGAAGGCGACCTCGACGACGCCGGCAACGTCTACGGATACCTGCTCGGCATGACGCTGCATCAGGTGCTGAAGCAGTGCGGCGACACGCTGACGCGCGAGAATGTCATGAAGCAGGCGGCGAACCTCGACATGGACCTGCCGCTGCTGCTGCCCGGGATCAAGGTGAAGACCGGGCCGAACGACTACTTCCCGATGGAGAAGATGCACCTCGCCCGCTTCGACGGCACCACCTGGGTGCGCTTCGGCGAGGCGATCGGCAGCGACTGAACCGTGTCTCCCTCCCTCGCGGCGCGCAGCGGCGCGGGGGAGGGCTCGGGAAGGGTGCCGGCGATCAGCGTCGGCTGCCCTGGGGGAGGATGGAGGACCGGCGGCGGGGCCGGCGGTTCACGAACAGCGGCACCGCCGCGCAGAGGGCGGCGAGGAAGAAGCCGGTCGGGATGCCGCTGTTCAGTCCTTCGGGCCAAAGCAGCAGCAGGGCGGAGGCCACGCCGGCCAGCCCGCCCGAAAGAAGTCCCAGCGCCACGGTCTGCCTCATCCTCATCGGATCATTCCTTCCGATGCCTCGTCCAAACTAGCGGGGCAAAGGTGAACGAATGCCGTCATTGCAACGTGAGAGATGCGTCAACGCATCGCCCGGTTCCTTCCTGTCAGCGAATTGAGGCGGAAAATCCGGCGGCTTGCGGCGGAATCCGGGCAGATGGGCGGGGAGCCGCCGCGTGTTCTACCCCGACGCCGGCATGGCCGTTCCGGCGCCGAACTGTTCCACCAGGAAGTCGATCATGGCGCGGACGCGGGGAGGCACATAGCGGCGCGAGGGATACACGGCCTGCAGGGGAAGGGGCTTGGGTTCGTACCCCGCCAGGACGACCCTGACCCTGCCGGCCGCGATCTCGTCCGAAAAGACGAATTCCGGCACGACGGCGATGCCGAGGCCCGCCAGCACGCCCTCACGGACGCCTTCGGAATTGTCGACGCGGAAGCGTCCCCGCACATCGACGGACATGGGGCCCGCCGGGCCGGAAAAATGCCAGACGCTGCCCGTCGCGAGGCGCGAATAGACGATGCAGTCGTGCGAAGCGAGATCCGCCGGTGTCGGTGGCGGGGCATGGCGGTCGAGATAGGCCGGCGACGCGACGGTCAGGCGCCTCACCTCGCCGATCCGGCGGGCCACCAAGGCCAGGTCGGTGACGGTGCCGACCCTGATCGCGAGTTCAACGCCCTGCTCCACCAGATCGGTGAACCCGTCGCTCATCGTCAGGTCGATGGAGATGTCCGGGTATCGCGCCATGAACTGTGCCAGACGCGGAACGATCTGGAGGCGGCCGAACACCACCGGCACGACCATGCGGAGCGTGCCCGAAGGCCGCCGCAGCCGGCGTCCGACCGCATTCTCGGCCTCTCCCAGGGCCTCCAGCGCCCGCAGCGCATGGTCCCAGAAGGCGCGGCCGTCCTCGGTGAGCGACACCGCGCGGGTGGAGCGGGTGAAGAGCCGGGTGCCCAGATGATCCTCGAGAAGCGCGATCTGGCGGCTGATGGTGGGCTGGGTCGTGCCCAATTCGGCCGCGACGGCGCTGAAACTGCCGGTTTCGGCTACGCGAACGAAGGCGCGCATCGGGGCCAGAATGTCCATGCGGACCATATTCATACAAAAAGAGTATGAAATATATCAGAACAGGGGGTGTTATCCAAATCCAGCGAATGAGGCACAAGGTCGCCAGTCGATGAGCCGTCGCAATCGGGCGCCGGTGAGGCTCAGGAGACCCCCATGACGCTGCAATCCGAACTGGATTCCATAAAGGCCGCCTGGGTCGAGCGCGTCGGCCCGGACGTGGCGGGAATGATGGCGGCGGACACCGCCGCGCTGCTTCCCCTCGCAGACGGCGCGTTGAAGGCCGGCGACCGGTTCCCTGCCGTCGTCCTTACCGACCAGCTCGGGCGCGCGGTCGACCTGGGCGCCGGCCCGGAAAGTCCACTGGTGGTCACCTTCTATCGCGGAGGGTGGTGTCCCTACTGCAACCTGGAGCTGCGGACCTACCAGACCCTGCTGCCGGACATCGAGGCGCTCGGCGCCCGCCTCGTCGCGGTGTCTCCCGAGAGCCCGGACAACACCCTGTCGACGGCCGAGAAGAACGCGATCTCGTTCACCGTCCTTTCCGATGTCGAGGGCCGGCTAGCCGATCTGCTCGGCATCCGCTTCGAACTGTCGGAGCCGGTGAAGGCCTACTTCCGGAAGGCGGGCCTCGACCTGCCCCTGCGCAATGCAGACGGCCGGTGGTCGCTGCCGCTGCCGGCGACCTATGTCGTCGGCTCGGACGGCCGGATCGTCCTGGCGCATGTCGACCCGGACTATCGAAAGCGGCTGGAACCCACCGCCGTCATCGCCGCGCTCGCCGCGCTCCGCCGGGCGTGAGCCCGCTCGCCCCGCACGAAGCCTTCGGAGACAGGAGCATCGTCATGCCCGCCCTGACCTTGGACCCGCCGCGGACGGCCGCGGCGTCCCGACCCTCGCCCGAAATCACGGGTCTCGCCTGCGGGCTGGTTGCCGCCCTGATCTGGGGGGGCTACCTCGCCATGGCCAAGGCGGGCGTGAGTGCCGGTCTCGACGCGTCCGACATCGCCTTCCTGCGCTTTGCCGTCGCCGGCCTCGTGATGTTGCCCTGGCTGATCCGGCAGGGACTGCGCGACTGCGGCGGCGTGGGTTGGCTGCGCGCCTATGCGCTCGCGCTGGCGGCCGGACCGCTCTTCATCCTGCTGGGCGCCGGCGGCTATGCCTTTGCTCCGCTCGCCCACGGCGCGGTGCTGCAACCGGCCTCGGTGACGATCGCGAGCGCCGTCCTCGCCGCCGCCTTCCTGCACGACCGTCCATCGCGCCGCCGCCTGGCCGGTCTCGGCGTGATGCTGTGCGGTCTCGCGCTGATCGCGGGCCCGGCGCTTCTGTCCGGCGGGCCGCGGGCGGGCATCGGCGACGCAATGTTTCTCGCCGCCGGTATCCTGTGGGCGGCGTTCACCTTCCTCGCCAAGCGCTGGAGCGTTGCGCCGCTGGCGGCGACGGCCGCCGTCTCGGTCGTTTCCGCCGCCGTCCTCCTGCCCGGCTACCTCCTGTCGGAAGGACCCGCCCGGCTGCTGGCCGCCGAGCCCTCGATGCTGCTCGGCCAGATCGTGGTGCAGGGCCTTCTCTCCGGCATCGTCGCCGTGATCGCCTTCACCAGGGCGGTCCAGGCGATCGGACCGGCACGCGCCGCCATGTTTCCGGCCCTGGTTCCCGCTGTCGCGGTTCTCATCGGCGTGCCGGTCACCGGCGAACTGCCGACGCTCCTCCAGATCGCCGGCCTGACCGCCGCGACCCTGGGGCTCTCGCTCACTCTCGACCTCGCCGCCTTCCGGCGTGGTTCCCGCTGACCGGAGGCGAAGATGATCGACCTGCACTACTGGCCCACGCCCAACGGACACAAGGTGACGATATTCCTGGAGGAAGCGGGGCTTCCCTACACGCTCCACCCGGTCAACATCAGCGAAGGCGACCAGTTCAAGCCGGCCTTCCTGGCGATCTCGCCCAACAACCGCATGCCCGCCATCGTCGACCGCGAACCGGCGGACGGCGGCGAACCGGTCAGCGTCTTCGAATCCGGCGCCATACTCGTCTATCTGGCAGAGAAGACCGGAAGGTTCCTTCCCCGGGACCTGCGCGGGCGCAAGGCGGTGCTGGAATGGCTGTTCTGGCAGGTGGGCGGCCTGGGGCCAATGGCCGGCCAGAACCACCACTTCGCGCAGTACGCACCGGAGAAACTGCCCTATGCCATCGACCGCTACGTTCGCGAGACGAACCGGCTCTACGGCGTGCTGGACGCCCGCCTCTCACGAGCGGAGTGGATTGCCGGTGACTATTCGATCGCCGACATGGCCGCTTATCCCTGGGTGGTGCCGTGGAAGCGCCAGCTGCAGAACCTGGACAGCTTTCCCGGCCTCAAGCGATGGTTCGAGGCGATGCGCGCCCGTCCCGCGGTGGTGGCCGCCTATGCCAAGGGACAGCCGTGGACGGCACAGCCGGCCGTCACCGAGGCCGGCAAGAAGCTCCTCTTCGGGCAGACATCCGAGACCATCGCCGCCGCCAGGGATGCGGGCGCGGTCTGATGGCTGCCTACTTCATCGTCCGCGCCGTCGTGCATGACCCGGTCGCCTACCGGGAATACGCTTCCCGCTCGCCCGGGGTGCTGGCGGCATTCGGCGGCAGGCACATCGCCCGCGGGGGCAGGGTGGTCACCTTCGAGGGTCCCGAGGAGCGTCGGCGCGTGGTGATCGCCGCCTTTCCCGACTTCGCCTCGGCGGAGGCCTGCTATCGCTCCGCCGCCTACCAGGAGATCATCGCTCACCGGCGCGACTGCGCGACATTCGAATTCATTCTGGTCGACGGTGTCGTGCCAGAACTGCCCAGCGGAGGAACGGCATGATCAGGTTCTATTTCAACGGCTCCCCCAATCCCACCAAGATCGCCCTCTTCCTCGAGGAGGCGGGCCTGCCCTACGAGGCGGTACCGGTCGATCCGCGCAGGGGCGAGCAGTTCCGCCCGGACTATCTGGCCATCAATCCGAACGCCAAGGTTCCGGCGGTCGTGGACGGAGACGTCACCATCTTCGACAGCAATGCGATCCTGCTTCACCTGGCCGAAAGGACCGGCCGCTTTCTTCCCGCGCCGGGCGATCGCGGTCGGGCGGAGCTCCTGTCCTGGCTCATGTTCGTCGCGACCGGTGTCGGCCCCTTCTGCGGCCAGGCCGTCCACTTCAGGCACTTCGCTCCCGAGCCGGTCCCCTATGCCCATGCCCGCTACCAGTTCGAGGCGAGGCGGCATTTCGGGATCGTCGAGGAACGGCTGCGGGACCGCCGCTATCTGCTCGGCGAGACCTACACCATCGTGGACATGAGCCTGTGGGCCTGGGCGCGCATGCTGCCGTTCATCCTGGGCGAGGGTGCCTGGGACGCCTTCCCCGCCGTCAAGCGCTTCCACGACGAGATCGCGGCGCGGCCGGCGGCGATCAAGGCGGCGTCGCTGAAGGACCTTCATCCGTTCAAGACGGAGATCGACGAGGAGACGCGGCGCAACATGTTCCGTCATCTGTCGCCGGAGCCGACGCCGCTCTAGCGCGCCCCGCTGGCGGAAGCGGCTGGGCGAGGGGTAGAGTCCGGGCCGGAACTCGGCTGACGAGGCTTTCCTTGCATCTTCGCTTCTTCGGCACACGGGGGTCGATCGCGACGCCGGGGTCGCGCACGCTGCGCTATGGCGGCAACACTTCCTGCGTGCAGGTGCGGTCGGCCGCGGGCACGCTGGTGCTGCTCGACTGCGGCACCGGGGCGCATGCCGCCGGGCAGGCCCTGATCGAGGCGGCGCAGGGCGAACCCATCCGCGGCCACATCCTGATCGGCCATACCCATTGGGATCACATCCAGGGCATCCCGTTCTTCGCCCCGCTCTTCGTGAAGGGCAACGAATGGGACATCTATGCCCCGCGCGGGCTCGGCGCCTCTCTTCGCGAGGCGCTGGCCGGGCAGATGCAGTACACCTATTTCCCGGTCGCGCTGGACGAACTGGGCGCCGGCATCCGCTATCACGAACTGGTCGAGGGCGAGTTCCGCATCGGCGACATCGCCGTGCGCACGCAATACCTGAACCATACCGCGCTGTGCCTCGGCTATCGGCTGCAGGCGGACGGCGCGTCCGTGGTCTATGCCTGCGACCACGAACCCCATGCGCGCACGGCGGCCGACGGCGAAGGCGCGATCGGCGCGCAGGACCAGCGGCATGCCGCCTTCCTCCGTGGCGCCGATCTCGTCATCCACGACGCCCAGTACATCGCCGCCGAGTACCCGAAGAAGCAGGGCTGGGGCCACAGCACGGTGGAATACGCCGCCCGCATGGCCGAACTGGCCGGGGCGCGGCGGCTGGCCCTGACCCACCACGATCCGCTGCGCAGCGACGAGGCGGTGGAGCGGGTGATGGCCGATTTGCGCGCAAGCCTCGCCGCGCGCGGATCCGCCCTCGAGGTCTTCGCCGCCGCCGAGGGACAGGACGTGGAACTCGCCGGTGACGCGGGACCGGCCGCACGCGCGGAACCCGCAGGGACGCCCTCGGCGGCGGCATCGGCGGTCGTCGACCGCACGGCGGCCTTCCGCATCGCCGATCCTGCCCTGCGCGAGCGGATCGAGACGGTGCTGGCGGCCGATGCGGTGGCGGGCGGCGCGATCGGGGCGGCGGAGGACGCGGCCGGGATCGTCGAGCGCCGCCGGCCCTCGCTCGTCCTGCTGCAGCACGACCCGCCGGGGCAGGACGCGCTCGCCCTCTGCCGGATGATCCGGGCGGGCGGCGCCTATGGGGCGGAAGTGCCGGTCGTGCTGATCGCGGCACGCGAGGAGACGGCGGCCGGCGCGGCCGCCGGGGTATCGGACTGGCTGGTGACGCCCTTCTCGCAGCAGTATGCCCGTACCCGCGTGCGCGCCTGGCTGATGCGGGCGGCCTGCGGCTGGGTGCGGCCGCCGCTGCCGGCGAATGAGGAGGCGCGGGTCGCCGCGCTGCGGCGCCTCGCCATCCTGGACACGCCGCCCGAGGAACGCTTCGACCGGTTGACCCGGATCGCGGCGGCGGCTTTCGGCGTCTCCGGCGCCTTCGTCAGCCTGATCGACCGGGAGCGGCAGTGGATCAAGTCGGCGCGAGGGTCCGATCTCGCCGAGACCACGCGGGAGGCCTCCTTCTGCGGCCATGTCGTCGCCTCGGGCCTGCCCGAGGTGGTGCCCGACGCCTTCGCCGATCCGCGCTTCGCCGACAATCCGGCGGTGAGCGGCGTGCCGCATGTGCGCTTCTATGCCGGCCATCCGCTGGTGCTGGAGGGCGGGCTGTGCATCGGCACGCTCTGCCTCGTCGATCCGCGGCCGCGTCTCTTCGACGAGGCGCAGCGGGCGCTGCTCGCCGATCTCGCCGAACTGGTGCGGCGCGAACTGCTGGCCCCGCCGGGCTGATCAGACCGCGGCCGCGTGCCGGGCGAGACCTGGGTCGAGATAGGCGTCGAACACGGCGGCGATGCTGCGCAGCGCGATGCGGGCTTGCGGAGGCACGGCGAGGCGCCAACCTTCGATCCGCACCATCTCTTCGGCGGCGAAGGGGGCGAGGCGGCCGAGATCGTGCATGAAGAGGGACGGATCGGCGCCGTGCCGGGCCGCGACCGCCTCGAGGTCGACGGCGAGGTCGCACATCAGGCGTTCGATCACCTCGGCGCGCAGCCGGTCGGCCGGCCGCAGCGCGAAGCCGCGGGCGACGGGCAGCCGCCCCTCCCGCAACGCCGCCGCCCAGGGCCCGGGGTCGGTGGCGTTCTGGGCATAGCCGCCGACGGTCGCGGCGATGGCGCTGGGACCGACGGCGAGCAGGGTCCGGGCCCGGTCGGTGGTATAGCCCTGGAAGTTGCGGGCGAGCGTGCCCGACGCCGCGGCGCGGGCGAGGGCGTCGTCGGCGCGCGCGAAATGATCGAGGCCGATCGGCAGGTAGTGACGCTCGAGCGCGCCGCGCGCGGCGGCGGCCAGTTCGGTCCGCGCCCTCATGCCGGGCAGGTCGAAGCGTTCCAGCGCCTTCTGGTGCTTCTTCATCCAGGGCACATGGGCATAGCCGAACAGCGCGACCCGGCCCGGGCCCAGGCTCGCGGTCGCCTCGGCGGTCGCGGTGATGCTGTCCACCGTCTGGCGGGGCAGGCCGTAGAGCAGGTCGAAGTTGAGCTCGCGAATGCCGAGCCGGCGCAGCCGGTCGGTGGCCGCGGCGACGGTCGCGAAGGGCTGGACCCGGCTGATGGCCCGCTGCACGGCGGGGTCGAAGTCCTGCACCCCGAAGCTGACCCGGGTGACGCCGCAGGCGGCATAGGTGCGCGCGCGCGCCTCGTCCACGCCGCGGGGATCGAGTTCGAGCGCGATCTCCGCATCGGCGGCGATGTCGAAGCGGGCGGCGATGTGGTCCATCAGCCGGCCGAAATCGCCGGCCGGCAGGATGTCGGGCGATCCGCCGCCGAAGTGCAGATGGCCGATGCGGGCGCGGCCGGACAGCCGGGCCGCGAGCAGGTCGAGTTCGGCCGCGAGCAGGCGGACATGGTCCTCGAGCGGCCCGTCGCCGGACACGATCGTCGTATTGCAGCCGCAGTACCAGCACAGCTTGCGGCAGAAGGGGATATGGACGTAGAGCGAGACCGGCTGCGACAGGTCGGCGGCGGCGAGCCAGCGCTCGACATCGCCGGCGGTCACGCCGGCATGGAAATGCGGAGCGGTGGGATAGCTCGTATAGCGCGGTACGCGCGCGTCGAGCTGAGCGAGCCAGGAAGAGCGCATGGCGGCATCCTGCCCCGCCCGGCACCGCCCGCCTTGATCCATCGCAAGCCCGCCGCCGGGGCGGGGGACGGGGAACGGTCTCGGCCGGGGCGAGTTCGCCCTATAGTGCGCGGACGGGCGGCGGCAGTCGCCGCGCAGGGAGAGAACGACGCGCGCAGGGAGAGAACGACGGCCGTGACGCCGGATGTGATCCAGGCCGACAGGCTTCGCCGCCTGCTGGCCTATTGGAACGAGAAGCGCGGCGCGGCGGCGATGCCCGCCCGCGCCGACATCTCGCCCTTCGACTTCACCTATGTGCTGGGCGACGTGGTCCTGGCCGAGGTGCTGCGCGATCCCCTGCGCTTCCGCTACCGGCTGCACGGGGTGAACCTGGTCGCCCGCGACGGATTCGACATGACGGGCAAGCTCCTCTCCGAGCATCCGGAACCCGGCTATCGCGACCGCATCGCCCGGACCTGGACGGGGGTCGCGGAGACGGGGCGGCCGAGCCACGCCCTGCGCGAGATCGCGGTCGACGGGCGCATGCGCCGCTATGAGAGCCTGGTGCTGCCCCTCGGCGCCGACCGGACGCGGACGAACATGCTGCTGGGGGCGCAGATCTATATCGGCTGAGGCCGGCGGAGCTGGACCAGTCCGTTCGCCACCACCGCGCCGATCACGACGCTGCCGCCGATCAGGGTGAGCGCGGTCGGCGCCTCGCCATGCGCGAGCCAGACCCAGAACGGCGCCAGCACCATCTCGACCACGCCGATCAGCGCCGCCTGGGCCGCGCCGATGTGGCGCAGCGCGCGCGAGAACAGCCACAGGCCGAGCAGAAGCTGCAGCGGCCCGAGCAGCAGCAGGAAGGGCAGATGACGGCCCTCCACCGCGCCCGGATCCGCGAAGGGCAGCACCATCAGTGCCGAGAAGACGGCGGCGAAGGCGAGCGTGGGCAGCTGGCTCGCCGTCCGCGCCCGGCGCATGAAGATGGTGTTGAGCGCGAAGGCGGTGGGAACCAGCAGCGCCAGCAGCATGCCGGCGGTCTGCCCCAGCTGGACCGAATCCACCACCGTAAGCACCAGCCCCCCCGCCGCCACCGCCATGGCGGCGAGCGTGAGGGGCGCGATGCGCTCCTTCAGCACCACCCAGGCGAAAAAGGCGGTGATGAAGGGATTGGCCGCCAGCACGACCATGATGTTGGCGACCGAGGTGAGGCCGAGCGCCACGATGAAGGAGACGAAGGTGACGGCGAGCAGGAAGCCCGACAGCAGCATCCCCCGCCAGTGCAGGGCGAGGTCGACGGCGAGCGCCCGGCGCTGCCAGACGAGGGCGGGAAGGAGCGCCAGGAACATGAAGGTCGAGCGCCAGAACGAGACCTCGACGTCGCGCAGGTCGAGATGGCGCACCACTACCGCGGCCATGGACCAGCAGACCGCCGCCCCCACCGCGAAGGCGGCACCGCGCGCGAAGGCGCCCGGGGCCGAGGCTTCCGCCACCGCTGCAACCACCTGCTTCCTCCCTCCGATACCGCGCGGAGCCTAAGGCCTCACCCGGATTTGCCAAGCGTCGCGCCGGGGGGCGGCGTCAGCGCCCGGCAGGGCCGGCGGAGCCCGTGCGCTCGATCTCGCGCGCGATCCACGCCTCCCAATCCGCCTGGGGTCCGGGACGGCTGCCATGCCCGGTCTCGGCGTCGTAGCGCTCCTGCGCCGCCGCCGCCTCGGCGAGAAGGCGCTGCAGGGTGGGTGAGGCCGCTTCCATCAGCGCGATCCGCTCTGTCGCCGCCGCCCGGCCGCGGGCGGAGTCCGGGGCGAGGCGCGCGGTCTCCGCCGTCAGCGCCGCCAGCCGCCGCCGCTTCGCCGGATCGGCGGCGATCGCCCTCTCCATCTCCCCGGCGATCCGCTCCGCCTGCATCCTGAGGGCGCGGACGGCGAGTTCGTTCAGGTCGAAATGGCCCTGCTCATGGCGCAGCAGCGCCGCCTGGGCCTCCGCCGGCAGGCGGGCGCGGTCGAACCATGAGCGGTCGGGATCGAAGAACCCGGTGAAGCTGACCGCGATCTCCGACAGCGTGCCGTCGGATGCGACCAGGAAGGAGACCTGGCGCTCGATCGAGACGAGCGACATCGCCGCCTCGAAACCGCCGCCCTGGCGCCGGCTCTCCAGGTCGGGGACGGGGGCGCGGAAATCCCCGATGCGGAGCGATCGCCAGGACAAGGGGCCGTCCTGGGCGAAGCCGACGGTGCCCTGAAATACCAGGGCCAGGAGCAATGCGAGCGCGGCGGCGGCTGCCTTCATGGCGGCAGGATCGGTCCTGCGCGGCCGACCGGCAACCCGTCTTTGGGCAAGGCGGGTGACGGGAATGGCGGGCCGGCTATCCGTACAGACCCTTGAACCGGTCGCGCAGCAGGTTCTTCTGCACCTTGCCCATGGTGTTGCGCGGCAGGTCGTCCATGAACAGGACCCGCTTCGGCAGCTTGAACTTGGCGAGGCGGGATTCGAGCGTCTTCAGGATCGCGGCCTCGTCCAGCCTGGCGTCCTTCTCAGGCACGATCACCGCGGTGACACCTTCGCCGAAATCCTTGTGCTCGAGGCCGATGACGGCCGATTCGACCACACCGGGGAGCGCGTCGAGCTCGCTCTCCACTTCCTTCGGATAGACATTGAAGCCGCCGGTGATGATGAGGTCCTTGCCGCGGCCGACGATGTGGACGTAGCCGCGGGTGTCGATCTTGCCGAGATCGCCGGTGATGAAGAAGCCGTCGGGGCGGAACTCGGCCCTGGTCTTTTCCGGCATGCGCCAGTAGCCGCCGAAGACGTTGCGGCCCCGCACCTCGATCATGCCGATCTCTTCGGGGCCCAGAACCCTCCCGCTCTCGGGATCGGCCACGCGGATCTCGACGCCGGGCAGGGGAAAGCCCACCGTGCCGGGCACGCGCTCGCCGTCATAGGGATTGGACGTGTTCATGTTGGTTTCGGTCATGCCGTAGCGCTCGAGGATGGCGTGGCCGGTCCTGGCGCTCCATTCCCGGTGCGTATCGGCGAGCAGCGGCGCGGAACCGGAGATGAACAGGCGCATATGCGCCGTCGCCTGCTTGGTCAGGCCCGGATGCTGCAGCAGGCGGGTGTAGAAGGTCGGCACGCCCATCATGGCGGTGGCCTTCGGCATCACCCTCATGATCAGGTCCGGATCGAACTTGGCCAGGAAGATCATCCGCCCGCCGGCGAGCAGCGTGACGTTGGTCGCCACGAAGAGGCCGTGGGTGTGGAAGATCGGCAGCGCGTGGATCAGGACGTCCTTGTCCGTGAAGCGCCAGAAGTCCACCAGCATGCGCGAGTTCGAATAGAGATTGTCGTGGGAGAGCATCGCCCCCTTGGAGCGCCCGGTGGTCCCGGAGGTGTAGAGGATGGCGGCGAGATCCTCCTTCGCCCGCGCCACATCGTCAATCTCGGCGGGCTTTCCCTTCGCCGCATCGAGCAGCGTGCCGTCGGCCGCCTGGCCGAGCGTCGCCACCCGCGGCACGCCCACCTTGGCGGCGAGCGCCTTCGCGGCCGTCTCCGTCTCCGGCCGCACCACCACCAGGCGCGGTTCGGCATCGCCCAGGAAATATTCGAGCTCGGCCAGCGTATAGGCGGTGTTGAGCGGCAGGAAGACGGCGCCGACCCTGAGGCAGGCGAGATAAAGCGCGATGGCGTCGGGCGACTTCTCCACCTGCACGGCGACCCGGTCGCCCACTTCGACCCCGTAGCCTTTCAGCGCATGCGCGAGCCGCGCCGTCTCCGCGAAGAGGTCGCCATAGGACCAGGTCCGTCCCTCCGGCGTCTCCAGGAACGGCTTCTCGGGATCGGCTGCGGCGCGGATCAGGGCGAACAGGTTGTCGGAGGGCATGGCGGGGCGTGCTCGGGCAGGGAAACCGGCACGGATCATAGGCGGCGATCCGCCGCGATGGCAGCATCGCATATCTGATCCGGGCTCGGTCAATCACATGCGTGATTTAACAGCAGAATACTGATTCCCGCGCTGGCCGCCCCGGCCGAAGAGTGACATCCTCATGACGACACAAGCGGAGGAAGCGAAAATGGCGACAGCGCGCGCAGTGAATCCGTCTGCCCAGGGTCGCGACGCGACGGCCGCCGTCGTCGGCCGGGTGCGGTCGATCACCGCCCAGGGCCTCCCCGATCCGATCCGCCAGGTCGCCAAACAGTGCATCCTCGACTGGTTCGCGGTCACGCTCGCCGGTGTGGAGGAGCCGCTGACGAAGATGCTCGTCGCCCAGGCCGAGGAGGATGGTGGCAATCCGATCGCGAGCGTCGTCGGCCAGCGGCGGAAGATGTCGACGCGCCAGGCGGCCCTGATCAACGGCGCGATGAGCCACGCGCTCGACTACGACGACGTCAATTTCTCCATGGGCGGGCATCCGACCGTTGCCGCGCTTCCCGGCATGCTGGCACTGGCGGAACAGCGGGGCGCCTCCGGCAAGGATGTGCTGGCCGCCTTCGTCGCCGGCTACGAGGCGCTCGGCATGGTCGGTCTGCTGGTCGCGCCGGGCCACTACGCCCGCGGATTCCACGCCACCGCGACGGTGGGCAGCTTCGGGTCGGCTGCCGCCTGCGCGCATCTGCTGGGCCTCGATGCGGAAGCCACGGCGCGCGCGCTCGGCATCGCCGGCACCCAGGCCGCCGGGCTGAAGTCCCAGTTCGGCACCATGTGCAAGCCGCTGCACGCCGGGAAGGCGGCCGAGAACGGCCTGATCGGCGCCCAGCTCGCTGCCCGCGGCTATACCTCGCGCACCGATATCCTCGAATGCGTGCAGGGTTTCGCCGCGACGCAGAGCCCTGACTTCAACATGGAGCGGTTGCTGGAGACGCCCCAGGGCGGCTTCCACGTGCGCAACAATCTCTTCAAGTACAACGCCGCCTGCTACGGCACCCACGGCGCAATCGAAGGTCTGCGCACGCTGGTGCGCGAGCAGGGCCTGAAGGCCGAGGAGATCGAGTCGATCCGGCTCAAGGTGGAGCCGGGCGCGGACAAGATGTGCAACATCCGCGAACCGAAAACGGGCCTCGAGGCGAAGTTCAGCCTGCGCTTCAACGCCGCGCTCTCGGTGCTCGGCGGCGACACCGCCGCGCCGGAAACCTATTCGGAGGCGACGGCCGCCGATCCGAAGGTGGTGCAACTGCGCGACCGGGTTTCGGTCGAGCCGCAGGGGCCGGACTGGGGGCATTCCGTCACCGAGTCGATCGTCGACCTGAAGACCGGCCGGCAGCTGCAGATCCGCCACGACACCGGAATCCCGGCCGCCGACCTGGACCGCCAGGGCGAGCGCGTCGCGGCCAAGTTCATGAGCCTGGTCGTGCCGGTGCTCGGCGAGAACAAGGCGAAGAGCCTCGCGGCCGCGGTCGACGGCCTGGAAGGCATGAAGGATATCGGCGCGCTGATGGATCTGGTGCGCGCCTGATCACGATCACGTCGAGAGGAAACGATGGACCAACCTGAATTCGTGAAGAAGGCGGTCTTGCGCCCCAAAGGCAACCGCTATGAGGATTTCGAGCCGGGCCGCGTCTTCCACCATCACTGGGGCCGCACCATCACCCAGGCCGAGAACGCGCTCTACACGACGCTCACGCTGCACTTCAATCCGCAGTACTTCAACGCGGAGTTCGCCAAGGCCATGGGCCATCGCGACACGCCGATCAATCCTCTCCTGGTCTTCAACACCATCTTCGGCATGTCCGTCGAGGACCTGTCGGAAGGCGGCGGGCCCTTCCTGTCGGTCGACGAGCTCACCTATCACAAGCCCGTCTACCCGGGCGACACCATCTTCGCCCGCTCGACCGTGGTCGACCGCCGTCCCTCGGGAAGCAATCCGAAGATGGGCATCGCCAAGTGGCATACCGAAGGGTTCAACCAGTTCGGCGAACTGGTCTGCGACTTCAAGCGCTCGAACCTGATCAACAAGCGCAACCCCTGAGCACCCGCCCATGACCTACATGACCGAAGAGCGGCGCCTGATCCAGCAGCAGGCGCGCGAGTTCACGATGAAGGAAGTCCTGCCGGTGGCGAACCGGCTGGATCCCGTCGAAGGCGAGATCCCGATGGAGCTGCGCGACAAGCTCGGCGAGATGGGATATTTCGGCATCCTGATCCCGGAGGAGTATGGCGGCCTCGGCCTCGGCTGCTTCGAGTACTGCCTGATCACCGAGGAACTGGCGCGCGGCTGGATGTCGGTCGCCTCCATCATCGCCCGCGGCAATAGCCTGATCGGCACCGAGCGGCTGTCGGAAGAGCAGAAGCGCGAGTTCCTGCCGAAGATCGCCCGCGGCGAGGTGCTGGGCGCCTTCTCCATGTCCGAACCCAATGCCGGTTCCGACATCGCCAACATCTCCTGCCGGGCGAAGCGGGACGGCGATTCCTTCGTCATCACCGGCAACAAGTACTGGTGCACCTTCGCCGACGGCGCCGACTTCCTGATCGTGATCGCGCGGACCGACGACGGCAGGCCGGGCCGCCGCCACGAAGGCCTGACCGCCTTCATGATCCCGAAGAAGCGCGGCGAACTGCCGCCGGGTGTGAAAGGGCACCCGATCCCGAAGATCGGCTATTTCGGCTGGAAGACCTGGGAACTCGCCTTCGACGGCTGCCGGGTGCCGAAGGAATGGATCGTGGGCGAGGAAGGCAAGGGCTTCTATCTCGCCACCCATGGCCTGGAGAAGGCGCGCGCGCATACCGCCGCCCGCTCCATCGGCCTCGCCCGCGGCGCGCTGGAGGATTCCATCGAATACGCGCACAGCCGCGTGCAGTTCAATCAGCCGATCGGCCAGTTTCAGGCCATCCGCTTCAAGATCGCCCAGATGGCGACCGAGATCGAGGCGGCGCGCCAGCTGATGTACCACGTCTGCAACGAGATCGATTCGGGACGCCGCTGCGACCTCGAGGCGTCGATGGTGAAGCTCTTCGCTTCCGAGATGGCGGAGCGCGTCACCTCCGAGGGCATCCAGATCCATGGCGGCGCCGGCTACACCAAGCTGCACGCTGTCGAGCGCTACTGGCGCGACGCGCGCCTGACCAAGATCTTCGAGGGCACTTCGGAGATCCAGCAGCGCATCATCTCCGACCGTCTGCTCGGGAGGTAACGCCGATGAAAATGTCCGACTACACCGGCAAGGACAACTACTTCGAGGACTTCAAGGTCGGCGAGGTGATGAAGCATGCCCGCGGCAAGACCATGGAGCCGCTGGAGCAGGTGATGATCACCAACCTGGTGATGAACACCGCCGAAGGCCATTTCAACGAAGACCTCATGGCCAAGCGCAGCGAAGGCTCGAAGTTCGCCGGCGGCAGGCGTGTCAGCTTCGGCGGCGTCAACATCTCCTTCTTCGTCGGCATCGCGAGCCAGGATACGGCCGAGAACGCCATCGCCGAGCTGGGCATGGACAAGATCAAGCTGATGTCGCCCGTGTTCCATGGCGACACCCTCTATGCCTATAGCGAGGTGCTGGAGACGAAACCGGCGGACCGCGACGATGCCGGCATCGTGCGCTTCAAGCACTACGGCGTGAACCAGGACGGCAAGCAGATCTTCGAGGGCGAGCGCACGGTGCTGATCAAGCGGCGCAGCCATTGGGGAGACAGATAGGTGGGGGGCGAGGAATAGCATGCCCGCCACCGGCTTCGGGGCGCTCGACGGAATCAGGGTCATCGACCTGACCCTGATGCTGGCCGGCCCCTTCTGTACCCAGATGCTGGCCGACCAGGGGGCCGAGGTGATCAAGGTGGAGCCGCTGGAAGGCGACGGCACCCGCCGCTCCGGCCCGTTCCGGCCCGAGGACAAGCTCCGCGCCTTCGGCGGCTACTACGCCTCGGTCAACCGCAACAAGCGATCGATCGCGCTCGACCTCAAGACCGAGGCCGGGAAGGAGATCCTGCTGAAGCTGATCGACGGCGCCGATGCGGTGGTCGAGAACTACCGCGCCGGGGTCATGGATCGCCTGGGTCTCGGCTACGAGGTGCTCGCCGCCCGCAACCCGAGACTGGTCTATGCCGCCATTCGCGGCTTCGGAGACCCGCGCACGGGAGAGAGTCCCTATTACGACTGGCCGGCCTTCGACGTGGTCGCCCAGGCGATGGGCGGCATCATGCAGATCACCGGCCCCGACAAGGACACGCCGATCAAGGTCGGTCCCGGCGTCGGCGACCTCGTGCCCGCGGCGATGTGCGCCTTCGGCATCTCCTCCGCGATGCTGCGCGCGGCACGGACGGGCAAGGGGCAGTTCGTCGACGTGTCGATGGTCGACAGCATCCTGTCCCTCTGCGAGCGGATCATGCACCAGCATTCCTTCCAGGATGCGAT
>VFQQ010001062.1_pt1 | contig 42342 bp, 65 predicted proteins | sample 3512341 | NCBI WGS metagenome assembly VFQQ01 (sample SAMN10412373, study PRJNA504923) | tailings metagenome | isolation source: Relicate 2 Philex TSF1 revegetated site | place: Philippines: Tuba, Benguet | collected 2017-08-29 | reverse complement strand
GATGCCGCCGCCTGCCACCGCCACCCCGCCCATGCCGCCGCCGCCCATGCCACGGCTTGAGTGTGAGCAAGCCATTATTGCTGCAGGCCATGAGTGCCCACACACGGGCAGTGGTGCTGCTGGCCGTTGCCGCCCTGGCTACCATCGCCGATGGCGCTGCAATCTCTGTTGCTGACTACCAAGCCATCGTTGCGGGCGTGGGCACGATTGCCACAGGTGCTGCACGATGTCCGCTTGCGAACAGCCACGAGCCGCCACCAGTTTTAGCCTGTGCCTGACAAGCCTACGTCGCCGACGGCAAGCAGCATGCCGCTATGTTGTGCAGTCCTGGAAGTGCTGCGCTGCCGCAATGCTGCTGCTGGGCGGTGCAAGTTGCTGCTCAGCTGCACAGTATGCTTGGCAGAGGCAGCAGGCAGCCGCCGCCTTGCCGCCGTGCACGCACCTGCGGCTGGCCTAGCGCTGAAGCATCCCTTTCCCCTCTCCTCTAAATCAGGTTCATTTTCTGGCTCCCGGATCTTCCACTGGGGCGACACGTTGACCATCGCCAGCGATGGCGACAGGTGGGCGGGCGCTCGCTCCTGCGAGGCAGCAAGTGACACCTCATGCTGTGGCCTGCAGCAGCCGCCAGAGGCAGCTGTGCTACGCATGTGCTAGCTAGTGCACGTGAGGACAGATGCTCGCACCGCTGTGCTCGGCCCAAGGCCTTCAGCTGGCTGTCGTTTCGTTGCCGCTGGTGCTGTACCATACAACCGCATGTGCCGCATCACACTCCCTCCCCCCAACACCTCCGCACCTATGCAGCGCCATGATTGCCGCGGGCGTCTACGGCTCGGGCCGAGTGCTTGCGGGTGGCCACGAAGGCATGCTCAATGCCGACCAGACATCCAACCTGGGCAGGCTTGTGCGCAACGCTGCCAAGTGGGCGGCGGGCGGCAAGTCGACCGGCATTCGCATTGCCACCAACGACGACGGCTGGGCTGGCGCCAGCGGGCTGCTCGCCACCATTGCATCCCAGGTGAGATCTCGGCAATGGTCGGCATGCGTGCTGGCAACATCTGTTGCCATGCATGCCGGACACGCCCTTACTAGACGGGCGTGGATTTGATGCCATGCCGCCGGCGCCCCTTGCTGCCACAGAGCGGCGGCGTGTTCACCAGTGCCGGCAAGGTGCTGCCCGGCAGCCTGTCCACGTCAGCCGTGGATGTGTACATCGCCAAGTGAGTTTCACTTGGTCTCTTGGCGTAGCAGCGTGATACAAGCTGCGGCACAAATGCATAGCTGGCATCAGTGCTCATTCTGCATGGCTGCCGCTGCCACGTGCTGCCGAGATGCATGGTGCCACGCAGCTGCCGTTATGTTGATGTGTCATGCTTGTCAAACTGCCCTGCCCCTGCTGCACCCATTGCCGACCGCAGCGGCCAGATCCGGGGCAGCACCAGCAGCATTGGCGGTACCGCCGCTGCCACCGTACAGTCGTTTGTGAGCGGCGGCGGCGGCCTGCTGGTTGCATCCCAGACCTGGTACTACGGCGAATCGGGCCACCCAATCAATGAAGTGCTCAACAAGATGGTGCGCTTGTGTTGGTTGTGTTGGACTTGCATGGACGCCGCCACTGGCACTGCAGCAGCTGTGAATTGCAAGCCGACGTCTGCCGCAGACGTCTGCCGCAGGCTGCACACACCCCTGTCCATCTTAGTCCCGTCTGGCTTCCCTCCTTCATCCCTGCCCACACAGGGCTTCCTTGTGAGCTCCGATGGCGCACAGGCCGACACCACTCCAGATGCCACCACACCACCCTCCCAGTGGGGCAACATTGACAACCGAGTGGCCTGTTTGGACCAGGGCTGCCGCGGCACACTGGGCAGCGCCTGCATGATGCTGACCAGCTCAGCCGTCAACACCCAAAAGTGGGCGATCAACAAAGCAAAGCCGTATGCCGACAGCGGCGCATCCTTCATGGCGGCCCTGGGGCTGGTGAGGCTGGGTGGAAAGCCTTGTGTGCCAAACCTTGTGTGCCAGGCCGGGCGCAAATGGGCCTAGAGAGCGTCACAGGGAGGGCGCCATGACATGCTGTGCTGCGCTGTGCTGTGCCGCCCTGCCGTGGCCATTCTTTCTGCACGACGGTCAGGAACTACCTGCCACTCCTTTCACTGTGCTTCCACTGCAGGCGGCTTACCGCCCCGGCGTCAACCTAGGCAAAGCGGCGTGCGTGGCTTTGCGTGAGCTTGCCCCCGGCGTGCCGCCTTCGCCGCCCGCTCCTGTACCGGCGCCGCCCAGGTGGGTGGCTGAACAGTCTGCAGCGTACACTGCCTGCCGCACCATGCCGCCGTGCTGCAGCAAGATCTGATTTCTCGAGCCCTTCTCACTCAAACCGCGGCTGCCACCACGGCCACTGTTGCTCACTCCACACCCAGCCGCCCACCCAGCCACCTGCCGCCCACCCTGCAGCCCTCCCTTGCAAACCGAAGATGTGGGCGCCGCCGACTATGCTGTGCTGGCTGAGGGCGTGGGCACGGCAACCAACTCATGGATTGCGTCCTCCCACCACCTTTGGGGCCATGCCATGGCGATCGCAGTCGCAACCTCGGGCGGTGTCTTCGTCAGCGGTGAGCGCCAGCGAAGCGGAGATGGCGGGCCGCTTGTTAACCGCTAAACTTTACTGCTACCAGATTATCTTGCCCAAAACGTGCAGCGGGTTGGCGGCTGCATCCCCGCGCCATGGTCTGACCTGCCCTTGCATGCCGCCCCTCCTCCCCGGAGTGCAGCCACCAAGCATGGCGCGGGGCGGGCACTCCACTTCACGCACGACGGCATGCTGGGCGTCTGCTCATCCGGCTGCGCCACCAGCGGCTTTGGCCGGCTGGTGTATAATGCCGCGCTGTGGGCGGGCAGCGTGCGGCGGGAGGCGGGGCAGCCCATCCGCGTGGCGGGCTCTACCAGCTATGGCACCAACATTGCCGGACACCTGCAGGCACATGTGCGTGGCCTTGGGTCAAGGGTGTTGGCCGCCCTGCTGTGTGCCGCAGAACAGCTTAGCATGTGGCATGCTGCTCACGCATGCTGGCCATGCATTGTGCAGGTTGCCAGCCGGACAGCGATTGGCAGCTGCTGCCAGGTGCTCTGGCGGAACAGAGGCCCCCAGCGATGATGAACGCATGCTGCCTTCCTCACTAGCTGCCGCCCTTGCTGCCGCCCGCCTGCCGCAGAACTCCAGCGTGTTTGCCAACATGGGAACCCTCGCGCATGCCTACATCTCTGTCAATGATGCCGACTTGTACATTATGTCTGGCTACGACAGCGAGCTGGCCAGCCAAGCGGCCACCATTCGCGCCTTCATCGCGGCAGGCGGCGGCGTGCTGGTGGCGAACCACGTGAGGCCGGAGGGGATGTAGTTTGGGAAGGGTGCGGGGTTGGAAGCAGCTGCCTTGCTACGTTGACGAAGCCCGCCGCTCAAGCAGCACACCCATGCAGAGAAACTGAGGCTTGGTCAATAGTGAAATGTATTGGGCGATGACATGCCATTCCGCCGCCACTGCCGCTGCCGCCACTCCACCCTTCAGGCCTGGTCGTGGGGAGGCGAGGAGGCGGCCCTGCCGGCCAACGTCCTGCTGGCTCCCCTGGTGAGTGAGCACATATATGTTAATATATATTTTGAATATATATTCGGATGCTGCCCCGCTGTCGTTGGTGGCTGGATTCGCCTGACACGATGTGCACGGCGAGGCTGTGCCCTGCTCAGAGTGAGGGTGATCACCACCGGGTGTCTTGCAGTTGCGGGGCGTATCGTCATGGGGAAAACGGTTCGAGAACAGTTGTGATGCATACCTTAGTATGGATGACATCGGGTTTTGGACTGCCTGCTGTCCAACCCAAACGGGGGTGCAGCACAATCGGTCCAGTGGCGGCCGGGCAGGTGGAGCAAACGGCACCGTGCATCCGCCGCCGCCGCCACGGGGTTGCATGTGCCAACCTCAGCTCAGGGACGTTCTCCAGCTTCGTTCACTTTGTAATCGCGAGAGGCATTCTTTGGCTGCAGCCTGCAGCCAAGGCTGCAACAGACCTCGGCTTTCGACAGCTCTCGCTGCTGGGGTTGAGCGGCCTTCCGGATGGCTGGGACTGCTGATGCAGCATCCTATCATTGCGTTGGCAATGGCCGATCGGCGCGCAGGCAAGCTATCCGCGAACTTGCAACTCGTGGGTTTCCCGAGCCTCTTCGGCGGGACGGGCACCTTTCTGGAGGGTCGCGTTGGTCTTGCGGCATTGTAAAGTCATAAAGTGAGCGCGCCAGCCTGCAGAGCCGCCCGACGCCCCCAGACCGCCACTGCCGCCGCCGCCATCTCCGTGCCTCACGCCTGGCTTGCCTGCTCAGGCTGCCGGCCGGTCAGCTCTTTGCACGTTGGCGTCGCTGCTATGCACGTCACCAGGAGGCTGCAATGTTTCGAGCTTGCATTCTGGCCTCCACAAAATAATGGTGCCAGCCTGCGGTGGGTGACGCGAGTCTGCCGCGCCGAAAGCCGGCCGCCCAAAGCCCTCCCTCCAGTGCTCTTCAGCACTGCAAATGCATGGATTGAAAGCCGTGAAACACTATGTCATGCCCTTCGATAATATGGAGTTCAGGTCTCGCCGCAAACCTCCTGTCCTAAGGGCCCATCACTTACCACCGGTGCTGCCGCCGTGCTGCCGCCTGGTCCTGTGGCCCCTGTTGACACAGCTGCCGCATTGCCCCACTTGTGCAGGGCATTGTCATCAAGGGCGACGGCCCCTGGGGCGAGGAAGCCACCTTAGATCCGACCACCCCACCCACCGCCTGGGCCAAAGCCGAGGCCCGAGTGACTTGCCTGGACCAGGCCTGCCGCGGCACCGTGGGCAGCCCGTGCGTTGCGCTGAGCACGAGCGCGGTGAATGACAACAAGGGCATGGTTGCCGGTGTCAAGCCGTACACTTCAGATTCTCCCAATGCCGCATTCCTGCTGGCGCTGGTTCAGGTGGGGCAGGGGCTGTGGTGCTTGCAAGCGGGGCTTTCTTTGACGTGCACTTGCGGGCTGAGAGATGCAGCTGCTTGTAGGAGCAGCAGCTGCAGAAAAGCTGCATGTCGCCAGCCGCTCCCTTCTGATCCGACACTGCCTCACTTGTTGCGCACCACCCTTGTACCGCAGGCGGCCTACCGCCCAGGCATCAACCTCGGGAAGGATGCATGCGCGGCGCTGCGTGAGCTGTCGCCGCCGGCTCCCCCTACCGCCGCCTCGCCGCCGCCGCCTCCCAGGTGCCGCACGCCACATGCCAGCCTTGTGCTGCTATTGGACTTGCAGTTGTTGCTTGCTCACTGGGGCCACAGCAATAATAAGGAGCAGACAGGGGTTGTGCTGGTGCTAACAATTGCAGCACAACTGCTGGTGTGCATCGCCAGCTGGTGAGCCCTGCACAGCGACCCATTCCACCCAGGCAACACTCCAGCCACCTCCTTGCCTCCGCTCTCTTGTGCTCCCCTCATTCTGCCTGCAGCCCCCCAGTGCAAGCCCAAGACGTGTCAGCCGCCGACTATGCCGCGCTCGCCGCCGGCGTGGGCACCCCTAGCGCCGTGGCCAACTTCCAGGCTTCCTATCATGCGCTGGCAGGCCATGCCATGGCCATCGTGGTCAGCGCTGGAGGCACCCCCACCATCAGCGGTGAGGCGGGCTGTGGGGATGTTGCCGGGCAGGTGCTAGGAGGGCTGGCCATTGACCAAGCGGCAGCCAGTGGTTCCTTGCAATCGTTGCATGGCATGCATGAGGAACCCGCCAGGAGCGCACCTCAGCGCACATTGGCCCCGCTCTGTCCCTTGCAGCCACCAACTATGGCGCCGGCCGGGCGCTTCACTTTGGCCACGAAGCCATGCTCAGTGCCTGTTCGTCCGGCTGCGGCACCAGCGGCCTTGGCAGGCTGGTGTACAATGCCGCGGTGTGGGCTGGCAGCGTGCGGCGGGAGGCTGGGCAGCCCATCCGAGTGGCGGGCTCAACGAGCTATGGCACCAGCATTGCCGGACACCTGGCGGCGCATGTGAGGCCTGCTGCATGAAGCATTCATGCTGCACCTTGGCTTATTATGGTATCCGAGCGCCCTTCTCTGCACACACTGTGTGCCCTGCCCCGCTTTCTCCACCTCCTGGCACAGCAGCACTTGGGGTTTGCATGTTGTCCAGCTGAACCCCGTGCCGCCGCTGCGCCTTGCTAATCGCACACAACCTGCCCTTCCCGGCCCGCAGGACTCTGCCACTTTTGCCAACATGGGCACCATCGGGCATGCCTACATCTCTGTCAACGATGCCGACCTTTACATTGTGTCTGGCTTTGATGCGGCTGTGGGCACCCAGGCAGCCACCATCCGTGCATTCGTGGCGGCAGGCGGCGGCCTGCTGGTGGGAAACCAGGTGAGGCTGCAGCATATGCTGTGTCCCTTGCTATCTTTCTTTCAGCAGCAGCAGCGAGGGCTTGCAGTTGGCAGGCGTGCGCGCAGACTTTGTTTCGAGTTGCCGAGTTTAAGTGCCACCCTGCTGAGACCTGCCAGCGGCTCAGCATTCACTCTTGCACCTTGCTTTCTTGACCAGGTTTGGTCCTCCGCCGGTGATCAGGCCACCCTGCCAGTTAACGTCCTGCTCAATCCAATGGTGCGCCCGCCGTGCCTGCTGTGCGCCCGCTGTGGCCGCTGTGGTTGTCACTGCCATGCTTCAAACCGCACCGCCCTGCAGTGGCACGCTCTCCAGCTCCAGCGGATTGCATGCATGCCTCAGCATGCTGCACACACTGCACCCGCTGTTGCTTGGCTGCCGCCCGCCGCCGCCCAGGTGGATCATTTGTTGACCCGCCCGCGCTGTGCATTCCACCGCCCCCGCAACCCAAGTGCAGGGCATACTGGTGGTCAAAGAAGGCACGAGCGAGGCTCCGCTGGCAATGGACCCAGCTAAGCCGCCCTCCCAGCTCGCCAACGCCAATCGGGCAAGGCTCATGGGCACCGTTTTGGTTGCAGCTGGCAGTCAAACTGGCCAGGGCTAATGAGCGGGATGCGGCGTACATGTCTACTGGGTTGATCTGGAAAAGTATGCCGCACGTGGCAACTGGCCAATCAAGCTGAGCGTGCCGCAATGCGTATGCCCACCCCTGTGCAGGCGCTGGACTGCCTGGTGGTAACGATGAGGGACAACAACACGTCCCACCCCTGCTACATGGCCAGTGACAGCGCCCTCACAGCAGTGCGTTGCCTCTGGCCAACGGTGTTGCAAAGCAACCAAGCGTGCCGGCTGTCCCGCTGAAAAAGCGTGGCGGCGCCTGCTAGTTCCAGTGTGTTGCAGCTGCAAGCGGCGCTCGGGCCGCCCCCACAGCTGGCGCCGCCCCGGCCTCTTGCTGGCCGCCGCGCCTGACTTTGATTCCGCCGTTTCCACTGCCCGCAGTTGTTAGAGCGCGTGACCGGCGGCCTGACGCTCATCGCTTGGGGCGACCCCTTCTGGCAGGAGCTGAAGGGCGTGAGTCGCCCGTGGCCAGCAGACACAAAACCGCAATGCATTGGACTGCGTTTGGGGACGCTGCCTGCTCACGAGGCACCTCACCGTGACGGCGTGCCCATATGTCATCCGCCCTCGCTCCGCTTGTCCTCCCCACCCCAGCATGCCCGGCCTTCCTAGCAGAACATTGAAGCTGGGGCATCCCCTGCCCTGCTGCAGTACGAGCAGGCAGCCCCCAGCAGCACAACGGGCATCAACGGCGAGAAGGAGACGAGCGTTCCGGGCGGACGAGTCGTCCGCAGATCCGCCGATGGGCTGGGGGTGAGGAAGCCATGGGAGGGAGGACGTGCAGCGTGATGTGCGGTTTGAGCAAAGCAGCCGCAGTTGGACTGCTGATTTGGCACACAGTGGTGGTGGCCTTGCAGGCAGCTGCTGAAAATAATTCATAATTAGATTGCAGCTGTTTACTGGCTTAGAATGCAAAGGAATGTCTGTTGATGCCCAGACCTGCTGCTTTTCCCCTGCCCCTGCCCCTCCTCTCACTGCAGGCGTTTGCCAGAAACCTGAGGTACCGGTACGCTCCGGTGGACGAGCTGGATCACAGCCCCGATGCTCAGGTGTGCAGCTGACTGGCTGGCTGGATATCACACCTCTATGTTGGCAGCAGCAGCGGCGGCAGAATGATGCAGGCGATATCAACCGTCAAACAGATTGCACGGCGCTGTTGGGCAGCCGGTTGGACAGCTGCTGAGCACCCTGAAGGGTTTGCACCAAGGCGGTGGTGCTGGCAGGCTGCTTGGAAGATGAAACAGCTCCCTAGCCGGCATGCATTACCCCTGCCAGGGGGTGCAGTGCACCAGATTTGAGTGGCTGCTCCCTACCCCCCACCTCGCCCCGCCCCTCAGTTCTTTCCTGGCCTGCCGCCGGCCGGCACCCAGCCGATTTCCGGCACAGTAACACGCACCGTCAACGGCAGCCAGCTGGGGACCCAGTGGCAGTGCCTGGGGCTGTGGGCCATGGCCGGTCAGGTGGTGCAGGTGAGTCATGTATCAGTGCTTTGCCCACCATGCTGGCGTTTCACCACTGCGCGGGCACCTGTGGGTGTGCGATCGCAGGGGTGGTTCAATGGCCTGATTTGTCGCAGCTGCCTTTCAGGGCGGAGCTGGGCCGGCTTTGGCAGCAGGCGTGAGACTCTCGAGTTGTGCTGCCTCTGGCAGCGCGAGTGCCACGTGAGTGCACATATGAGTGCACACGTGAGTGCTAGCTGCGCCTGCTGCCACCTGAGCCATGGGGTTGCCTGTTGCTCCCCCGCCTGCAGGTGACCGTGCCGGAGTCTCTCGTTGCCACCGGCGGCGCAACCCTGCACATCGGCGGGTGGACGGACTGGCTGCACAGGCGAGGCTTTTTTGCTGTGCAGCCTGAGCTGGCAATCATTGGATGAGCAGGATTGGTGCTTGTGGGTTACTTCCACACGTTGTGCCGCCTGAGAGCCAACCGCGCATTACCATTTGCCGCACCTGACCGCAGGAAAGTGGAGTGGGCCCGCCTGCCGGACATGGTCCGCCGGTTCTCTATCAGCAGCGCAACCACGCGCATCGGCAGCGCGTTTGGAGGTCAGCCTGCTGCACTGCCTGCTGTGCTGCCCATGCTGCCGGCTGTGCTGTACCCACGCTGCCTGAGTGTTCGACTGCTGCGTGTGGCGGCCTGTGCGATTCTGATGCGTTGCTCATGTATGTTGTCTGCAACGTGCTGAAGGCACAGGGCGGACATGCATTTCACTGCCTGCAATTCCACCTGCCTCCCCCTTTGGTCCTGCAGGTCTCATCTACATCACCGTTCCCAGCGGCCGCAACCTGGGTGCGCTCAGCGTGCAGGTGTCAGGTACGCGTTGCAATGCAATTGCAGCAGGGGCAGGATGGAGGGCAAATGGCGGCTGCAGAGATGTTTGATGAAGCCCCTAGCCTGTGGGTTGAGCAAACTGTTGCAACCACCTGCGCCCCCCTTTACCAATTGCAAATGCAGGCGGCGCCATCTGGGCCCCTTACTTCTCGGATGGTGTGTCCGACCACATTTCACAAGTGCTTGCAGTCAATTTTCACCGCCTTTCCCCCGTGCACGTGCAGGCGGTGCCATCTGGGCCCCCTACTTTGCTGAAGGCGTGTCCGACCCCGCAGACTGGCCCAACCAGCTGCAGCACCCGGCGCCTTGGGGCGAGATCCGGGTCAGTTGCAACATTGGATGGATGGACAGCGCACCGTGCCACCCAGCTGCGCACGACTGCCAGTCGTCGCTGCGCTGCCGCTTGGCAGGGCTGAAACATCGTCCAATGTCGTCTTTTTCTGCCCCACATGTGCAGAGCCCTAAGTTTGCGATTGCCAGCCCCCGCACCAGCCAGCGCAAGATGCTGCCCACCCCCGACAAGCTGCTGCGCATCGTGCAGCACTGGAACACGGTGAGGTGGGGGGAAGGGGCAGTGAGTGGCGACCCACAATGGCAACATCTGTGCAGTGGTTTCGTGTGCGTGTGTTTGAAGCGTGAGCTCTGCACCGTGCCTGGCAGGACCTGGATGCATGCGCCAAGACAGCCGGCATCAACCTCAACACCATTGCAACTAAACTTGCAGGCCCTGGACGCGTGCGCCGAGATGGCGGGCATCAGCCCCAACCGCGACAGGGAGGAGCGATTCCAGCACGACATCGACATCTCCGCTGGCTACATGTGAGTGGGATTTTGCACTGCCATTCACCGCTGTTGCCTGCAGGGCCTGCGCAGGGCAGTTGCTTGCACACCTCTACATTCTCTGCCTCCTGTATGCGAGGCTGCCTGCCTGCTTGTTTGTCGGCCAGCCTGCCCAATGGCGACAGGGGTCTGACCTGCCTCCCTTGGTCAGCCAGTTTGTCCCATGCAGGCACTCTGGCTACCCGGTCATGACGTTCCTGGATGTGAGTCGAGTGGATGCTTGCTTGCATATGCGTGTGTCGCTGCGCGGCTTGCTGTTTGAGCGCAGCCCGCACATTAACATGCAATCGAACCACTGCCTGCCTGCCTGGGTGCTATCTTGCAGGTGGTCAATTCCACGCTGGACGTCACCAGCTGGAAGTGGTGAGCTGCAAAACAAACTGGCCAATACAGTAGTTGAACTGAGGCACACACACTGCGCAGAGCGGTAGCGCAGTGAAGCCCACGGCGCCCTCTGCATGGGGCAGCGGCAGCCGCAGCCCGCTGCCGCCCTGCTTGCCGTGCATTCTTCTCACTCATTTGATGTATTGCATGTCATTGCAGGGGCCACTTCCACGAGCTCGGCCACAACCACGCGCGCGGCGAGTGGAACCCGCCAAACGGTGGAGAAATGGTGCCCAACTTCTTCTCAGGTGCTGCGCTGTGCTTTGGTGCGCTGTGCACGCTTTGCTAGGCTGTGCCACGCTGGCCTGCTGTGACGGATGCCCAGCTGGATGGCAGGGTGGGGAGCATCAGCTACGACAGCTGCGACAGCAGGGAGGGAGTGATTGCCAGGCTCGCAAACTGAATGCGCTGAAATCTGAGCTGAGCAGGTTCTGACTCGTCCCCTCCCACGTGCTCCTGCTTTTTGGTCGCCAGCCATCCAAATGTACCGTGCCCTCAACATCACCACGCCCGCCAACTACTATGGTGCGCTGCTGCTGCCGCGCTGCTGCTGCTGCTGCTGCTGCTGCTGCTGCCTCAGAGGTGCCTGCTTCTGCTGCTGCTGCTGTCGAGCTGCTGCTGCTGCTGTCATATTGCTGGTGACAGGCTGTCGCTTCTTGCCCCTGCCACATATGCTGCTGTAGCTGCTGCTGCTGCTGCTGCTGCTGCATTGCCAGCGCACTGAGGACCGCCACATATTTGCCACACCAAAACGGGCACACGCACGCACGCAGCACCCAGCTGACCCTGCTGCCCCCGCCTCCCAACAGGCTGGTATGGGAACGACTACAGCTCGCGCTACGCAAACCGCCGGGCGCACAAGGCGCGCGTGGCGGCGGGCGAGCAGTTTGATGCGTGGGCCAACCTGGAGGACGTGGGCGGGCTGATGCTGGATTCCATTTTCGAGGTGAGGGGTTGAGAGATCTGTACCTAGGCAGCGGTACCAGCATCAGGGGAGATCAAGTGCTGTGGGCTGCATTGCCGCTAAATGATGGTTACTTTCTGACAAAAAATAACCGTAACCTCACCCGGCCCCGCTCTGTCTCCCCATCAGGCCATGGAGGACCCTCGTTGGGAGCCCTTTGAGCTGCTCAAGAAAACGCTGGCCAGCTGTGAGTCGGGCGCCTGTTGTAGCTCAGTCATGCGTGCTTCGCTTTGGGGCCACTGTGCCTCAGGAGCCAGCGCTCAGCGCCCAGTGCTGTGTGCAGCACAGCCGCCTCCATGCATGCGCATGCGGCTGGCTGGCTGGCGCTGTGCACACGTTGGGCACCCCATGTGTGCAGCAGCATGGCTTGTGATGCGCTGCACCCTGCTGCAACCCCGCCCCAACAGACTGGACCAACCCGAAGCCTGGCTCAGAGGACGTGCGCCAGGTTTGTGCAGGCTGCTGAAAGCATATTGTTGGCGGGCAGTTTTACCTGCGCTTGTCGTGCACCACCGTCGGAGCAGGGTCCAGCCAGTGAAAAGCCCAGTGAAAAGCGAAGGCTTGCACACCGTCGCCGCTGGAGCACAGCGCTCGGAGCGCTGCACATCTCTTTCCGGCTTCTTCAACTGCATTGCCTTCTGCTCCCTGCCACCACTACACAGTACTGGATCAAGCGCCAGTCGCAAGTGGCCCAGCTGAACATGGCTCCCTACTACAAGGCCTGGGGATGGCCAGTGGAGGCAGCTACAGAGGCGGCGCTTGCAGCGCTGCCCGTGTACCAGCTGCCTGCCTACTCACCTCCCTCGCCACCCACCCCGCCGCCGCCGCCCTCGCCGCCAGCTCCCCCTGTTGCGCCCTCTTCTATCGGCGCTGCCGACTATCAAGCGCTTGCTGCCGGCGTGGGGACCGTTGCAACAAGTGAGCGGTGGAAGCGGGGGGTGGTGTGGTGATGCGGCAGGGAGGTGCTGATGAACAGCTGTGCACAAGTGGCGCGCCACTGCACCGCTCTGGGCCGCTCTGGGCCAGTTGCCTTGAACACGTTGGGCACACACATCTTCCTCCTTGATGCAGGCGGCTTTTTATCCTCTAAAATCTGGCTCTATGGAGACACCTTGGCAGTCGCCACTGAGGGGGACAAGTAAGTGCAGGGGGAGCGCGCAAAGCTGCGGCACACTGCGCCACCTGCAAACAGTGCAAACGAACGAACGTTTCTCCCTTGGTTTTTGAAGCGGCCACCAGCGCTGCGTGGCACACAACTGTCTGCCTAGACCAAACCAGCTGCAACAACCTGCCTCCTGCCACCTGCCACCCCTCCCCCCACGCAGCCCCTTCATAGCGGCGGGCACCTACGGCAAAGGCCGAGTGGTCGTGTTTGGTCATGAGGGCATGATAGGCGCTGCTGCTTCCTCAAATCTGGGCAAGCTTGTGCGCAACTCGGTCCTGTGGGCCGCGGGCAGCCGGGCCTCTGGCATCAACCTGGCAACCAACCATGGCGGCTGGGCCGGCCTGCTGGGCCAGCTGGAAGGCTCCAACACCAGCCTGTTCACCAGCTTTGATGTGGTGTCTCCCACCAGCCTGCCAACCAATGACTATGACATCGCTGTGTACATCGCAAAGTGAGGGGTGCCCTCATGCTGCTGCTGGTTGCAGACGGCTGTTCCCGCTGCTGCTGGGCGCAGATGATGACTGCTGCTGAGCGAGCGGCGTGCGCACCTGGCATCTTGCGCCAGTCGCTGTTGATGGACCTGCGATGCCATGCCTGCCATGCCTGCTGACTCAACAAGCACTCCGGCTGTCCGCTCCTTCACCTGCAGCGGTTGGGACAGTCAACTGGTGCCTGCTGCGCTGGCGGTACGCCGCTGGGTGGCAGAGGGCGGCGGCCTTGTGATCGGCGCGCAGACCTGGTCCAGCGGGCAAGTGGGGCACCCCATCAACGTGCTCCTCAACGAAATGGTGAGCCCCTTGATCGGTCAGTCATGAACCAAGCAGTTTGGGCTGGAGACAGACTCCCGCAAGGTTGTCAGCTCTCGGCCAGGCAGTGCTCAGGGCGCCCACCCGTGCCTGCTGGAGCCCTGGTTGTGTACTGGAGACACCGCACCATACTCCCTTGCATCACCGGCAGCACCCCGCCTCTCTCCTTCGCACCCGCTCCCACAGGGCTTCATTGTGAGCTCCAACGGTTTGAGCTCCAATGCCACCCTGGACCCCAGCACCCCGCCCTCCCAGTGGAGCCGAGCAGACGGCCGGGTGGCCTGCTTGGACCAGGCCTGCCGCGGTACCGGCGCCTGCGCGTCGCTGGACAGCAATGGCATCACCGCCTCCAAGTGGCTGGTCAACCAGGTCAAGCCGTACGCTGCGCCCGATGCCGCATTCCTGACGGCGCTCGTCCAGGTCAGTGTGTGCGCTGTGGTCGGCATCCTGTGGTCTGACTGCCATGCTTTGTGCGGGGCTTTGCATGTCCTGCCGCCTGGATGCATCTTGCTGGTGGTGCAGAGGGCCACTTATGCCGAAGGCAAGTCGAGCTAATCAGGCCGTCACCGCCCTGCCAGGCACCGCGATGACCTGCATCAATCGCTGCCCACTCGTGCTGCCACAGGCCACCTACCGGACCGGATTTGATGCGAACAAGTCTGCCTGCACCGCGCTCAAGGAGCTGGCGCCTCCCGCGCCGCCACCGGCCGCCGCGTCTCCGCCGCCTGCTGGCTCCCCGCCTCCCTCACCGGCCCCGCCTGCACCAAAGCCGCCCTCGCCGTCTCCGCCCTCACCTGCGCCGGCTGCCGCCTCGCCGCCGCCGCCGACACTGTCGCCGCCGGCAGCCAGCGCATCGCCGCCTCCCAGGTGGGTTGTGGGGCAAGCTTTTTCAGTGTTGGAGCATCTTCAGGAGTGCGGTAGCCATGCACCTGTGCCTGACATGGCACATGCTGTGTAGCCATGCTCACCGCCTGCCCAATGCCCTGCCTGCTGCAGTGCCAAGTCGCCTCCGCCGTCTCCCGCTCCAGCCAGCAAGGTTCCGCCACCGCCGCCTTCACCGCCGCCGGCTGTGCCAGGCCTGGCTTATACGCTGGTGCGAGGCAACTTCTCCACCCTGCCATCGCACCAAGCCAACAAGTGAGCGCAAGGGCGCTAAAGTGATGGCTAGGATGGCAAGGGGATGCATAGTTGGCGCTAGCTAGCGCAGCCTTGGCACGGCCGGCTTTGCAGTGGCATCAGCTGCTGAAGGGTGGCATGTGCCCTGTCCCTAGTGCCAAGGGCACTCAGCTGAGGCTGCAAGCTCGGGCTGACCAGCCCCTGACATATTGACCCTCCGCCCCTCAATTGTTAACCTCTCCTGCGCAGGGTGGTGGAGCGGGGCACCCTGACTCGCCTGGGCACGGGCTACAGCTGCAACCCGTTGCTGCCGCCCAACACACCCCAGGCCTGCGTATCAGCCAAGTACCGTACTCAGTTTGCCGTCCGCGCCGCCGGCCGCCTGCGGGTGGCCGCAAAGGATGTCAAGGGAGGCAAGGCGGTGCAGCTGCTGCTGGGCGCAAGCGGCACCGCACGAGTGACGGTGACCTCCAATGGATCGGTGGTCGCCACCCTCAACATCACTGGTGGGTGGCTCGCTTGCGCAACAGCTGCGCAGGCCTGTGTGGATTGCAGAGCTGCGTTTGCTTGCGTCGATCCGCCGCGCTGGAGCCTGCGCAGCTGCAACGGCCGCGGGAAAGCGGCTGCTGGTCCCCGGTCGCACCCATCAAAACATGTCCCATGGCCATGTTTGGGGTGCACAGGCTGCTCATGCTGCTGTGCGCCCGCCTGCTGCAGGGGCCAAGACGAGCACATCTCAGACGGCCAGCGTGCAGCTGCCGGCGGGCAACGCCGACATTGTTGTTGAGGTGCGCATGGGATGCGGCGCAGCTGCGCTTGCAGCACTTCGCAGCAGCTGGCGCCTGTGAGGGCGCATGCGTACAAAGCAGCACATCGAGCTGAGTATTGGCTCCATTACAGCCCGGCACAGCTCAGATTGTGCTTGCTGAGCGCCGCATGGCTCAAACTTCCGGCTCGCTTCTGCAGTGGATGCAAGCCAGCGGCACAGCCAGCCTCAAGCTGCTATGGAGGACGGCTGCGGTGCTGGCCTGGTCGGCGCCTGCCCTGGTGGTGGCGTGACGCTCGCCCGCGGCAGCGCTCGTGCTCCCTGCACACGCCAAATAAGCCAAACAGATGCAAGAGGCCACAGCTTTCATGACATCGGCAGCATGTCTGCATTTTTTACATCTGCTTCCATTTTGAAACTGCAATTGCCTCGCACTGCAACTTGCAAAGCCCTGTTTGTTCCTTCTGTCTTGTTCCGCCGCTTGAGCACTCGCCTTGTGTAAGCGGTGCGGTCCTGCCCTTTCACAAGCAGTGCATCTTGCGGTATTCGATACGTGCGAAAGCTCTGTCACCTTGCAGTCAAGGGGCAAGCCTTGGAGGACAAGGCAAGCAAAGAGGGGGCCTGCTGCCGGTCGACCCGCACACTCGGCGCCAAGATCGCCGGCGCCCATGCCGCTTGGCCATGATGTCATGAGCAGCAGTACCCCGCCTGTCCCCGCTGCCAAGCACTCAGCACGCACTTCTGACCGCGAACCTCGAGAGCCTGCAAGGTGTGGGGGCGGCGGGGGCGCCGACCGCTGCAGTGTCGCTGTCCGTGCGGCACCGCGGTGCTGCCTCTGCCATCTCCAGGTTAGGTGTGAACGTTTATTACCCTGCAAGCGGGCCGGGGCAGCGCGGCCGCGAGCACCGGCCGCACCCGGGGCCTCTGCTCGCTTCCGCGGGCTGTGGCAGCCCCGGCGGCGACCCCAGCAGGCATCCAACACCTGTGGGAGGGCCGCCGGCCTCCGCCGCTCACCCGCTTGAGGCTGCTTCAGGCCGGCTACCGCCGCTGTGCCGCCGCAGGGACGCCGCCCTTGCGCTCCATTCCTTTCCGCCCTTCAAACCCAAGAGCTGCCCATCTGCTTGCAGACGCACGTCTGACAACAGACCTGATATCCAGGCACAAAAGACTGGGCAGCAAGTGCGGCGCCGCTCTTGGCGCTCGGCGGCCCGGCCGCCATGGCGCAGCCAATCAGCGCCGAGCATTTGGCGCTGCTTGCGGCGCTTCAGGGCGGCGCGCTGGGGCAGCAAGGGCTGGCGCCTGCTGCGCAACAGCCGGATGCCACGCCAGCTGCAGCAGCGGCGGCAACAGCCACACCTTCGCCATCCCCACAGCAGCAGCAGCAGCACACGCCAGGCAGCGCCTCTGTCTACCGCCAGCGAGCACCCACCAACTTTCGAGGGGTGACGCGCACATCCGGCAGCGCCAGCGGTGAGCATGTGCACGGCAAAGCCTTTGCAAGGCGTTGAACTGCAGCAGCGGGGGCTGCAAGGGGTGCCAAGCAGCCGGTGCTGCAACAAAGCGTGATGTGACTGCTCCTGGCCGACCGTCCTTTGTGGAGGTGCAAACGCAGCTGCCACCTACCAGCCGGCTGTGCTTGCTTCCCGCGCCTGCCTGCCTCACTTCCCTTGCTGGCTGCTTGTGAATCCTCCAAATGGGTGCAGGCGTGCCGAAGTTTGACGTGCAGTTTGTGTTTTGCGACAACGGGACCAAGAAGCACCCAAAGGTAAATTGCCAAGAGGCAGCTGGCTGGGCCACTGTGCATGCACGTGAATGCAGAGGACCCAAAGCTTCCAGCCTTATCACCTCCCATTCCCTATTTCCACCTGCCACCTCTGCAGATTTATGGGTTCCCCACCATGGACGCCGCGGCGCGCGCATTTGACCTGCTCACCTGCAAGCGGGCAATGGAGAAGGGCCGGGGCGCGCAGGCGGTGCAGGGCGACGCAATCAACGTGAGCACATGCTGGTGCTGCATCGTTTTGGTTTGCCTATGCGCGTTTAGTCTCCGGCGGCACGTGCATGGGGGTTACTAGCAAACCCTGCGGTGTAGCGTCACACACAGGGCTCTTCACTGAATTTGCCTGCTGCTCGACACACTCCATTTGGCGCTGTTGTACTGTTTTGTTCTGCGCCGCAGGCTCTGGGCACCAACCACCCGGCCAAGGAGTACCAAGACAGCGAGCTGCTGGCCTTCCTGGAAGGTAAGTTTGCATGCAAAGTGAAGAATCGACGCAGCCCTGCCGTTTTGCACTGCTGCCTGCCGCCTGCCTGCTCGAGTGCGCCAACTGTGTTTTCATCCTCCACCTGCTGCAGCCGCCACCCGCGACGACCTGATCTATGGGCTGAAGCAGTGTGCCAAGCGGGGGCTCGCGCTGGCGCCCGGGTACGCTTGCAGCCCTGCATGGCAGTTGGAAGGAATCAAAAGGCTTGCCCGCTTGCAAGTGGGCGTGGGATATCTGGGAGCAGCTTGTGTCCATATTTGGGGCTGCACCTCCCTGTGGCTTGTTGCCTAGCGGCAGTACAGTACAGCTCCAGACTGAGCATGTTTTCCTTGCCCGCTTCCCCCAGGCCCACCCTGCTGGCCGACCTGCGTGCGGGTGTGGAGGCCGCTCGAAGCGAAGCAACAGAGAAGCAGCGCATCGGCGACCCACGGCAGAGCTACGAGGTGGCGGCAAAGGTGCGAGCCTCCCTGCTGTCTTGCTGCGGCAGCTCTTGCAGTGAGTGCATGGTATTGTGAACGCACATCACGATGCGCATGCTGCCATAGTAAGCAAGGGAGGAACATGGGACGGGCTGCCTGCCTTACTATTGAACCGTCTATTCTTGCAACCTCGCAGCTGCCAACCTCTGCGCCCCACCCTCCCTGCAGACTCCCCCCGACCGCAAGCGCAAGTCTGCGCCCAGCAGCAGCAGCCTGGCGGGCAGCAGGGGCGCGAATGCGGCAGCGGCGCCACCTGCCCCCGCCGCCTTTGCTCCCACAGCTGATTCCATGCTGGCAGCTGCGGCTGCAGCCATGGCGCTCGGGCAGCAGGCGGCACAGCAGGCGCAGCAGGTGCAGGCGGCGCAGCAGGCCGCCGCTGCGGCGCTGGTGCTGCAGGCGCAGCAGGCGGCGGCAGCCGCGGCGGCCTCGGATGCAGTCACCCTCAAAGCGGAGGACATTGTTGGGAGCTTGGTACAGAGCACCACCCCGGCTGGCAGCCCCGCAGGTTCGCCCCGGGCAGCCAAGGTGGGAGCAGCTGGCAAGGCTGCTGCTGCTACCGCTGCTGCTGGCGGCGGCACCACTGCGGAGCCCGCGGCAACGGGAGCGGCGGCCACGCGGCAGGAGCAGGCAGAGCCAGGTGCAGGGGCAATGGATGTGGATGGCAGCGGCGGCGCTGCTCAGGAGGGCAGCGGCGATGGTGATACTGCAACGCCCACCGATGCAACTGCATCTGCTGAAGGGGATGCAGGCGGGGCGGCCCAGGCTGCTGGCCCCGGCCCTGGAACCGCAGCAGGCGCAGCGGCTGTTGCTGCACAAGCAGCAGGTGCTGCCCCTGCTCAGGCTCCTGGTACCGGCCCTCTGCCCATGCCTGCGGCGGCGGCACAGCAGGCGCCAAATCCACAGGGCTTGCCAGCCGTACTGCAACCGCTGGCACAGCACACGCAGCACTCTGCGCCAGAGCAGCTGCTGCTGGCGCAGCTGCTGCAGGCCCAGCTGGGCGGCGGGGCGCAGCAGGCGCAGCAGGCGCTGCCGGGCGCTGGACGCCTTGCATCCCAAGGCCTGCCGCTGCTGCTGGAGCTGCTCAGGTGTGTGCACGCGGCAGCTCAGGGCAGCTGACCGCAGCTCTGCTGCTGCTGGCTGCAATGGCTGCTGCTGCGTGCGTCAGCGTGCCCGCAACGGCGGGCGTGCAAGTGATACGTGGGGCACATGCCTGCACAGCCCGCATTGTCTGTGCTCTCCCTTCCGCTCAACATGCGTGGCCTCGCCTGCAAGCCCTCAGCTGCTTTGCCGCTCCGCCTGCCATGCCACACCCTGCTGCCTGCAGGCTGGGGGCCATCAGTTCGGCGGAGCTGGGGGCAGCCCATGATGTTGTGCGCGTGTGGGCGGCGGTGCACCAGGGGCAGGTGAGCAAATTCTCTGAGAGCTTCCATCGTGCAGCACGCGGGGTTGGCGAGTCAGTTGGGCGCTGGACAGAGCGAGCACCAAAGTTGTGCTGCTAGGAGCGTAGAATTGTCGGGGCTTGCTGCACTGGGCATGCTACACTGCTTGAATAGAGCAAGGCCTGCTTCCTTTGGACCCTCTCTCTGCTGCAGCCCTGGCCCGCGGACCAGCAGATGCACCTGCCGCAGCACTACTATCAGGGCCTGCTGCCCGTCCTCCAGGTGGGTATGCCCCGCTGTTCTGACAACACGTTGAACGGACAACACACCTCGGGGAGGGCTATCGTGGTCTTGCTGCAAGCGCAGCAGTGGCACGCTAAAGCTTTTGAGGGCAGCCACACCCATGGCAAAGCTGACCGCTGTCCCGCACTGTTTGCCTGCTGTGGTCGTTGCTCGCAGGCCTGCCCTGACGTGGCCTCCATCCTAGCCCTGACCAGCCAGCTGTGGCAGAGCGGCATGCTGCGCATGCTGTGCCATGCCTACGCATCCACGCTGCAGCAGCAGGCGGCCGCGGCGGGGCCGCTGGGGGCCCTACTGGGCGCCCTGGCAGGCGGGCAGCCGGCTGGCGGACTTGCACAGCTGGCGGGCCTGCTTGGCGGCGGCGGTGCTGCGGCAGCAGCGGTTGGCGGCAATGCACCGGCGCTGGCGGCGCTGCTGCAGGGCCCTGGGGCAGCACAGTCGCTGTTGGGAGCCCTGGGTGGTGGCGGTGCAAGCCAGATGGGACCCTTAGCAGCGCAGCTGGGCCCTCTGCTGGCGGCCGCCGGCATGCCGCCGCAGGCAACCGGAATAGCAGCCAGCATGGTGCCACCTCTGGGACTGGCTGTGCCCCCTAACCAGCAGCAGCCGCTTGCCGCGACCACAGCTGGAAAGGCGGCAGCCGCTGCTCCGGCCGGCGGGCAACCGACCAGCCCTCCGCCTGCCAAGCGTGGCAGGGTGGATGGCGGGAAGGGGGCAGCCGGCAAGGAGGCAGCCATGCCGCCGCAAATGCAGCAGCTGCTGGCCCTGCTGAGCCGGGAGAATGCAACAGGCGGCGACCCAGCGCTGGCAGCACTGGCCGAGCAGGCGCAGCGGGCACAGCAGGCCGAGCAGGCGGCGGCAGCCGAGGTAAAAGGGGAGCAACAGGATGGAGCAGCACAGCAGGCAGAGCAGGCTGAGCCGGCGGCAGCGCCAGCTGGCGTGAAGCCTGAGGCAGCAGAGGGGCAGCAGGCGGCTGATCTAGTAGCTGCCGCCTCGGCTTTTGCAGCCGCAGCGGTTGCTGCAGAGGCAGAGGATGCGCTTGCCGCCGCCGCAGCAGCTGCTCCCTCCGAGCAGCCCCAACAGCAGCCAAACGGCTCGGCCGCTCCCCCGCTGCAGCGCACCCCATCTGGCCAGGCACAGCCCGCCAGGCAGCCTTCGCTTCGCATTGTACAAGCGCAGCCGCAAGCACAGCCACGTGGCGGGGCGGAGGGCCACGGCACTGCCAGCGGCCGGCCGCCGACCAGCCCGCAGCACGCGGGCGCGCGGCGTGGCAGCGGTGCCGCAGGTGCGGGCGGCTTTGGCGCGCCCAAGGGGGCCACAGTCACAACAGGCATGCATCGCTCCAGCAGCAGCGGGGCGCCGCCGGTTACTACCGGCGGCAGCCTGGCAAGCGCCGGCAGCCCGCCCTCGCACTCTGCGTTTGGTGCTGCGGTGGCCATGGCGTCTCAGGTTCCCGGACGTGTGGGCAAGAGCGGCCTGCCGCGCGTCATGCGCTCAGAAAGCTCGCCTGCCGCCATCAACGGTGGGTTGTGTGGCGGGGACGGGGAGGTTGTGTGGGGCTCTGGGTTGTGGCTGCAGGCTGGACAGGCAGGCACGACAGCAGTGGAGACCAGGGATGTTATATGCAGGAGGGAGAAGGGCTTGCAGCTAGTGCAACACATGCACAAAAGTGCACAAAATTGTCTGAGGGAGCACGCCCACCCCGCACTTGTGCGCTGTGCAGGCGCCCAAGTGACCACGGGCATTCCATCCCTGGCGCGCTCGCAGGCAAGGCCGCTCTGTGCAGCTGGGCGGGGGGAGTGCATTATGCTGGCCTGCTCCGCGACACTTGCTGCACATGTCTGTTGGACTGAGCCAACCGCATTGCGTAGCAAGGGCAGTTCTCGCCAGCTTTTATGCTAACCGTTGGCTGCGTCCTGTTGGCCTGGCCCACCAATGTTGCAGGCAGCCCGCCTAGGCATAGAGGCATCCGGCACTGACGGCTCCAGCCAGCTGGCAGGCCTGCGCAAGCAGGGCAGCGCCTCTACCGGCAGCGGCTCGGCAATCACCCAGAGCTAAATGCGGGGCACCTTTCAGCGGATGCACAAGACCGCAAGAAAAGAGCCCCCAGCAAGGAGCCCCTGGCACCAAGCCCCCAGGCTGCATTAGCTCGCCGCTGTGCGCCAAGCTCAGTCGCCGTTTGCGGCGTCCTTCCCTTTCGCTTGCCTCTCCAACTGCATGCCCAGCACACACTACACCTTTCCATGCCCAGGTGCAGCGCCCCAGCAGACGTGTTCGCCTGCAGCCAGCAGGGGCAGCACTCACACCCACACACTCTCCATCTCCACCTGTTGCTAGCGACTCATCCATCGCCTACCCTGCCCACTACACGCCGAGCCATGCCCAGTACCACACTGTGCCTTTCCAACAGATACCCCCCTGTGCGCGTGCGAGCCAGGTTTTCCACTGCGTTCCTTGCCCATCTCGTGTTGATGTTCTCCGACTTCTTGCGCAGTGCACGTGCGCCTTGCATTGGTACCCGACTTTGTTTCTCCAGCGAAGTGAATCTCCTGCCCAAGCCCTCGCAGTGCGTTCTCTCATCCCCCCTTGCATGCTGTCTTCCTCACCTCTCCAACCCCTGCTGTGTGGAATAGCCTGCTTGATCCTCCCTTTTTCCAGATCTCTGTTTTCCTTGGCTTCTTTGGCGTGAGGACACTATAAGTTATCGTTCTTGCGGCGCACAGCTGTCTCTTACAGCTGCTTGCGTGTAGAGGAATAAATGTCAAGCTGTGCCAGTGACGCCCATACAGAACAGGGCAGCTTTTCTACTCCCACAGGGCTGCCATTAACGCATCAGCCCCGCCGTGCCTGGTCTGCCGCAAGCACCCCCTGCTCTGCGGCCTGCTGCCGCCTGCTCGCCTGGCTCTGCTGCCGCCTGCTCTGCTGCCGCGGACTGCCGAGCATTGCAGGCATGCAGGCGCGCCTCCAGCGCCGCCAGCAGGTGCCGAGGGTGGTCTGTGACCACAGCGTGCACGCCAGCGTCCAGCACAGCGCGCATCTGTGATTGGGGCGGAGTGCAGGTTTATCCGTATGGTGAAGAGTTCGACTGTGTCGGGGCACCCACAACAGGCAGGGGGCTGCGAGCACCCAAGCTGCAGAACCCCAGGGCCACACTGCTTGAACGCAAGCCAGATTTCACACAACAAGAGCAACCAGCGACTGGAATATGCACGATGCAGAGCAGCCCACCCTGGCCAGCTCCCTCACCATGCCGGCGGTGTTGGCCGTCCATGCATGCACGCGCTGCCCCGCCGCGCGAAGCTTCTGCAGCAAGACGGTGGGTGCCAGGCACACGGGCTGCAGTGAGCAATACAGCGCAGTCTTCGCATCACACTGCACATCTGCTGCTGGAATGGAGCTGCTTTGGTGGTCCAGTGCCTAAGCTGAACAGACCTCTGCTGCCCGGACTAAGTCACAACTGCTTCACATCAAGGTGCAAACATCAAGCGTGACGCAACACTTGCCTGCGTGACCTCTGCGTCGGCCATGCTGTGGTGCAGCGCCGCCACCTCAGCGCGCGGCAGGCGCAGCAGGCGGTGCATGCCCGCCTCACGAGCCGCAGCGGTCTCGTTCAAAACGATGTAGCCCACTGGCTGGGCAGGGCTGAGCTCCTTCACACGCTGCACCTGCAAGGCCGGGAGGGTGGGCAGCGGGAATGCTGAGCATGCAAACTGCGGAACGCCAGGGCGGGAGACTTGTAAACTTCTGTCGAGCAGTGCATGCGTTGCATGCCGCTGCTGCGCAGCCATCCCAACAGTGCCATGCCATTGACATGCACACAGCCCAAAGGCACCGCAGCCCGTGCACATGGCTGAACTGTGCTGCCAACTTTGCGAACCATCTACTTCGACTCACCAGCCCATCAGACTTGGCCCACACCAGGCACTGGCGGCAGTCAGTGTGTGCAATCAAGTCGACGACCGCAGCAGCTAGGACCTTCTCATCAGCTTCTCCGCCCTGCAGCATAATCGGGAAGAGACATGTTGAGCACAGTGCAGGTGAGGCCCTGGGCTTGTGGCAAGCCGGCAGCATCGCAACAGTGCATGCAACTGCGCAACTGCAAGCCACCCAGCCAAGCCTTGGCGGTTCATCACTGCCAGCCGACGATGCAGACCCTGCTGCTGCCCCCACCCATTCACCCCAGCTCACCTTGCCGGCGTGCCCCTTGACATCCAGTGTGATGTGCTGCGCAGCTGGCACCACCAGGCGCAGCACTTCTTCGGCAGTGGCCACCCGCTGCCCGCCCGGCCACCGCAGCGCCGCCAGCTTGCCCCAGCTGAAGTCGCCCACTTGCGGCAGCGGTTCCTGGCCAGCAGCAGAGCCGCCCGGGTCGGCTGCTGCATCGCAGGACTCTTCGCCATTGCTGCAGGTTCCCGCTTGCGCCGCTGGCCCGCTGCCGCTGCCGTCGCTGCCGCTGCCGCTGCCGCTTGCATTGCCAGACTCGCTGGCCAGCAGCTGCGCCAGGTCGCGCGGGTGCAGCACCACCAGCTGCCCATCGCTGGTGCGCGCCACATCCACCTCCAGGCACGGCACGCCCTGCTGCAGCGCCGCTTCGAATGCTTCCTGTGTGTTGACCGGCGCGCCGCCGCTGCTGTCGCCGCCGTGAGCGCACACCAGCGGCGGCTCCGCTGCACAAAACTCGTCCGAGGGGTTGTGATGCAGCGCGTGCAGGTGCTGTGCATGCTGTGGGTCGTGTGCTGCTCCCGGCCAGGGCTGCAGGACCGGTGTGGGTGTGCGGAGGTACAGCACTGCTCGGTCCAGCAGCGATGCCAGCACCGCGGCAATCACCACGGCGGGGAGGTTGCGCCAGCCGCGGCTGCGCTTGGCGGGGGCTTGCGGCCTGCGGGCAGGGGCGAGCAGCGGGAAGGGGGTTGGCAGGGCATTGGCTAGTTTTGCCTGTTGAATGAAGCACCACCTATTCAATCAAGGCCTACATACAGCATGCTAGTGGTAGTGGTGGTAGCGTCACGCATGCCGCTCGCTCACCGCTTGCGTTGCGGCTTGGCGGGCGCCCGCTGCCGGCTGCGGGCCTGGGTGGGCATGCTGCAAGGGCTCAAGGCGTTGGGTCAGTGCCTTGGCTGTGCGAACGACACCGACAGGCAGACGATCAACACCGAGAGTGGGAGGAGGGTGCAAGTGGGTGGAGCAACGCGTGGCAGAGCAAGTTGGGCAGGGCCACGGCGGGGCAGTTTGTTCGGATGGCACAATGCAGCTTAGATTGATGGCCGGGAGGCGTGGGTGACTCGGATCTCTCTTGCGCGCGCTCGGGCGCTCATGCAGGGCATGGATCGGTCGCTTGGCGCCCATCGGCTCAGGCTGCAGAGATCTCGAGGTATTTGCAACTGTCTGAGAGCAGCTGCAAGCCTGCAGCCTGCAGCCGTTGGGTCGTCCGCCGCCAAACTCGCCTTCCCCGCTTTCGGCGGCCTGCGGGGAGCTTACGCCGGACACACAACGCAGCGATCATGGCGGGCGTGTGCTGCGGCAGCGCCGTTAGGGCTTTGGGCGCGGGGCGCCGCCGACCAGGCGCCGCCGCCGCCGCCGCCGGCGGCCCCCGCCACGTAGCTGTGCAGTACGTCCAGCTCCGCCGCAGCTCGCCCCTTGCAGCACACCCAGCACCGCGGCAGCAGCCTGCCCGGCAGCGCGGCACGGTGCAAGTGCAGGCCAGCAAGGCGGCGTCGGCCAGCACAACCATCGCAGGTGCCGCAGTCACTTCGTGGTTCAAGGCCACTGGAGTGCCACTGCTAGAAGCGCTGCAGCAGCTGACTCTGCAGCAGGTGGGTTGAGACGGGTGGGTAATTGCGGGGCCGAGTGCAGCTGGTCTGTGCTGCCACATTGCGGGCAGCGCTGCATGGGTACCGGTGATGCAGCTGGTCTGGGGCGAATGATCCCTTTGCCTGCGCAGCGCCGCCTGCGTGCAATGGTCATCGCCTAATGCTGCCCCAGTGCGGCCGCCAGGAACCACATTGCCCGCCTGCGCGCTGCTGCTCCCCGCTGCCATGCACAGGCGGCGCTGCGCTCAGCCGGCCTCGTGGCTGCTACCGTGGTGGGGGTGGCCTTTGGCAACTGGCTGCTGGAGCTGATGGGGAACAAGGTGCGCGTTGTGATGCAGTGTTTTTGGTGATAATGATGCTTTGACGATTGCTGCACACAGCTCACTACTGTGGCCCAGGGGAAGGAGATGAGTAACGTTACGTTGCAAACAGTTGGACCAGTGGAGCGCAACCGGCGGCAGCACCGGCGCTTACAACAGCAGCCGCCTGTGTCGTTTGTGGCCTCATGAGCATCTTCTCAACGGTATGCACCGCTCGCTCACCTGACAGATGGAGCACGTCATCGAGCGCACCCGCAACAGCAGCGGCCTGGACCTGGTCGTTGGCTCAGCGCTGGCCTCCGTGCACCGCCCCGCCAAGCTGCTGCTGCCGCTGTACGGTGGGTGATGCTGTGACCTCAAGCCAGCCACCCGCCTGCTGGCCCTGTTCGCCCTCCCTGCCTGCCTTCCTCTTTGCTTGCCTGCGTGCACAACCTGCGGCTCGCTGCTGCGGCGCCTTTGGCGGCCAAGCTCGTCAAAGGCACCTCGTGCCCACCTTGCTGTGCGCAGGCCTTATCTACTCCCTGCTGGTGTTGGTCACCTGCTCTCCGACACCACTCTCAGCTTGAGCTTCCGCTCAACCTGCACATTCTGATTCGCCATCCTGCCGCAGGCCTGTTCTACTGCATGCTGGTCGTCTCGGCCACCTGCCCTGTGACACCAAGTGCATAGTTATAATCCCATCCTGCAGATTAGCACACAAGCATTTGCCATCCTGCCGCAGGCCTGTTCTACTGCATGCTGGTCGTCTCGGCCTTTGCGGATGTGTTGGTGTCGCATCTCGCGCGCTCCGACCCAAACATGACCACCATTTTTCGTGAGAGTGGTTGTCTTTGTGTTTGTGAGCACGGTTGTTGCAGTTGAAGCTTGCACGCTTCGTCACAACCCCCGGGGCTGCCAAGGGTGACATTGCAGTACAATGGCTGCCATTTGGGAAGTTTCGTGCTTGAATTGCGTGTTCTTGTCCTGCAGACGTGTGCACGCGGCAGGTGCTTGAAGGCATCAAGGGGCTGGCGCAGCTGATGCAGGACACCTCGGAGCTCGTGGTCATTGTGTTTCTGTGAGCGAGAGGTTTTGTTATGTGTTTTTGGTGTGATGATTAGGATAGGACAAGTGCCGGCAGGTGATGCAGGACACCTCGGAGCTGGTAGTCATTGAGTTCCTGTGAGCATAACTGCTGTTTCTTGTCATTGAATAGACACATTGGTAGAACTAGCACTTAGCAGCTGATGCAGGACACCACTTCAGAACTGGTGGTCAGCGTCTTCCTGTGAGAGAAGCTGCTTTCTGTTGCTTTTGTGTGCCACGGCGGGTGACCGGCAGCCGACGCAGTGCAGGATTCCCTAGTGCGCTGCTGTTTCATTTGTTCGCATGCTCTTTTTCTTCAGGGTTTGGTTTCTGACGTCCTGGAAGGACGAGCTGCTCAAATGCTCGGCTGCTTCCTGACTGCGCTGCTGTTCACCGTGCCCAACTTTCCTCTGCTTTCCAGGGCATGGTTCCTGATTTCCTGGAAGGACGAGCTGCTCAAATGCTCGGCTGCTTCCTGACTGCGCTGCTGTTCACCGTGCCCAACTTTCCTCTGCTTTCCAGGGCATGGTTCCTGATTTCCTGGAAGGACGAGCTGCTGAACTGCGTGACCGCTCGGCTGGAGGGAGGCAAAGGAGACGAGGGGGAGGAGCGGGCTATTGCCCGCGTGCTGGTGCCCCTCTCCAACCTGCTGACATGGGTGGGTATTGTTCTGGATTGTTGTGGGTTCATTTTGTGGACTGGTCCCCCTCTCCGACCTGCTGACATGGCTGGGTGCGCCTGCTGCTGCTGTTGTGTGCATTGCCAGTCACCGCAACGCTGTGGCTTCGCTGCAGCAAAACAGCAAGCTGCAGACGCTGCGTGTGTGCTGGTGCCGCCCTCCACGTCACCTCTGCCCTCCCTCTGCCCCGTGTCTGCCGTGCAGGGCATCGTCGCCACAGCCGGCATGACCGCCATGGTGGCCTTTGGAGTGAACGTGCAGCCGCTGCTGACTTTCGGCTCCATTTCCACCGTGGCCGTCGGTTTCGCGGCGCAGAGCACGATGCAAAACGTGGTGTCAGCGCTGCAGATTGTGAGTCGTACTAATCGGTTGGTTGGCCGACAGGCATAGATGGAATCGATAGCGAGCTGCGCTGCGCTGCGCTGGGCTGCACCATGCGGCACGTGACCATCCAGTGCACCAGCTCTTTCCTTCTGATCCACTGTCGTATTTACTGCCCGCCACCCTGTGTTTAGTACTCCTCGCGGCCCTTCATCATCGGCGATCGCATCCAGCTGAAGACGCTGAGCGGCAGCACCATTGTTGCGGGTCAGTTTTTGAGTGTGGGAAAGTTATAGTTGAAGATGCTGAGCGGCAGCACCATTTTCGCGGGTGCATCTCGCAGAGTCGCGCAGGTGGTATGGCCATGTGCTTGCAAGCTACCTGCGCATGCAGGCCTGACCCGCGTGCCCTGAACGATGTCCAGAAGGCAGGACGCTGTCAGGATTGCAGCGGGTGCTCGACACCTCAGTCTGCCATGCCGCAAACAACCACCCTACACCTGCAGGCGTGGTGGAGTCGATTGCGCCCATGCGCACGCTGATCCGCAGCGACCAGAAGCTGCCGGTCTACATCAACAACAAGGTGCGTCTGGAGTCATATGGAGTAGGCATAACAGGCATCGATGTCCGGCTGTGTTGCTGTCACCTGTCCAATGGCAGTGGCGCATGCTGCGCCGCAGCCGCGGCGCCTGTGGGAGAGCAGACCTGCTGCCCGGGCACAGCACGTTGAACAAAAGGACACCTGTATTGCCTTCCCTATCCACAGGATGTGATGAGCCTGATCGTAGTGAACGAGAGCAAGCTGCGGCGCGCCCCGGTTGCGCCCAAGCTGCCGCTCATCGAGGCCTCGGTGGGTTGTACTAGCATGTTTTATGCCTACAATGCGTGCTTGCATCTCGTTATGCAGCAAGCCTGGGTGCGCAGGCTGCTGCTGGCCGTCACAGAGAAGCCCCCTCTCAAAGCTGCTATCCTCACTGCGCCCCCGCCCCCGCTGCAGCTGGTGCTGCGGTACCAAGATGCAGACATGCTGCCCGCGGCGCAGCAGGCGATTGAAGGTGCGCTGGGGCCGTGCAGGGCGGGGATGTGCAGGCCGGTGGGGCCCTGTCGGGCAGGCCGCAAGTTCAAGCAGGGGCGCCTTGAGCTACGCTTGTAATGCAAAGAGGCCCACTTGCTCTTCCGCCGTAAAGCTGCTGCTGCTGCCGCGCTAGCTGCCTGGCTGTCTTCAACTGGCTGTTGAACCCACCCCTCTGCGTTGCTGCAGACTACTTGTCCAACCACCCGCTGGTGGACAAGGCCATCAGCCCCCGCTGCGTGCTCGCTGAGTTTACGAATGCGGGTCCCAGGCTGGCGCTGCGGGTACGTTTGTAGCCGGTTGCTGTTGGCTTTTCGGTTTGTTTGAGTTGAGCAGCTGTGCGGGGCCCAGGCTGGCGCTGCGGGTGCTTAGCGCCAACCAGCATGCCTGAAGTGGGCAGGAAAGTTGCCGGAAAATGGCGGCGGCGCGGCTAACAGTGGCGCCGCCCATTTCCTCCTGCACGCAGGCGCTGCTGCAGAAGAGCGCGGCCGGGCGGCAGGCGTACTTCCAAGCCGAGATGCTGACGCAGGCAGAGCGCATCGTTCGGTGGGTGCTGCAGCAAGTGCGGCTCGCCTGTTGCCAGGATGAGTGCAGGCCAGGCCTATTTTGAAGCACGCGCGCAGCACTGCACGCGCGCAGCACTGAATATGTACTCACAAACCTGCTGTCGAATTCCCCCTCGCTGCAGGTCGCTGGGAGGCTACCTGGCCATCAGCCACGAGTATTTGGATGCCCTGCCGCCCTCGCCACCCGCCGGCACTGGAGCGACTGCCGTCAGCGGCGAGTTTGGCGCCACTCCTGCTGGACCCTGACTGTACCAAAGTGACTTAGTGCCAGCAGCGGCTGCAGCGGTGGTCGCTCTGATTGCTGCACCACACTGGCCAGCCGCTATCGTGGCATGGGGCAGACAGCATTGATTGCGGCACGTGACATCCAGATTGACTGCCGTCGACGCCTGCCGGCCCCTGCCCTTGCCAGCGGCTGCGGTTGCTTTCACAATGGCAGCTTCCAGAGCTGCTGAGACTGCTTTGACAATATATGATGTATTCTACTGTCCTCTACAGTTATTTTCTGCTACACAATGGCCTGATGTAACCCAGCGCGCTGCGCTGCCGACTGAATGGATGGGCGGGCACTGTCGCGCGTAGGCAGACTGTAACCTTACATGTTTGAACACGAAAATGGATTTGGAAAATGGATACACCGTGCAGTGCAAAATGGTCACACCGCGCAGGGAAATGGGGGGTGAAAAATGAATGCCCGGCCGGTCAGCCGAGCAAGGGTTGTTCACAGGCGCATGCGTGAAGGAACTTGGCAGCCCGCATGCTGCTTTGCTGCGCATGAACCGTGCAATCAATGACACAAGGTTCAAAGCGCAAGCAGCATGCTGTGCTGGTTAGTGGGCAGTGAGTATGGGGTACAGTGCATGTGGGTCAAGCATGAGGTCTTGAGAGCTGCAATTTTGATAACGCTAGGAGTATCCTAGCAGTGCTTGCACCAAAAAGCAGCAGGAAAATGACTTGGGTGCACGGCGTTGCAGGGGAAGGGCCCTGTCGCTGTGCACGGTAGTGAGTGACCATGCCTTGAAGCAAAGAAAGAACGAAAAGAAAGGAAGGTTGCGCTCTTGAGAGTTGGTTGAGGGGGGCTGGCCGGATGGCCGACGGCCTTGCCGGCTCCGGCCGGCGGCTGCCATGCATGCAGCCGCCGTGCTGCGCGCCCAGCGCGCACAGCACGCTCAGCATGCGCAGCACGCTCACAGGCCCACGTCCTCGCAGGCGGGCATGCAGCCGACCACGCTGTCCATGAAGGCTGCAACGAGGAGGGCGGCGGAGCAACACGTTAGTCAATGGTACAATGACTGCGGTTCCTCCAGTGCACCGGGCGCGCCCGCACTGCACCGCATCAACACTGGTGCCCCCGAACGCAAACACTGTCGCCCGTGAACCCCAACATCGGGCCCCCCAGACCGGCACGGCATGCTCACCGGCGCAGTAGTCCTCCTGCCAGAAGCCGATGCCATCGGACAGGGCCTGGTTCCTGCACCACAGTAACCAGGGCAGGGGAGTTTAAGAGCTGCCGCAAGCCCAAGTAGGCTTGCCACAGGGCACATGCCTTCCATGCCCAGCGCTCTTCGCAGGCTGCCCAGCGGTCCAGCATGCAGCGGACGCGCAGCGCCCCAGAAAGAGAGATGCATACGCGCACCAGCAGTACACGCCGCAGCGGTTGTAGTTGTCGGAGCAGGTGGCGCGGGCGCAGACAGCCTGCAAGCCAAGCAATAGTGGTTCATGGTGGGTTTGGTGGCAATAGATAATGCGGCACGCTGGCGCGCTGCGCTGTCCAAGTGCGAACACGGGGACATCAAACACACCATACCAGCACGCCTCTGCTGCCACCCTGCAGTGCACCCTAAACTCACGTAGCCATTGGCGTCCTGGGTCAGGGTCTGGCCGTCGTCGCACGAGTAGCACTGCAGGACGCCAGCGTCGTCCTCAAGGCCGGTGGTGCCTGCATGGGGGTTGCATGGAGGGGCGGAAAGGAGCGGGCTCATGGCACCGATGTACGAAGCACCGCTGCATGTAAACGGAGTTGGTTGCTCCTGCGCGTCTCTGCACTCCACCCACCCGCCTCCGAGGCGGGTGCCTCCAAGTTGGGTGCCCCACACGTCACATGCAGTGCATGCCAAACACACCCAGGCCAACACACCTTCGCGGCAGGCCAGCGCCTGCTCCGGGCGGCCAGCGGCCAGCAGCACACGGGTGCGGACGGCGGCGGCCTTGCGCACGGCGTAGGCGCGGGGGGTGGTGCGGCCGGCGGCGTTGGCGCACTGGGTGGCGCTCTTCTCGCGCGGGAAGAGGGCGGGGCAGCGGGCGGCGCACATCTGCAGGTGGGTGGGTACAGGGGAGGGTAGGCAAGGCACGGTCAGCAGTAAGCCAGTGAACGAGGCGCACCAGAAACAGGTGAGTGCGGCAGGTTGATGCCGCCGCTGTGGTGCGTATGCATGCATATGCCAATGCGCCATGCATGCCATCCCACCCCAACACTCTCGTTTGCCTGGCGCACTCACCGGGGGAGCGGTGGCGTCGTAGGCAACGGGCTTGGAGACCTGAGCGTTCACGCCGCAGGTCTCAAAGCAGGCTTTCTTGGCAGCAATGTACGTGTACCCGCTCGGGCACCTGCGGCAGGGGCGGGGGTGGCAGGCCGGGCAGCGTCAGGGGGGATTGCTGGGCCATGGGTGCAAGTGCTCCGCCGATTGAACAGGGGAAGGCATAGGGTGCGGGAGGGAGTGGCGGTTCATGTCGCAAACACTTAGAGCACAAGTTCACTAGAGCACTCACATGGCGCAAGTCACGCTGGTGGGGTTGGTGGTTGCAATGGTGGAGCCGGCGGGGCAGTTGGGCAGGCACTGGGTGCCGTCGGGGGAGGCGGAGTAGGTGATGGTCTTGGTGTTGAGCTGGGAGCAGTCGCCCCAGCAGCTGCAAGGACGGTGGGCGGGGGGTGAGGACGCTGCGTCAGGCGTGGGTGGCTTTGAGGCAGGCAAGCTGGGGTTGGCGCACGCTGGCCAGCATGGCCGAGATTGAGGCGTGCATGCGCAGGCAAGCAGGGGTTGGGGGGCGGTGGGGTCAAGGCATGGCCAGACACGAACGCATGCACGCAGGCAGAGGGCCGGCTTCCACCGCAGCAGCCGTGGGCCTCACTGGAAGTTGCCGTCGGCGTCGGCGCCGGAGGTGGTGCCCTCCGGGCAGCTGGGGGCCTCCAGGGCGGGCAGGGCCGAGGGCAGGGAGCAGACGGGGATGGGGTCCTCGCCGTCGCCGATAGCAGCGGCCACGGTGGGGCGGGCGCCAGCGGCGGCGACCGTGGGTCCCTTGCTGGGCTTGCCAAAGCTGCAGGGGGGGGTGTGAAGGGTTTGGGTCGGGATGAGGGCCATGTTGCATGGGTTTGCAAGTTGGTGCTGGGCGGGGGGCGGAAGGCCGAGGCAGGCGGCGGCAGGCCACGCCGCCGACATGTACATGGGCTGCCCACCCGCCGATCCATCCCCTTCAAGTGACACACCGGTATAAAGCACACAACCCATTTCAGCGGGCATTTGTTGGCCCCACTCACACAGCCTGAAGTTTCTGGGCGGCCGCGGACTGCTTCTGCAAGGATACAGGACGGCGGCGGCGGCGGCGGCAGCTTCTCAGCCCAGCTTCCAGCGCAGAATCCGGCCGGCGGAGGAGCGGCAATTCGCGCATACAGCTTCCAGAGCGTGCACAAAGGCAATTTGGGCAGCCGGCGGCGCGGGCACGGGAGCAGGGGGACCCGCCGGGCGGAGGGGCACTCAAGGTGTGGCCGATCGCGCGCTTGCCTTTAGCTTGGGGTGCTTGGCCTTCTTGGGGGCAGCATCGCAGAACGCCGCTGCCAGGAGCAGCAGCAGGAGCAGGGGGGCGGCGAGCTTCATAGCGGGCAGGCCTGGCTGTGCAGGGCGGGCGGCAATTGGGGCCAGGGCCAACTTGGGATGGATGGAAATGAGGGCGATGAATGGATGGGCGGTTAGCGGGGCGTCGAATTTATGGGCATCCGGGCCGCGCCACATGCCCAGCTGCCGCCGCAGCTCCAACGGTCATGTGTCTCCTCCCAGTTGCAATTGCAGCTCCCAAAGGTCACACATGTCCCATTCCACTCCCAATCCCTTGTTGACAGTCTGAATATCCAAACCGGAGCTTGCAACACCGGCCTGAGAACCAAGGGGGCAGGGTTCGCAGGCGAGGCGCCCAACCAGCAGCGGCGGCAGGCGGCAACAACGGAAGTGAGCGCACGGCCATCAGGCACATGTCTGATGCCTCCTCGTCGGTACTCGAAGCACATGCCCGGCTGCTTGAGACAGCATGCCTTGCCGATTGGGGTGGTGTCTCCTGGGGGTGGGTGCTGGGTGGAGTTATGCCCCTGCTTCTGCAGGCAGCTCCGCCGCATGCAAAGGACGCAAAGGACGGCCCCCATCTGTGCTGCATGCAGGCAACAAGATGCGCTCCATCTCTTGCAACCCAGCATGGTGGAACCCTCTGCGACCTTGGCTGCTACTAGGTGGTCCCTCTCCCCAGCCCCAGGCTGCCCTCGATCTGCCGCAGGTGGCGCCAGCGCCGCCGCGCACCGCCGCTGCCGCCTCCGCCGCCGCCGCAAGCACCGGATAGCAGCTGGTCCAGGACGGGACGTGTTTTCCCCGCTGCGCAGCGGTGACAACAGTGGGTCAGACCGAGGAAGCCCGTGGGCAGGGTGTTGGCTGCATGGCAACTGTCACAGGCCATCATTGCGGCGCCTGCATGCGCGCTGGTGCAGCAAGCGCCGGCCGGCACTGGTGCCCCCGTTGCACCAGCTTGAAGAAGGGGCTGGCATAATTGTGGCTGTCGATTCTGATCCGTGTCGACAGTTGCGCTGGCAGCAGACAGCAGATAGCAAGCGCAGGCAAGCCGAAGTGCAGGTGGCGTCTCGGGCGGCCGGCGGCGGCGGCGGCATGAGGAGGCCGCTCAGCAGCGGGAGCGGAGCTGCAGTAGTCTGCGCATTATCCGAGGATCCAATCGAGCACAGCCCAGCCCCGTATCCTCCCGGCAGCGTGAGAGCGCACTCCGCCGCACCTCGACCTGGCCTGAATCAGCCGGCGACCTGGATCAAGTTAATTGACACGCAGAGAATAATCGGAACACACTGGCGGGCCGAACCGCTGCAGCCGTCGCCGCCGCCGCCGCCTGCCGCCACTGCCGCCACCGCAGCCACTGCCGCCACTTCCGCCAGTGCAGCCATACAGCGGCGCAGCCCAGCCCCGGACCGCGGCGTGTGCCTGTCCATGCACCAGCCCTGGGCCTCGCTGCTGGTTTACGGCTTGAAGCGCATTGAGGGGCGGGGCTGGCCCAGCGACCACCGCGGCAGGTGGGCAGGGCGCGGGCGTTGCTGTGTGCTCGGCACATAATGATTGGGCAACTGGCTGGGTTTGTGCAGCGTGTGTGGCCTCTGCAATGTGTATGGCACCAGCAAGCGCGTGCCCTGATTCGCGCAGCAGGCGCCGCAGAATGCTGCGGTTCGGATGCCACCCTGCTGCAGGCTGTGGATTGCCTCCACCGTGCAGCCACCCTCTCCCCAGGACATTCAAGAGCTGGAGAGCTTTTATCAATCAGTGCATGCTGCCGACGCCGGGGCCGCGCCTGGCATTTCAGCCGAGGTGCAGCTGCCGCCGGCCTACCCCACTGGAGTGCTGCTAGGATGTGTTGAAGTGGTGGATGTGGTGACGGTGAGTCCTGAAATGATGAAACCTGTATTGTGCTTTAGCTGGAACGGTCCAAAGCGACTGTAGCTGCCGCCGGCTTACCCCACATTCGTGCTGCTGGGGTGTGTGGCGGTTGTTGATGTGGCGATGGTGAGTGTTCAGGCTGGCATTGCATTAGTCAAGCTGATTCTCCTGCCGGGAAACGCGAACTGGCTCCGAGGCAACCCTTGGGTGTGCGGAGCCTATTGATACTGCTGGAGGTCATTGCAGCGAGCCTTCCCATTCCCACAGTCCTCACAGCTTTGCCTGCCGCCCGCAGGCGGAGCAAATGGAGAGCTGGGACGGCCTGCCGGCCGGCCTAAAGACGGAGGTCGGCTCGCCGCACTGCTTCCTGTGCGAGCAGCCGCAGCGGCTGGTGGTGCCGCACGGGGTGCGAGGGCAGCACAAAATCTGGCCGCTGGACAAGCAGGTGGGTGGAGCAGGGAGGCAGCATTCGTCAGCAGCTGCTGCGAAAACTGTTGCAATGCTGCGGTTGGGGCGCCAGCGAGTGCCTGCTGTGGCTGGGGTGGTTACGTTTCTGCGTTCCGGGGGCAGCAGTTTGCAGTTGGATGTCGGGGCGGGCTGCATGGCAGGTGTGGTTGAGTCGCAATGCCCTGGCTGATGACGATGCTTAGCACCTCTGCCTGCCTGCCTTGCATGCAGCTGCACAAGAACGCACAACTTGGGTTGAAGCCCGCCCCTAATGGCCGCGACTTCCGTTGGAGCAGCTTTGGCGCGCCTCCACCGCCTGGGGGCCTGCCGCCGTCGCAGGTGGGACAGGAGCACAGCCCTGCATTGGAGCTGCATGCAGTTGGCCAAGGGGATTCCAAGCGCTGGTGAACACGCGCAATGCCGGTGTAGCTTGTACGGCAGCAGCACAACCAGCCCCCTTGCGGCCTCGCTCACTTGTATGGTTTGATCCATCCCCATCCGCAGAACAAGACCAAGTTTGCAGAGCAGCAGCGGCGGCAGAGCCAAGCGGCAGAGCAGGGTGGCGGCAAGGCGGCTCGCACTCCCACCCGGACCTCCCCTCGCTCTGCAGCGGCAGCACCAACAGCAGCTACGCCAGCAGCAGCAGGAGGAGCAGCAGGAGGAGGAAAAGCGGCAGCATCGGCTGGCGTGCCCCGCGCTGTGGCTCTCCAGCATGCGCAGCAGGCGCAGCAGCAGGCGGCGGCAGCAGCGGATGCGCAGGCTGCGCAAGACCCTGCCAAGCGGCTGCGAGCAGTGCAGAAGAAGCTGCGGCAGATCGGGGCGATAGCACAGAAGGCGGCGGCGGGGCAGGCGCTGCAGGCGGAAGAGCTGGCTAAACTGGAGCAGAAGGCGGCTTTGGAGGCAGAGGCAGCGGCGCTGGCGGCGGCCTGAGGGCACACAGGATGCAGCCTTCAAGTGGCATGCATACCTGCTTCTGTGCTCATGCTTTTCTGCTATGCACTTGCAGCATGATGGGGCTTGCTTTTGATTTGGGCCAGCTGTGTCACGCATTGCAAAGCCGCTGCGCAGCATGCAATTGATGGTAGCCGGGCGGCTGACTCGGGGGCAGATGGGCTCTGAAGCTGATCAGCGGCAGTAGCCATTCGTCTCCCAGCCGCCTCCCAGTTGACAAGTGCAGCGAGTCGGCGGGTGCTTACACAGCTGCGGCAGTCTCAGCAGTGGGCGCATGAAAGCTGGGCAGGCAGCGGGCAGTATACGGCAGCGCCGCCAAAGTGCGGGGGAGCGGGTTTGGGGGCAGGCTTGTCTTTGTGGCAGCGGCAGGGCTGTGCAGTGCGCTGGCAAGAGTACAGTCAAGAGTCACGAAGGGGAGGGTCGTAATGAGAGGTCATGTAAAATGGGAATCGTCTGGAGGTAACGGAGGGGAGGGGAGTACTGTGCACGTGGCGCTGCCGGGAGCAGCCACCAAGCAAGCGAGGGCAAGGCGGCTGCGGCGGCAAGCCACGTAAAAGGGTCATGAGTAGGGGGTTGGCCAATGCTTCAATCCGCAAGAGGAGTTCCTCCGGGCCTCAAGCAGGCCAAAGATGGTACGTTATGCTGGGAAGTCGTGTGCAAGACGGGGAGACAGCGGCAGCCCGCAGGCTGGGTGCTGTGCGGCAAAGGCCGTGCTTGCCGCGGCCGCCGGCCGCAGCTGCTCAGTGCCGGCTCCAAGTGGGAGCTCAGCCGGTGATCGGAGGAGGGGGGACCAGTGCGCCAGTCAGCGTCTCCTTTGGCTTCTCGGTCAGGGTCACAAACCTGCAAGAAGAGTAAGTGAGTGCAATGGGATGTAAGCTAGTGTTGTACTGCCAAACAGTGGACAGCGTGTCCTTTGGCTTCTCGGTCAGAGTGACGAAACTGCAAGCATGTGTTAAAGCAGGGGCGGGGCGCGCAGAAGGGGCGGTTGGGTGGTTGAACGGATGAGCGCCTGAGGCTACTCCCGCCGGCTGCTCCCGCACTCAGCGAGGCAGCCGCGCCTGCCTCACTCAAGCTCATCAAACCTCCCTCGCCCTAACACAACTTCGATTAAAGTTGCTAAAGAAGCCCTGCCACTCACACTTCCAGCCAGGGCGCGTACGCGCCGGGGGTTGTGCGGCTCTTGGAGCGGATGAAGGGCTGCACGATCAGGATCTTGATGGCGGGCTTCACCACAATCTCCACCGTGCGGGGGTGGCCCCACTTGGCCTCATAGCTGATGTAGACCTGCATGGGGGGTGCAGGCGAGAGTAGGGTTGTTACTCCAGGACCGGATGAGCGGGGCGGGGACTAAGGGGCGGTGTTGCGAGCAGGTTTGGGTGCATGCTCTGGTCGATTGTTGCTCTGCTCCTTACGCGGGGCACGAATGCGAGCGCTGCGCCTGTCGCAACCGTGTGCTGAAGCAGGACAACTATGATAGCTCCAGCTCACCAGGGGGCCCAACTTCAGGTTCCTGCAGGGCCGGATGGCCTTGATCTTGTCGCTGATGAGGTCCACCGACAGATGGCCGGTGGTGGTGTTGATCTCGGTGCGCACCACCGCGCCAAAGGCCCAGTTGACGGAGTAGACGGACTGGTTGCCCTGCGGGGGCGGGAGACATAAGAGGATGGCGGGCATCGAATTTTGGTTGAAGCAGAGGGCTCGAGGCGTGCAAGTGCAATATGAACAGTGCTGTGCAAAAAGCAGCTAGGCAGGGCCGGCCCGGCGGCGGCAAGGGCAATTGCAAGCGCCACACCTGCCGCTGCTGTGCATGCCCAGCACGCTGGTCTACAGCAGTGGTGGCAGCCCTCAAAAGGCTAGTGATCCCTCTTGCTGCCATTCATGCAGGGCTTACCGGGGAGGGGCCCGCCGTGGTCTTGCCCACCAGCTGCCACGTCAGCCCAGGGCGCTGCAGGTTGGACACGATCTGCGGGGAGGGGAGACCGGGAGGGCGGTTTGCGGGGGTCAATCGTTGCGGCATCACATGCGGATTGACGAAGGCATGCATGCACTCAGTGCATGAGTGGCACAGGGTCTGGCAAGCGCAGCAAGCATGCAATGCCGAAGGGCCGAGCTGCCGTATGTCGGTGTGCAGCCATGTCATGGGCGGCACTGCAGGCTGCGGCTCACGTTCAGCTTGCCGTCCGTGGGCGTCCACGTCAGGCGCTTGCCATCAAAGCCGACGCCCCGGTTGTCAGACAGGACTGCGGGAAGGTTGGGGGGGAGGGCCAGGGGCTGGTGAGCGCGCAGAGTAGGAAGGTGGGTGAGTGGCGGCCGTGGCACGCAGCGGCGGCTGCCGTACGCATGGCGTGCCAGCGCAGCATGCACAGCGTGGGTGCCTGGGCTGGCAAAGCAAGGTGAAGGAACGCGTGCAGGGCAGCCCTGCCGGCGGTTGCGCGGTGCTAGACCAATGCATGCTGGCAAACAGCACCCCACCTCCTCACTTTTGCCGGAGACCTTGTAGGGCTTGGGCCTGTTGTTAGCCAGGGCAGGGGCGGCCAGCACCGCCACCAGCAGCGCGATGCACAGGAGGGCGCGCATGCTGAGGACCTGCATGGGCGCAGCAGAGGGGGGGCGCAGCAAGTGAGGGCTGGACTGGGCCAGTGGGGGTCAGATTGTGTGGGGGCATGCTGGAGCAGGGTTGGAGCGGTGCATGCGGGCCAGGAGAGAGGCCCAAAGCGCCAGAGCAGCAGGGAAGCCGCAGGGAAGCCGGCGTAACGCCCAGAGGCGAGTGGGGGAGGCGCAGGCGGCAGCGCTGCAGGCGCAGGCGCCAGTGCACTACACTCAATGACTAGCCCTGACTCACCTTGCTCTTCAGATACTCGAGCAGCTCTGCAGCAGGAAAGGGGGAGCAAGGCGCATGCACGTCAGGCGCTGACTGCCACACAGCGCGCTGTGTGGCTGCGCTGTGCCGCGGCATGCCTGCGAGCTGCCTGCTGTTCCAGTCTGACCGCGCTTGCGGCGCAGCGAAACCGCCCAATTTGCGCACGCGAACACATCGCAGGGCCGACAGGGCCAGCAACAGAGCCCAAGTCCCGCCGACCGCACAGCGTGTCACCAGCCCCCGGACAAACGTCTCGCTGATCAAGCCTCGACACCAGCGCAAACCCAACTGACGCGCGAACAGCGGTCGAGAAGGCTTGCCTCGTGAAGACCGGTGTTGGTGCGCTTGAGCGGGGCCTGCGGGAGCCTTCGGGCAGCGATCAGCTGTGTGGAAAGGAGAGAGGAGAGCGGAGAATGGCTTGATGGGCCGGGGGAGGCGCTTATCAGCACGATATTGCCATGCCCGCACAGCGCACAGCGCACGTCCGCGGCGGCCCGCAAGTGCCGGCACATCCACATACATGGGAGCACTGGGGAGAGGTGCTGGTCGCAGCAGCGACCACGCCGAACACGTCTGCAGCTGAAGGTTTTGAGCAGTGTTTAGATGCGAACAGGGCTGGGTCCAGAGTATCCACAGGCGGCCGGCAGCTGCTCATGCCGCCGGCGCCACTGCCGCCACCTCCCGTGCCGCATTGCACAGATGTTGTCTGGCCCACGCCGCATGACGGCTGTGGAGCTTGGAGACCGGGGGCAGGTAGTAGAGCAGCAGCAACAGCAGCTCTTGGTCAGCCGCTGGTCAAAGGCAGGCCTACCGGGCGGCGGTGGCGGCGGCGGAACTGTCGGCGTCACGCATTGAGCGGCTGCTGCTGATGTCTCAAGCAAGGCATACCGTGCGGCACCGCACTCCCTCGTCCACTTGTGTTTACAGCGGCGCCGCGCCCAGCGGAAAATCGGCGGCCATGCACGCGAGTTCAAAAGGGTAGGAATGGGTATCGAGGCAGGGTGAGGCAAGTGCGAGTGGTCAGCGGCAGGGAGGGAGCGTGGGCGAGAGACACAGCCGTTTCAAGAAAGAGAGAGAGGCATGGCTGCACCATGGGGCTCCCAAGGTCACCCCCCGCCCGTCAGCGACGCGCCCGTGTGCTGCGCTATCGCGCTGCCCAGCCGCGCCGGCAGCATTTCGTGGCCCACCAGCACGTTTGACAGGCGCTCCAGCAGCTCCAGCTGCGGGGCAAACGAGGATTGAAACCCATGCGGTTTGATGGTGTCCAAATCAATGCATCTGGACAATGCAACATGTACGTTTGACAGGCGCTCCAGCAGCTCCAGCTGTGGAGAGGTTAAGGTGCAAGTTTCCAGGTGGTCGCGTTCTCGAATGGAACAAATCGGCGGGACAGAGCTGCACGGCTGACACACCGGCAGCACCTGTGGCAGGCACATCCACCGGCAGCCACCCCTGCAACCAAACCCTGCTCTCCAACCTCACCTGCTGCAGCGGCGGCAGCTTCAGCGTGGCGCTCATGACGGCAAGCCCACCAGCGGCCAAGTACTGCGCCCAACCCTCGCAACTCAACCGCACCTGCTGCAGCGGCGGCAGCTTCAGCGCGGCGCTCATGACGGCGGACACAGAGGTTGTGGCGGGCGACACGTAGTTGTTGTAATACACGTAGCAGAAGATGGCCATGACGACCTGCAAGAAGGGTAAATAAAAGTAAGCAGCAGGCAGGTCGTGGCCAGATCAAGCGGCAGTTGAGGAAAGATGCAGCTTGCTATCCCCCAAAACCTCCAAAACCGACCGCTCACCTGGCAGTCGAAGCGGTCGGTGACGCCGCCGTGGCCAGGAATCGAGTCCCCAAAGTCCTTGATCTTGAAGCTGAGGATAGCAAGGCAGGGGCGGGGACAGACTCGGCAGCCGTTGGGCAGCGGCAAGGAGGCAATCAACTGGTCGCTCTGACGACAAGGGGCAAGCAACTGCCGGGGCTGCACACAGTCAGGCTGCCCAAAGCAGGCTAAACGCCAAGCAGGAAGCAGCTGCTGTGGCCCACCCACGCACCCGCGCTTGAAGCCCGAAGCAAAGAAGCCGCCAAAGGGTGCGATGAAGGAGGCAAACAGCGCCAGCGAGACCTGCAGAAAATGGACAAGAACAGGGCATTGTCACACCACAGAGGCAAAGCCAAAACTGCAAGCTGAAGGCAGGAGGCAGGGCAGCAGATGCGTACCAGCAGTAGCACGCACCATGGCAATCCCGCTGGGCAGCACGGCGCTCTGACCCAGCATGCAGCTGCATGGGCAGGCGCATGCTGCTAGCTGCACTTGCACACACGTGTAGCCAGCCCGCACAGGCATGCATGTATGGCAATCAGTGCGTGTCAATCATACTCACCGCATGCAGCTGCATGGGCAGGCAGGTGAAAGTGTAGCCCGCTATCGCTTCCCGCAGCCGCGGCGGCAGGAGGCCGCCCACATTGTGAACCAGGTCGACCCAGGCGGGGTTGGCGCCCGTCTGCAGTTGTGGGTAGGTTGATTTACCATGGAAAGGTCCGGGATTGGCACGTGCACGCGCACATGCATGCACAGGGCGGCGCGTGCCAGTTGGCAGGGTGACGGGCAGTCTGACGCCTTCAGGCTCAATGCACGAGGCCGGCAGGCATTTGCCCACAATGGTTGGCAGCAGCACGCCAGCGCATCCGACAGGCATCAGGTGTGTGTGTGTGTGTGTGTGGGGGGGGG
>VFQQ010001061.1_pt1 | contig 42365 bp, 52 predicted proteins | sample 3512341 | NCBI WGS metagenome assembly VFQQ01 (sample SAMN10412373, study PRJNA504923) | tailings metagenome | isolation source: Relicate 2 Philex TSF1 revegetated site | place: Philippines: Tuba, Benguet | collected 2017-08-29 | reverse complement strand
GGATGGTGAGCCGTGCTGGACTCGAACCAGCGACCCACTGATTAAAAGTGGGCTGGCCCACCTTAGAAATCAATGACTTAAGCCAAAACGCCCGAATCGCCCCCTTCAACGATATCAATGGCTTGCAGAAGCGTCCGGCCTCCGAAGTCGGACGCCCCCCTTGCCTTACGGCCGGATCTCCAAGGGGAACATCGGGCTGTCCTGGATCGCCGGCGGCTGCCCGTCGTTCTGCCAGGGGCAGCTCGTGTAGTAGGTCCGGATCACCGCCGTCGCGGCGCCGGGCGGGATGCTGACGGGCAGGACGAAGGTGGGCTCCACGGCTTGCGGGCGGTTCGTCAGATTGGAGCCCGGCCGGGTGCCCAGGACAGTAGCAGCGTACTCCCTGCCGCCGGCCGCGATCCGCAGCTCGGTCGTGCCCGGTATGATGCGGCAATCGACCGCCAGCGGATCCCGCTCGGCGAAGACGACAAGGGTGCAGTTTCCGCCGGGCGCGCACGCCCCGTGAGCTGGCCTCGGGAGATCTCGGTAGATAACGATCGCCTCTGGCCGCGATGCGATGGCGATGGCGCGCTGCATGTCCGCGATCTGCGCTTTCGCCTCGGAGAAGGAGGCGTCGGTGGCGACCTTGAACATGCGCAGCGCTTCCGTCAGTTCCGCCACCTGGTCGGCCGACGCGAGGCCGAGCCGGTTGCGCACCGGCTCGGCGAAGAGGGCGATCATGCCCGCCGTGACGACGGTGAGAAGCGCGCTCAGCACGGCACCGATGAGCCCGGCCAAGGGAAGGCTCGACCAGAAGAGCTTTCTCAGCGAGACGCTCTGGCCGGTGATCGGGTCAGTCACTCGCGACACTCCTCAGGCGGCGGGCAGTAGGGCGCCGGCACAGTCGTCCGGTCCGGTCGTCGGGCTGATGGCGAAGCCTGCGCCCTTCCGGAGCCGGAAGTCGAAGTCGAACATGACGCGCGGCTGACCGCCCGTCAGAGCCTGCGGCACGGTCGGTCGCACGAGCTTCCGTTTGGAGTGGTCAATGGGCCAGATCGTGAGCGGATCCTCGAGCGTCGTGCCCCGGTCGAGGATGAACTGGAGCGTGATCCCGGCCCAGAGCGTCCGGTTCGCGCTGACGTTCGTCACCCGGATGCCGCCCGCCTCGAAGGCGATGGTGATGACGTTCGAGTTGCCGTCGGTGCCCGTCCTCGGGTTCGCGTAGTAGACGGCCGAGATGAAGTTCGGCTCGATCCAGCGGACACCATCCCACATGCGGGTGGTGATGGAGCCACCGGAGGGCTGGAACCGGACGAAGTTGCCGACCACACTGCCGTCCGCCGGCAGAGAGGTCACCAGCGGGAAGCTCGAGTTGTTCATCGGCCCGACGCGCGCGGAGCTGCGGCCCTGTGTCCCGGCGAACATCGCCTGCGTCGTCGGGGTCCCGCGGAACTCGTTCGGGTAGGGGATGACGATCGAGGCGCCGGGGCCGAAGTCGGCCGCCAGCGTATGCGTCTGCCGCTCCCAGCCGTTCCTCACCCAAACGTCAAGGATGCTCCAGTCGGGCTGGTCGATGAATTCCACGCCACCCGAGGGGACCGTGCCGTGATCGGGGGCATAGGTGACGTTGTGCCCCTCGCGCATGGTCGCGCCCGAGGCCAGCGTCCCGGTGTAGATGCTCCAGGTCGTCGGGTAGTTCGCGCTGTTCCGGTAGACGATGAAGGTATTGTGCAGGAGCTCCATCGGGCGGTTTGCGGTGGCGGCCTCGCCTGTCCCCCGGTCGATGAACTTGGCGAACTGCCCCGGGAGGAAGCCGGCGCTTTCGAACTTTGACGTGTTCCGGCCCGCCGTGACGGAGGCGACGTTGCGCGGCCCCGGGACCTTGAGGAAGAAGTTGTTCCGATATGTATGGCCGCCGCCGCTGCCGCTGATCGGGCAGTCGTTCCTGAGCGCCGGATCCCAGGCGAGGACGTTGCCGTCGAAGATCGTCTGGGAGCCGTCGGTTCCGAGCTGGATGTCCCCGACCATGACCGAGCGGGTGAAGTAGTTGCGCTGGCCCGGGAAGGAGCTGGTCGCCCTCGACCGGATGAGCGCCTGGTGATCCCAGAGCGTGTCGCCGTTCGACTGCCCCGACCATCCGCCACGGCCCTCCATGAACGAGCCGTCCATGTAGAGGGTTCGCCGCCACATGCGCATGGAGTTGTGGCTCTGCCCGAAGTCGCCGCCGTCGGCGCGGTGCCGCCCCATCATGCCGAGGCCGCCGCCGAACGCGACTTCGACCCAGCTGTTCAGAAAGGCGATGGAGCTCGAATCGAGCGAGACGTAGTTGCCGAGATCCTCGAGCTTCGTGTCGTTGAAGAAGCAGGTCGCCGTCGGGAGGTCGTTCGGGTTCGGCGTGTAGAGCACCTGCCCCGCGTTGTTCACGACGTCGCAGTTGTCGAAGATCGTGTGGTGGTTCGGCTCATAGGTGCCCGACACCCAGTGCAGGACCAGCGGCCCGCCGATCTCCTGCGTCGGCCGGTCGGTCTTGCGCATGTCCTTCTGCCGGTCCCAGGCATAGACCATGCGCAGGTCCTTGAAGGTCGGCGGCGCGTTCGGCGTCCCGCCGGCGAAGCTGATGGCCGGGTCAAGGGTCGCGCGCTGCCCAGGCACCCATGTATCGACAATCCAGCGGCCGGTCGTGAAGCGCCACTGGTTGCCGTTCAGGGTGATCGAGAGCTCGCTGAGCGTGGTGTTCGGCTTGACGCTGATCCGCACCATCCCCCCGCTCTTGATCGTGTTGAACCGGTTAATGGCCTGCTGGAGGGTGGTGCAGCGGTTCGCGGCGTCATGCGTGGGGGCGCCGGCCCATGTCTCGCCCGGCGTATTCGAGACGACGATCGTCTGGGCGGCGGAGATCTTCTCCGACGGGGTGCCGACGGTGATCGTCACCGGCTCGGTTTTCCCCCACTTCCCGTTTCGGGCGTAGACATACCACTGGTAGGTGTAGGTCCCCGGTTGGGAGTAGACGTGCTTCGCCTGCTGGCCCATCCGGAAATGGCGCAGCCGGTGCGACGGACGCGCGACGCGGGTGTTGCGGCCGAGCGTCTCGTCCCCCGTGAGCAGGACGTAGGTATACTCGCTGAACGTCGGGTCGAAGTCCGTCCAGGTGGCCGATCGCGTCACCGGCCCGCCGGTCACGAAGACATCGCCCTCGATCGCGAAGGGCGCGAAGCGAGCGCCCTCGGACATCATCCGCGTGTTGTCGACCACGGTGAGGGTCTGATCCCCGGGCGGCCCGTCCCACGTGATGTCGCCGCCCGGATCGGGCGGAGGCGTGTCCGGCGTCCACGTCGCCGCGGGCTGGCTGTTGATGAGAAGGGCGAGCGCGGTGGCGCCTAGAAGCCCGGGGATCGTGAAACCTGCCATCTGCTTTGCTCCTTCGTAGGCGTTCTGGGTCGATCAGGCCGGGATCAGTTCGATGGAGTAGGCCTCGTCTCTGCGGTTCTCGATCTCGCCCGAGGTGACGACCTGGATGGTCTGCGTGCCCGCAACCGTAATCGGGATGATGCCGAACGAGGTTCGGGTGCCGCTCGCCTGTTGGATGTGATTGCGCACGTCTTCGACGCCCGCGCTCCAAGTTTGCGTCCCGGCTGTCCCGCCCCGATGGCACGAGCCGACGAGAACCGCGCTCCAATTGCCCACGGTCTGCGACACGGTCAGGGTCGTGTTCTGGCCGCCCGAGCCGGTCGCGACGGGAGTTTCGACGGTGGCCGTCGCGGGGATCCAGCCCCACCGATACCGAACGTCGGCGAGGTTGCTGCCCGATCCCCGGCCAAAGACGATGCTGCCTGAGGTGTTGGCCGGAACCGTGGCTGTGAAAACCGTGATCCTGGAGAAGCCGTCGGTGTTCCGGGCCAGAATGCTCGTGGCGGTGACACCTGCGATGGTGCAGGTGTCGATGACGCCGTTGGTGTCACCCATGATCTCGAAGATGATCTTCCGGTCAAATGGCTGACTGTCGATCGCACCGGAGATCGTCCGCGTGAGCGCCGACGGCGATCCCGAGTTGCCAAACCCAAGCTCGTTGTAGATCGAAGTCGCCGCAGCCGCCGCAACCGGGATCACATTCGACGGCGACGGGGTGGCGCCATCCGTCTCCACGTAGGTCAACTCGTCCCCCTCGGGATCGCTGTCGGTGAAGCTGGACGACGTGACGCCGGTCGCCACCCCGTCGATGTGCCATTGCCCGGTGATCGTCGGTGCAGATTGGCCGCTCGGATGAACGCGGAGGCCTGGCCGGGCGAGGCCCGCCACGTCATCGGGATCCAGCTCGCCGTCGCTGTCGGCGTCGGTTGTGAGCAGGACCTCGGGCGCGATCACCGGCAGGCCGCGCGCATCCGCGACAGCCATGAGCTGCGCCTTCGTGAAGGTCAGCGTTTCCCCGTCGAAGTCGCCGCCGGTGATGTCGAAGCTGTACTCGGTCGTGCCCGGATCGTCGGCGCCGACCGTCACGGCAGCCGCATCCGCTGTGACCGAGATCGAGGCCGTCACGAGGGTCAGCGTGAGGACCAGGTCCCAGAGGCCGGTGTCGTCGCTGCGACGGACGGTGATCGTGCCATCCTCGGCAGTCCCAGTAGCGATGGTCAGGTTGGCTCCCGAGATGGAAACGCCGGCAGGCGTACCGATGAGCGAATACGTCGTCGTGCCGACGGGAGACGGACCTACGGCAGTCAGGTCGATGACCACGTTGCCGATGCCGATGGTGAACTCCCGGGCGAACTCGCTGATCGTGACTTCCGGCTCGTCGGGGACGATCTCCCGGGTGAGCCACTCACCCGCGCCGACGTCGACCTCGTAGATCCCCGGCTCCGTCAGCCCCAGGAAGAAGGGAGGATCACCCACCACCCGGTTGAGGGGGCCGGGTGGATCTCCGGCGGTGCGCCAAAGGACTGTTCGCGGCATCAAGCAACCTCCTGGATCAGGATGTCCCCACCGTCGACGGTGGCGGTGAGCTCCGGCAGCGGCGCGAGGCTCGTCACGCGGATGTCGTCGTCGAGGACTTCGACGATGGTTTCAGGATCGGGCGGCGGCGGATCGACGTCCTCCGGCTCGACGGTTACCGGCGCGCTCGAAAACCAGTCCGACCACTCGCTGGCCTTGCCGTTGAGGGTATGCTGCGCCCTGGCCTCCACTCGGAGGGCGCCCCCCACGGCGCCGAGCGGCAGGGGCACCGCAACGACCGCTCCATCCACCGTGAAGCGCGTCTGCACCTGCCTGGCCATCCCGGCCGGCGTTCCCGGAATGGCCGCCCAGCTGGCCGCCGTGGTGGTCGGGGTTTCTCCGACGGCGGCCCCGCCGGTGATAACCGGAGGCGTGCTCAGCTCCGGTACCGGAAGCGCCTGTACCAGGACCGTCGAACCGCCGGGTCCGGGAAAGAACCGGGCGTTGCCGGCGTTGTCGACCACCTGCGTCCGGATCGCCACCAGCTGGCCGGGATCCCGGGCGGCGGTGAGCGTGCTCGACCAGGCACCGCCATCGACTGAGAACTGCCGCACGACCGAGGTGATGGTGCCGGCCGAGGACTGATAGTTGGCGCTCGCTTCGACGCCCGCCGGGAACGCCTGGGCAGCGGACTGCCCTGCGAAGATCGGCAGCGCGGTGACGAGGATGCCCCCGGGCGCCAGCGTGATGGGAAGTGCGGCGGCCGGTCCACGCCGGCGCCACGCGATCGGATGGGCCGGGATGGTCGGATGCCGGGGGGAACGCAGCTGCTTCATTTGGTCAGCCGATGATCTCGCGGCTGATGACCGCGGCCGAGGCGCCGTCGCGGCGGTAGCGGACGGTCTTGCCGGCAATGATCGTGATCGTCTGCCACTGGGTGAGCCGGATCCCGCGGTCCTCGTCGCTGCCCGCCTCGAGCGAGATGCGGACGGCGCCGTCGTGCACCTGCCAGATCTCGTCGGCCGCGAGCGCGGACGTCGCCTGGAAGGTCGCGGGGATGTCGGTGATGCGGGCCATGGTCACACTCCTGGATCAATGCCCGGGCACGCGGCCCGGAAGATGGCGATCTGCTCGTTGAGCGCGACCGCGGTTTCGGCTGTGTCGGATCGGGAGGGCAGGATCAGTGTCGATGCCCAGGCCATGCACCGCTCCCGCTCAGTCTCGGTACCGGAGCTCGTCGGGGCGCACCCCGCGGTCGCGAACGCGATCGACGCGCAGGCGAAGGCGATGAGCCCCTTTGCGGTCTTCCCCATCGAAGATCTCCTTCTGTCGGCGGCGGCCGCGACGGTCGCCCAGGTGGAAGAAAAGAGCCGCGCCTCCCAGAAGCGCCAGGAGGCCCGTCAGAGCCCGTCTCAGCCCCGCCGGGGCGAGGATGCCGAAAACCCCCGTCATCGGCCCAGGTGCGCGCCTGAGCGCGCGTCCGCTACACGTGCGGCCTTGATCCTCCCGGTCAGGACGAAGACCAGGACCAGCGCCACCGCGATCGCCAGGAGCGCCGGCCACTGCTCGGCGACGAGCGCCGTGATGGTGCCGAGGACGCCCCTGCCCTCCTCGAGCACGCCGGCGGCCTCGCGGGCGACGGCGACGACGGCCGTGCCGGAGGCCACGACTTCGGTCAGGTCCGCGTCCTTGATCGTCCGGGAGCCGCGGGCCCGGAGCTCGTCCGCGTCGATGTCCCGCTCGGGCATCGGCTCGGCGTCCGCCATCCGCCGCCAGGTGACGGGGCCGACGATGCCGTCGGTGGCGATGCCCTCCTGCGCCTGGAAGGCGAGGACGGCTGCCAGCGTGCGGGGGCCGAAGATCCCGTCGGTTCGGCCGGCGAAGTGGCCGAGGCGGCGGAGCTCCTCCTGGAGATCCCGGACGGCCTGCCCGCGCATTCCCTCGCGCAGCGTCGGGCGCGCCAGCTGTGCAAGCTCGGCCGAGTAGCGGCGAACGCCCAGGAGCCGCGCGACAGGGTACCAGGCGTCGCTGACGCGGTTGCCTTGATTACCCCCGCGGACGAGGAGCCGGTCGCCGTCGCGTCGGACCAGGAATGCGACGTGCCCCTCCCAGCCATTGGGCGAGCCGCGCCAGAAGACAACGATGTCGCCAGGCAGCGCGGCCGCGAGGTCGACCGGCACGCCCCACTCGAGGTAGGAGCGGGCATTGAGCTTACCCGTGTGGGGAAGGCCCAGCTGGGCCAGCACCGCGCCACAATAGGCCGCGCACCAAGGAACCTCGTCTCCTTCGACCCAGCCATGCCCGACGGCACCGAACATGGCCATGATCTCGGGGTTGTGCCGCGCGCCCGGCCACTCCTCGAGGCCGAGGTAAGTGCCGGCCGTGGCGAGGATCGCTGCGTTGGTGTCGGGTCTGGCGATCGCGTTCATTCACGGTCTCCCATGGCGAAGGTGAGCCCGAAGGCGAGGATCAGCTCGGGCGGCTCGATCTTGCCGGGCATGAGCTGCGCGAAGACCGGCCCCTGCCGCAGCTGGAGCCCGCAGAGCGGCACGAGGTCGCCTGCGCGGATCAGGAAGTGGTGGCCGTTGCCCGGGTACCAGGCGGCCCCGCAGAAGGCGCTGGCGGCGCCTTGATCCCACGAGACGAGCTCGAGGCCGGCCAGCGCGGCGATCGAGCCCTTCCCGAAGGAGTTGCGGTAGGCGCCAATGCTGTAGTCGAGGCCGAAGCTGGCATCTTCCCAGGTGAGGAACATGCCCGGGTTCGCCTCCTCCCATGCGTACTCCTCGGTATGGTGCGAGCCGAGGAGGATGGAGACGCGGTCGGGTCCGGCGAGGACCGGGGACGCGGCGAGGATCAGGGCGAGGAGCACGCGGATCATGCCGGCTTCCTCAGCCCGTACATCGTGATCTTGCCGGAGGTGATGTTCCCACCTCCGAACATGAAGCGCAGCGCATTGACCGCGGCACTGGCCCGACGGAACCCCTGGCCATTCACGGATCGGAAAGCGTTTCCGGCCGCGCCGGCGACGTAGGCTCCCTCCCAGTTGATGAGGACCGGCTTCGCCTCGTGCGGGTAGGACACCACCACCTTCGCCGAGAACCCGGGATTGACGTTGTTCGCGACACCCCCACTGAGGAGGCTGATGGCAATTTCTCCCGCCGAGCCGCTGGACGTATGCGACCCGATGGCGTTGGTGTGCTCGGACTGCCAGAAGGCGTACGAGTAGTCACTCGCCCCGGCGGCGTAGGACGATCCACCGTTGGCGCTGGTCCTGATCCACGGGGAGACGTTGTTGGTCGCCGGGATGAGGGAGTGCAGATGGAACTCGTAGGCCTGGAAGCGTGCCGGATCGAACTCCGTGAAGTCGAGGGTGGGCGAGTTGCTCGCCACCTTCTCGACGATTGGCACCAGACCCACGCCAAGCGTCGCCTGGGCCGCCGCCGCGTTCGTCGCCACCAGCACCGACCGCATGAAGCTTGAGACGGTGTACTTCTGCCAGGCGCCCGTGTGGAAGATCGGCGCCTCGTTGTTGCCGAACGAGAGGCCTGCGATCGCGGCGAGGTCCGCGTCGATCAGCCCCAGGAGCGTGGCCGGATCGGCCGAGGCCAGAAGCGTCTGGACGTAGGCGCTGACGAGGAGGGCCGTCGTCTCCACCGTCCCCACGGTCGGCCGCCCGGTGGCGTCGAACATGAGCGTGCGCAGCGCCCGATCGAGCGCCGGCGGCAGCTCGAGGTTGGTGGTGTCGCCGAGCGGCGCGCGCAGCGATCGGCCGATCACCTGCTCGATGTCCTGCACGCCCTGGGTGATCCAGTCGAGCTGCGCCTCGAGCCCGCGCTCGCGGCTCGTGGTGCCTTCCCAGCCCTGCTCCGGGCTCGTCTCGCGGGTGATGAACAGGCTGCCGCCGTCGTGCGTCGCGGCGGCCGCCGCGCTGAGAGTGACCGTTCCGGCGACAGAGGCATCCGCCGGGGTCACGGTGAAGTCGGCGGGCGCCAGCTCCGTCCGGATCCCGTTTTGCCACACGGCGAGGCGGAGCGCCCCCTGGCGGTAGGGGTGCGTGACGCCGTAGGGGCCGACGCCGGCGACGATGTAGACGGGGGACGGAGCGAAGGCTTCGACGGTCATTTCGTCCTCAGGGCGTTGGAGAGATCGGGGGCGCGCTCGGGCGCGGTGGCGCCACGCTGCCACCAGGACTGGGTGCCTTCGCGCCCGAGACGCTGCTCGGCCGCGCGGAAGGACTGCTGGGCCTCCGGGTCGATCAGGCGCTGAAACTGGTCGAAGCCAAGCCGGTGGAAGGCGAGCGAGGTGTACCAGAGGCTCGAGGCGACCGGCGTGTTGTAGCGGGCCAGGTTCGCGAGATCGCGGCCGAAGTAGGTCTCTTCGCCCCGGAAGGCGCGCATGCCCGAGCCGAGGGTCAGACTGCCAACCTTCTCGATAAGGCCGATCTGCGGCCCCGCAAGCGTCTCGGCGAAGCCGCCGCCGAAGCGGTTCTGGTTGGCCGCGAAGAAGTCGCCGAAGATCCCGAGGCCGCCGCCCTGGAACGCCGCCGCCAGCACAAACTTCTCCGTCGTCATCGGCACCGGGTCGCGACCCTTGGCCACCTGCTTCAGCTGCACCGCCATGGCGCCCATGGCCGTCATCGCGATGAAGAGCGTGAGGGCGTAGCCCGCACGGCCGGGGATCGTCTGCTGGGCCATGATCCGGTCGTACTGCCGCATCGACAGGGACATGGTGAAGCTGCGGAATGCCCCGACCGATCGGAGGATCTCACCCCCAGCGGTTCCCGGTCGAGTTTCTCGCATGAGCCATGATCGAACGCGGACGCTCCCGGTCGGCCACGCGATCTCCAGCTGCTCGGAGATGACCATCTGGAGCCGGATCGCCAGCGCCTCGGCCTCGTCGGCCGGGAGGTCGACGGCATTCCGCCAGTAGTTGGGCGAGATGAAGGTCGATCCGTTGGGCGCCGTGAAGAAGCCGGACGGATGCCGGATCTTGTCCCAGTCGGCGGCGGTGATGTCGCGCGCTGCCAGCGTGCTGCGGAGCGTCGGGTCGATCTGGTCGAAGTTGCGCCCGGCGTTCTCCGCGAGGAACCCGGCGAATTCCATCTGGAACGCCGCCCGGCCCATGTCGGTCCAGTAATTGAGACCCGAGAGGCGCAGCGTCGCGTCGGCCATCGTCGCCGTGATTTCGGGCGCGAAGGTATCCCCGAGATAGCGGGCGGCGGCGGCGCCGGTGTTGGCGAGCGTGTCGGCGACGTAGCCCATGCGTGCGGCCGTCTCGCGCGTCGCCTGGCTGGCCATCAGCTCCACATGGCGCGCCAGAACACCTTTGCCGCTCATGCCCACAGACCGCGCGGCGAGGCTCGACGTGGCGATGTCGGTGACCGAGGAGAGGACGGCGCCCCCGAGGTAGGCCGCCGTCTGCACGTTCCGCATCCCCCCGAAGAAGTTGGCCAGCGCCTCGTCCTCGGGACGGTTTGCGTTGCCGTCGATATGTGCCAGCGCAGCCTTCGCGCGCGCGTCCAGCTTCCCCATCCTCTTGATGACCTTTGGCTGGCCGCTCTCGGCCGCGCGCTTCTGCGCCACCTGGATCGCGTACTCGAGGCCCGATCTCGGGTTTGGTCCCAGCACCCGCATGAGCGCGATGTCCCGCGCCATCGTGTGCAGCCCGCCGACCATCGCCTGAAAGGGGTCCTGGGTCCCGAAGGCGTCGTTGTAGGTCAGCCAGCCGTCACCGTCCCGGAAGTGCAGGACCCGGTGCTCGGCGCGCCGGTTGTAGAGTGCCTTGCCCTGCGCATTGAGCGAGGGCTCGCGCTTGTTCCAGCCGCCGGTGGTGATGCCCTCATAAACCTCGTCGAGGAAGCGGTCCGCCGCCACGGGGTCAGGCTTACCCCCCGGCTCCGCAAAGGGCCGACCGGTGCTGAAATCGTCGATCCGGCTCCAGTCGATCAGGTCGCCGTCGAGGAGGAACCGCTTCCACTGGTCCTTGCCGGCCTTCATGATCCGGCTGGCATCGTGGCTGTGACGGACCCCGTAGTTGTCGAGCCTGCCGATGTCCCCGCCCAGTGCGTTGAACTGTTGGCGCAGCCGTTCCTGTTGGCCCCTGATGGCGTCGGCGAACCCTTTCGCCCGCGCGTTGCCGCTTGCCTGCCCATGCAGCTCGCGCACGGTGTCGAGCAGGAGCGGCTTGTCCCGTGACTGACCGACAAGGTTCTTGGACAGCGCCTGGAGCGCCTCGCGGATCTCGAAGTTGATCGAGCGCTCGTAGGCATCCCGTACCGAAACGACGCTCTCCGCTGAGGTTGACCGTCCCTCCCGCCATTCGAGAAGGCCCATGACGGCCTCAAACGGATCGTCGGCCGTCTCGACGAGTTGCCGGAGGCGCGTAGCCGTCTGAAGCTGGTTGACGACGGCGTGGAACCGCGATCGCGCAGCCTTGCGCGTGGCCTCCTTCAGATCCTTTGCCGCCTGCACTTCCGCCGCCGCGCGCGGCATCTTGGTCTCGTACCGAGCCACCAGCTCGTCGAAGGTTTGCAGCGCCTGGCCCGCGCGGATCGGGTCGATCTCCCCGCCCTCGCGCGCATTCACGATGCAGTCGGCGATGTTAGGCACCAGGGCCTCCCACCTTGCAAAGGTCGATCACGTCGGCGAGCGCGAGATCCGCCTCGGCCGCGTCGAGCACTTCGGACGCCTTGGCCTTGGACCCGTCGCCGAGGTCGATCTCGATGTCGTCGTCGAGCGCGCGGAGCGTCTCCGCGCCTTCGCGCAGCGCGGCCGTCTCGCGCAGCGAGGCCATCACCTCGAAGTCCGCGGCCTCAGCCTCGGGCGACATGGCCCCCAGCTCGTAGGCCTCGGGCAGCGCGGCTGCGTCGACCTCGAGCTCCCGCGTCGGCGCCGGGATTGCATCGACACTCGCGAAGGTCTTGCTGTCGATCGAGCGAAGGAGCTGCACGGGCCCGACGTCGTCGCCAAGCATGGTAGGCTGGCCGACGTCGCGCGCCCGGCGTGCATAGTCCGAAAGGAAGGCGGCCACGTCGTCGGCCGAGGCCGGTTTGCCGTCCGGGTAGAACTTCCGCACGAGCGCCACCGTGACGTCTGGCAGCGCGCCCTCGAGGAGATCGACCTCGGCGAGGAGATCCTCGAGGACGTTGGCGATGCCGCCCTCGCCGCGGGCCGCGGCCTCGCGCGCCTGTCCGATCAGCCGCATGGCGTCGATCACGAAGGGTGAGATGTCGAACTCCGGCCGCACGAGCCCGGCCTCGATGTCGGACCGCAGGGCCGCCCATTGGGGACCGGCGCGCTCAAGCGCGGTGAGGAGCGATTTCAGCGGCCCCGCGTCCTCGAGCTCGGCGTAGCGCCCGATCAGCTGACGGTCCGGCCAGGCGCGCGCAAAGAGCGCGTTCTTCAGCCGCTTCGTCCCTTCCGCATTGAGTGCCCCAGTGGCGTCGAAGAGCGCGTTCCGCTCCGATGCCGGAAGTCGGCCGAGCGCCCTTCGGACGAAGCCCGCGTTCTCGCCGGCGCCGATCGGCACATCGGGGCGGAGGAGCGCGAGGGTGTCGGCCGTCATGGCGCGCCCCGTGACCTGGCTGATTTCGGTCGGCGTCATCCGCGCGACCCCGCTGTCCTGCGCATCGACGACGAGCTGGCCGCGCTGCGCGTCATCAAGCTCCGTCCTCCGACGCGCCACGAGGACCGGGCGCTCGATGCCCTCCGGGATGGGTCGGCCGGTCTCGGCCTCGATCATCGCCCGGTAGGCGGCGGCCCGGTCCGGGTGGCGCTCGTAGGCCCGCTCGATGGCGCGCACGCGGCCATTGCCGCTTTCCACGATGCCGTCGGGACCAACGATCGGGGTGCCGCGATCCGCGGTGGGCGCCGGGCGCAGAAGCGCCGGGTCGAGCCCGGCAGCTGTCTCTGCCACCCAGGCGTCCGAGTTGATCCGGCTGCGGTCGCGCGGCTGGAGATCGCCCGAGGCCTGGCGGAGGAGGGAGGCATCGACCACCTCGTACTCGACGTCGATCCGGAGCCCGTCGTTCACGCGGATCTGGCCTTCGCCGGTGAAGCCGCGGGAGGTCGGATAGGTCGGAACCTCACTGCCGGCCGGGATGGGCGTCGCGCTGCCCATCTTGCGGTTCGCCCAGGCCTGGACATCGCCGACGGTCATCTGGCCGAAGTACTTGCCGTTGAACCGGATGCCGCGGTTGGCGGCGATCGCCGATCGCGGCATCACCGCCGTGATGGGCGTGTTCGGTGCTGCGGACAGGATGCGCGCAGCACCCTCGGGCCCCGCGAAATGCGCGAGGTAGAGCGCGCCCGGCGACGTCGGCAGCCCACGCTCCCGAAGGTAGGCCGTGTTGTCAGCGACATAGGCCGCCGTCATCTCGCGGTTCAGCGCCGCATCGAACTTGAGGTCGAGGAGCTCGCGGTTCGTGCGACCCGCAACGATGTCCGGCCGGTGCTTGCGCAGCATGGCAAGCCAGGTGCTGTCGATGAACTGGCCGAGGCCCTCGGCCGAGCTGGCGGGGTTTCGTGCGTTGGAGTTGCCTCGGCTCTCGATGCCGATGATGCGGTCGACGACGTCGGAGGATGCACCAGGCGACGCCGGCGCTTCGGGGCGGAGGATGTCTCGCGTCGGGATCTCGTCGCGGAGGCGCTTCTCTGCGGCCGCCAGGCGGGCGACATGATCAAGCCTGCTCACTCCATCGGGGCGGCCAGCATCCATCCACCCCTGTCGGGTGGCGAGGTAGCGCGCGGCCCGGCCGCCGCCGATGATCGCGCTTGCGATGCCTGCGCCGGCGGCCGCGCCGAAGAGGATGCGGGTCACAGGATCGGGCGCCTCGATGCCGAGACGTTCGGCCTGCATGTTGGCGCGGGGCAGGGTTGCGCCCTCGGCTACGGCGCCGAGGACCGCCTCGCTGGCTATCACGCGGGCCGCGCCGCCCCCGACGCCCAGAGGTGCCAAGGCGAGGTTGATGGGGTCGACCACCGCGCGGGCGAATGTTCCGGTGAGCGCCGCCACCCCCCCGCCGGGCAGGTTGAGGATCCGCTCCGCCTCCTCAAGATCGGCCCGCTCGCGGCGGACCAGCTCGCTTTCGAACTGCGCGATGTCGATCGGGCGATTGCCCCAGCGCACCGGATCGTCCTTCGCCACGCTGCCGGCTTCGTCGAAGATCATTGCCTCGAGCGTCATCCAGCCGAGCGTGCGATCCTGCTGACGCTCGAGAATTCGCGCACGGGAGGCTTCAGGAAGCGCGTCATAGAGCTCAGAGGTCAGCTCGCGCCGCTTCCGCCGCGCATAGCCACCCATGTTCTCCTCGACGGTCATCTTGTCCCACGCCGCGCCCGCAACGGTGCCGAAGCCGGCCGGCTCCGCGGTCATCCGCTCGCGCAGCTCCTGCGGTACTGGAGGCGGAGGCGCGGGTGTCTCTTCCTTGAGGAAGAAGGTCATTGCCGCACCTCGCGCAGAAGCTGCCGGAGAGAGACGCGGAAGGCGCCGCCGCCGGCGGCGGAGAGCTCGATCTCCTCGCCGGTGTCGGGGTCGGTGTAGATCAGCGCGTAGCTGTCGTTGCCGACGGCGACGAGCCGGGTGGCCTGCCATAGGGTGGACAGTGTTTCGCGCTCGCGGCGGCCGAGCGGCCGGTCGGCCGGCAGGAGGAAGTCAGGGTTGACCTGGCGCGTGCCGCCCGCGGGGTCTGGCGACACGCTCGCCCGACGCAGCGCCCCGAATATCACGTCGGGATCGACGGCCGCATCGGCGCGAAGAGGATCGACATAGACGGGCTGTCCGTTTGCGTCGACAGAGCCGCCGCTCAGAACGGCACCCACGGCAAGGCGCGCCCCCTCGAGCTGGGCTGGGCTGACGCCGTGCGGGAGGACGGTCCAGCCGTTGCCGCGCACCTCCTGCACACCGCCGACATAACCCCGTCCCGATTGCACCCCGCCGAGCGCACGCTGCACGGCCTGCTCATAAGCGCGCCGCCCTTCGCCGTCGCGGAAGTACCCGGACTGGGTGTCCTCTGGTTCGATGCCGGTGGCGGTGTCGGCGTAGAGCGCCCGCGCGGCTTCCATGATCTGCGCCTTGACCTGTGGCTGATCGTCGAAGATCCCGCCGGTCACTGCGTCGAAGACCAGGATCTCGTCGCGCTGCGACGGGAGGTTGACCGTCTTGCCCGCGATCTTCTGCTGGCCACGGAACATCGCCGCCGCCAAGGACGGCGACCCGGTCTCACCCTGTAGCCCCGCGGCATAGGTGAAGACGCCGTCGGCATCTATTTGTCGCGCCACCACATCGGGATTGCCGCCCGTCGCCGTGTAGACGGCGCGCGCCAGTTCGGCACGAGCGGCCGGGTCGGCCGAATTGGCCGCCGCGAGCCGCAGCTGCTCACGTTCGGCGTCCGAGAAGATCGGAGGCAGGTTGGTGTACCCCTCGGCCACAGCGCGCGCCCCGAACTCGACCCGCTGACGTAGACCAGCTTCGAACGCCGCGGGATTGGTGGGGTCGAAGGGCGGAAGATCGGGAACCTGGAAGCCTTGCTGACGGGCGAAAGTGATGCCGTCCTTTTGCCAGCCGTCGGCTACAGACCGGCGCGCTGTCTCGAGGGCCGAGGTGATGTCCGCCTCCCAGCCATTGATCTTCGGACGCTCCGCCTCGTCGGAGAGAATGCCGTCGATCTCGCTCGGGGTCATGCGCATGAGGTCGGGCTTGGCCTCGAGGAGAAGGAACTGCGCGTTGACCTCCCTCCACCGTGGATGAGCCTGAACCTCCGGGTCCGCGAGGAACTGGGCGGCGCCCTGTCGGACATGACCGGATTTGGCGAGCGTGTAGATCGCGTCGAGCTGGCCGCCGATCTCGGCGGTGCGCTCGCGCGCGACCCGCTCCGCGTCCCGACGCGCAGCCTCGTCCATGGCGTCCAGCTTGCCCTGGGCCCGGACGCGGTTCGTCGCGGCAGCCTCAGGCGACATATGGTCCACCCATTCGCCGGCGGCGTCGAGGTCGAGGTAGCCCTGCGGGTTCGTGTCGATCATGTCGATCGCCGCCGCCTGGTACACCCGCTCGGTTTCACGGATGTAGAGCTCCGTCGCCTGAAGGGGCGTCAGCTCGTTGGCCGCCACGCGCCGGTCCAGATCGTCACGGAACTGCCGGAGAAGCGTCTGGCGAGTGCCGGGATCTGCCGTCGCCGCTTGCGTCGTGACCGCCTGGGTGTATTCGACCAGATGCGCGGCACGCTGGTTTCGGCGCGCCTCGATCGCGCGGGCGCCGAGGGCAAGGGCGTGCCGGTTCGCGAGCTCGTCGAAGGCCAGGCCGACGCGTTCCCGGAGACGGGGGTGCATCGGGTTGCGCTCGTCGCCCGTGACGAACCGCTGGCGCAATTCCGTCGCGCGTTGCTGCCACCCGGTGTCGATCGCGTCCGGGTCGTTCATCTGCTCGAATTCGAGCCGCGCTTCGCCGAGCGCCTTGGTCATGTCGATCTGAAGCCGCGTCGCCTGCCGGTCGAGCGCGTCGTTCAGGATCGACTGCCCGGCCTGGCTGATGCGCGCCCCGAACTGCGCGACCGCGGCGCCGGTCTCGTCGGCCTCGACCTGGATGCCCGGAGCCCGTCCGGCGGTGATGCCCGCGCGAGGGACGGTCAGCGTCATGTCGTGGCCCCCCTGTCGAGGAGGCCGGGCCACACCTCAGGCCCACGCTCGAGGAAGGTACTGACGGCCGAGAGGCCGCCCTGGAGAAGGCTGAGCCGGCCGCGAGCCCGCACCTGCCGCTCCGCCGCGCTGAGCTCCGTCGCGCGGGCCTGCCCGGTCGAGCGCCGCGACTGGCTTTCGAACGAGGCCTCGCGGGCTGCGCTTTCGCCCAGGAGGACGGCGGTCGGGCTGTCGAGGGAGACGCCCCGCGCGACGAGCTCCGCCCGCTGTCGGCCGAGCTCGACCCGGAACTTCTCCCGGATCCGGTCATCCTCGATCGCGGTGAGCGCCAGCTCGTCCTTCCGCTGTTGCTCGAGGAAGTCCGCCTGCTGCCGCGCCGCGCGCGCGCCAGCCACGCCCTGGTAGATCGACCCGCCGATCGACGCGATGGTGCCGGCGGCCGCAAGGGTTTGACCGATCCCGGCTGCGGTCGTAGCGGCGGCCGTCGCGCCGGCGGCCGTGGCCGCCCCTGCGCCGCCGAGCGCGGGAATAAGCGCCGCGAGTGCTGGGCCGCACATCTAGCCGCCCTCCTGCTGGACCATGGGCACGACCTCGAGGACGGTGGCGGGAGCTCCACCGATGGGCCGGAAAACGTAGGACTGCTCTTCGCGATCGCCGGAATGCACCTGGAGCTCGGCGACCCCGGAGAAGGCTTCCGAAAGGTCGGAGGCGACGGGGCGGTCGATGATCGACTTGAACCGCCCGGTGTTCACGCCCTTCCCGAGGCTGCGCGTCCGCGTGGCGATCTCGAGCTGCGCCGTCCTGTGCAGACGGATGCCACCGCCGGGCAGGAGCCGCTTTCGCCGGCCGAGGGTCGATCCGTCGGGCGAGGCACCGCGGATGTCGAGCGTCTCCGCCTCGTGTGTCGTATCGAAAAGCCCGATCGTCGCGCGGGTGACGGTGTCCGGAAGCACGACGGTCCCGTCGGGCGCGGCCGTGAGGGGGCCATAGTCGCCCTTGTCCGTCCAGGCGCGCACCTCCTCGCCCGCGAGCCACGGGACGAGGAAGGTGTCCCCGGCCTCCGCCGGCGTGAACACCGTCGCCGCGTAATAGTGCACTGCTTCGGCGATCGGCTGCGCCCCGGCCACGACGCCGTAGGGGAAGACGAGCTCCTCGACGAAGCGAACGGTCTCGCCGTTCACGGTGCGGCGGACCACCATGGTCACGACATCCTGCCCCGTGCCTGCGTCCGGCGTCGCGCAAAGGCTCTCGACGAAGCCGCCTGCGACCGGCACCGGGGCCCAGCCGAGCACGTCCTCCTGCGGGTCGTAGAGCATCATCGCGAGGGTGCCGTCGCCGCGACGGACCCATGCCGCGCGCTGCTGGGCCTGCTGCCACACGATCTCTGCAAAGCCTGCGGCGCCCAGGTGAGCCGAGGGCGCACTCAGCTCGATCGGCTGGTTGGCGTCGTTCTCGAACTGGTAGCGGACCTCGAATATCCGGGTCCCGTCCCGGCTGATGAATATCGGCACCCCGTCTGGCGCGATCGGCCGCGCTCCGCTCACGCCGATGTTCGCGTCGGGCCGGTAGCGCGTGGTGATCGGCGACAGGCCGACGCTCGCGTCTGTCGATCGGGCCGAGAGGATCTGGCCGAGCGCGCCGACGGCAAGGCCGCGATCCGTCTCCTGGAGCCAGAGGATCGCATTGAGGCTGACGGAGCCTGCGATCCCGAAGGAGAAGGCGCTGTCCGCCTCGATGCCGGGGAGGAACTCGCTGAATGCTCCGGCTGCGGAGTGCCAGATGGTGCGGGGATCGGTCGGCGTGCTTGCGAAGATCAGGCGCTGGTCGGCCGAGGTGACGGCGGCCGGGAAGCCGTTCTTGGTGGACCAGGCGCCCTCGGCCCAGCGGTATGTCGGCGCCGTCACGCAGTTGGGAGGCACGCGTCGCACGACGGTGGCGGTTGCGCTCGTGCCGCTGGCAACGGCCGTGATCCTGACGATCCCGACGCCGTCGGAGATGTGCTCCCACCGGATGCTGGTGTTGCGGTCGGTGAGCTCCGTCCCCTCGACGTGCGAGGGAGGCACGACGCCGGTGTTGGTCCCGGCGTCGACCCGGTAGATCCGCCCGCCCGCGCGCATCAGGTCGTTGACGGCGACAGTCGTGTTCGACGTCCAGAGCGGGATCGTGGGGTACCCGTCCGGCTGGAGCTGGAAGAGGCTCCCGATCATCGACGCGGTGAAGATCGACCCGGAGGCCGTGAGCGTGATGCTTCCGAGCTGCCCGGAGGCCTGCACGGTGAGGCCGGTGTTGACGTTCGTCGGCCGGAAGGGCCCGTCCGACGGCTGCCACTCGGTGATGGTCCAGTTGTTGAGCGCGAGCCGGGCGAGCCGCCGCTGGGGCAGGACCCCGTCTGCCAGGTAGATGACGTCGGCGGACTGTTCGAAGGTGAGCCGCGCGACGGCCGCGGCATCGTAGGGGGTGACGAGCTCGTACGGGACGCCGCCCGAGAGGACGAGCTCGCCGTACCTCCACACGCGCATCCGGAGCGCGGTGAACTCCAGCACGACGGCGTCGTTCGCAGCGAAGATGAAGCCGATCAGCCGCGCGGGAGCATCGCCGCGCGTGTTGCCACGGCGGAGCGATCCCGGCGCACGGGTGAAGCCGCCCTCCTTCAGCGGGATGAACCCGCGACAGGTGCGAAGCCCGGTCTGGTGGCGCTGGTAATCCGGCCGCCCCCAGAGGAGCGGCGAGATCTCTCCCGAAGAGAAGGCGTACTGCGGCTGGGACACCCGGGTCATAAGAGCGCCTCGCCGACCCAGTCCGACTGATCGGGCAGCCCGTCGTACCGCTCCTCGGTGCCCTGCCGGGCATCGGCGTCCAGTGCATCGGCCAGGGCCTCCGCGGCGTCGGCGCGCAGCTGCTGACGCTTGCTGAGGCTGGTCGAGAGCTTCGGGGACATGAGCTGCGCCAGCGCGTAGGCGACGGCCAGCTGGAAGCTCGCGGGGAGCTTCGTCTCGTCCGTGATGCGCAGCGTCACGCGCGCGGTGATCGGGGCGTTCTGATCGGCGCGGATGAAGAGCCCGTCGCGCCGCCACCTCGAGTGGTCCGCGACGATCCGCCAGACCTTGATGGTCTGCTCCGGCAGCGCGAAGACGTACGGGAGGTCCGGATCCGCCTCGAGCTGCGAGGCGACGGCGTCGACCTGGTTGAGGCGGACGATCGAGCGCGCGAAGGACCAGTCCGCCTTCTCGAGCACGCTGTCGAGCGCCTTGCGGTAGTGCCGGTTTGCGAGCTCCGCCTCATCGCTCTCGTCCGAGAGGCTCGACGGCGCCTTGAGCTCGACCAGGTCGAAGGCGGTGGCGACGATGCCGTCTGTGGCGAGAGGGTCGGCCATGGGGCTCCCGGCGTGTCAGGGGATGGTGCCGGCGCGGGTGATGCCGCGCCGGAACCGGGCGGCCATCACTCGACGAAGCTGATGCGGAACCGGGTCGATCCGGCGCCCGTGGCGTTGGCGATCGCGTGCTTGTAGATCCCGATCACGCCGCCGGGGTTCTTGGCGAGGCCGAGGCGCTGCCAGAGGGGCTGGCCGTGGGTCGCGCCGCCGCGCGCGACCGGCAGGATCTCGTTTCCGGCCGACTTCAGCTGCGACACGAGCGCGCCGACATCGGTCCGGGTGCCGATGCGGATCGCCGCGTAGCCGTCGTTGGTGACGTCGAAGAACGTCTGGTCGTGCAGGATACACGCGGCTGGAAGGTCGCAGAGGTGGAAGAGCGACCCGTTGTCGTCGTCGGCCGCATTTGCGACCGTGCCGTAAATGTGACGCGTGCGGCCATTGGTCCGGGACGCGTCGAGGACGGCCCCGCCGACGCGCTGGTCGCGGAAGACGTCGGATTTCTTTTCACGAACGGGCATGATGCCCTCCTGTTGACTGAAGCGGGGGAGAAGGGCGGCGGGTCAACCCCGCCGCGCCTGGCTCAGCTTTCGGTGCACTCGACCACGTGCACGCCCAGGTCCTCGATCCGCGTCGCGTCCATGTAGGCGTCGACGTGGATGTACGGGGTGTTCCGGGCGGCCGTGTCGTTCCACATGTCCGGCTTGATGTCCTGCCAGACGCCCAGCTTGATCATCTGCTTCACCCACACGGGGCAGGAGCGGGTCGTGCCGGACTTGGGCAGGCGGTTGACCTCGATGAAGTTGAAGCCGAGGAGGCGCTTCACCTTGCCTTCGACGATGTGCGGCTGCTCGAGCATGTTGAGGTTCGCGCTCGCCGTCTCGACGATGCCGAGAAGGTTGTCGTGCTGCCGCGACGTGATCGCCATGACCGGGGTCATGCTCTCGAGGTCGTTGTCGTCGAGCCCCAGGCGCAGGCGCGCCGCGCGGAGCTTGGCGATCGTGAGGCCCGTACCGCCATGGACGGTGCGGTAGGTCGACGGCAGCGCGACGCCGGCAGCACCGGGACGCTTGCCCTCGGTGATCGCGCCGAGGATGCCGCCTTCGCCGACGACGCCGTTCTCGTCGATGCCGAGGATCGTGTCGTCGACGCCGCGGCGCATGGCCATCACGTGCGCGTCGATCAACATGCTGTCCGGCTGGCCCGCCTGGCGGAACTTGTCCTCGTTGTCGAGGTACTGCCCCGTCTCGATCGGGTCGCGGTAGACGAGCCAGCGGCGGGTCCGCTCCGGCACGTTCTCGATGTTCGTGCGCCGGCGGCCCGTGCCGCGGCGGTAATTGACGATGCCGATGAGATCGGCGGCCACGGCACCTTCGCCGTTGCAGGCTTGCTCGGTCACGTAGGGACGGAGCTTGGACCCCTTGTACTGGGTGACCTGCATGAAGGTGTCGCGGAAAAGCAGCTTGTGGTGCGGCTCGACCCTTTGGTCAAAGGACATGTGTCCCCTCCGGAAAAACGACGATGGTCTGAGGTTTTTCGGAAGGGGTGCCCGGAACGCCGGACCCGTCCTGCGCGTCTCGTGCGCTACCCGGCGATCTTTCCCGCCGTCATCTGGACCGGAGCAAGGCTCCGGGTGCCCGTCGCGGATGAAGAAGCCCCAAGGACTAGGGGTCTGTCAAGGGGGATGTTCTAGGGGTGGACCGGGACGCATCCTCCACGACTAGTCCCGGTCCTGCAACCTAGCGATGCGTCGCAGTGCGCCCTAGTGATGCGCCACCGTACCCGATGCGGTGCCTGCTGTCGAGCCGCCCTGTATCCGTGCTATCCGCTCGGCCTCGGCTGCCGCCCTTTCCCGAAACATGCGGATCGCGGCAAGAACGCCGTAGACCGAACGCCCCTGGTCGGGCCAGTGAGCCAGCGGCTCGTCGAGAACTGAAAGGAGCGCGTCCTCGCACCCGGCCATGGCGTGAAGGGCGTCCGCGATGGCTTCGGCTCCGTCGAAGGTCTGCTGGCTCGCATCAGACATCCTCCACCCCCGCGATCAGGCGGAAAGGGATCACGATGCCCCGGCAGGTGACGTTGCCGATGCTGGCTGGCCCGGCGACCTCGACGCCCGGCATGGCTAAAAGCGCCGCCCGGTACCGTCCGCCGGTGAAGCGCGAGCCGGCGAAGAGCCGCTCGACGCCCGGGTGGTTCGGGTTGCCGACGAAGAGCCCCTCGTCCCGCACGCGGCAGCCGAAGCCTGTGAGCGCGTCGATCGCCTCCGGGGAGCGGTTCCGCGCTTGGCTGACGAGCACGGCGACGACCTCGTTCAGATGGGCGAGCGCCTCGGCCCCGTCCTCCCGTGTCACACTCTGTCCGCGCACGGGGGACAGGCGCGGCAGCGGTGAGCCGTCCCAGATGCTGACAGCGGCCGAGTTGCCGCGGGTGAGCCGCGCCTCGCGCACCATCTGGAGCCAGAGCTCCGCCTCGCGGATCGGCATGCCCGCGATCTCCCCCTCCGGCCGTGCGGACGCCTCGACGGCGGCGGGGTGCTCGTAGCGCCCGGTCCGGCGGATGGCGGGCAGGACCTCGGCGGTGATCCACTTGCGGAACCGCTTGGCCTCGGGTTTCCGGCTGGTGAAGACGAGAGCGTAGAGGCCGCTCTCGGAGATGATGGCGAGCTGCTGGACGCCACCAAGGGTATCAACACTAGTGATACCCTTTTCGTCGTCGTCGAGCCTGCCGACTGCAGCGGACGTGTTCCCAAGCTCAAGGACGCGGCAGACGTCGGCCGCGACGAACCATGGCTCGTCGCCTTGCATGATGACACGGACGGCTTGTTCCTCGAAGTCGAAGGGGATGATTTCGGCGCTCATGGGGCCTCCACAGGTTTGAGGTGACCCTGACCGCCAGTTTCCAATCTGGTGGCCAGGCAACAGCAGGTTGGAAAACCGCCCTGTGGAACGGCAGCCCTTTCGGACTCCCACTGCGCCTGACCATAAGAAAAGCCGCGCATCGGCGCGGCTGGCGCCACAGGACGTTCAGGTTTCCAAGCCTGGCAGACCTACGGCCTGCGAGAGAGAGGTTGCCCGAAGGCGGCACCGTTGTCAATGTAGCGGCACAACTGGGGGAGCGCACAATGTACGATCTTGCGGTATTTCTTGGGATGAGCGCAGCAATTTTGACCACGCCGCCTGGCTTCATTGCACTAATCGTGGTCGCGACCGTTCCGGGGCTGAAGCGTCGCCTGATCGCCGCGGTTGTTCTATCGCTGGCTCTCGCAGGGTTTAACTACATGTCGGCTGTCCCACAGGCCGCGCGTCTGGGCATCGCGTCGCCCTCCTTCTTCGGCATGTGGATGTTCCGGCTTGTGATGCTGCTGGCGATCGCGTTGATCGCGACCGCCATTGGCTCAGGAGTTCGAAGGATGCGCGGCGTCTAACCCCCCGCCGCGATCCTCGTGAGCGTCTCAATCCGCTTCTGAAGCCGGTCCATCTCGGCCCGGTCGCTCCGCTGAATCGCCTTCGTGTACTCACCGTCGGCCGCACGGAGCTTCTGGATCTCGGCCCGCGCCTCGGCCGGGGTGGTGGCGAGGGTGTTGTTGCCCTTGCCCATCCCGGCCATGCTGTCTTCGCCCATCATCTCGCCAATCGCCGCGAAGAGCCGCATCACCGCGGGATCCCCGACCTTCTCGCTGAGCGCCATGTTGAGGTTCGTGAGCGCCTTCTGGTCGAAGCCCGCCTTCTCGGCCAGCGCGTCGACGGCCTGCTTGGCCAGCGTCACCTTGGCCCCGTACTGCTCGCCCCAGTCCTTCTTCAACTCGAGCTCGAGCTGCTGGCGCGTCGTCTGGAGCTCCGTCTCGAGGCCCTTGACCGTTTCGGCCATGTGTCCGGCGAAGAGGCCGACCATGTCCTTCGCCAACGCGGCGGGGACGCCGTTCTCGTGCGCGAAGGTGCGGAACTTGTCCTCGAGCCCCTTGTCCCATTGCACGCCCTCGGGGAGGTCCTTCACCTCGAGCTCGTAGCCCTCGGCCTGCTCGGGGATCCCGAAGAGCTGCGCGTTGGCCTTCATCCAGTCGGAGATATTCTGGTCCTTCGCGGGCCGGTCCATGACCTGGTCGGCGGGCTTGCCGAGCTTCTGCTCGGCCAAGCGGTAGCCCTTCAGCGCCTTCCCCAGCGCCTCACCGGGATCGTCGGTGGCGAGGCCCTTTGCCGTGAGCCAGTCGCGCTCCTCGGCCGAGAAGGATTTGTCGTTCTCCCACCACTTCGGGCCACCGCCGCCCGCACCGGCCGCGGCTGCCGCAGCTGCGGCGGCGGCAGCCGCCGCAGCGGCATCGCCTGCACCCGCGCCGGGATCTCCGCCTGCACCGGCGCCATCGTTCGGCGCCCAGACGGGCCGCCGCATGAACTGCTCAATCACTCTGCTCACTGTTGTCCTCCGTGAGTTTCGAAAGCTGGTAGGGGTCGATCTGCATCATGGTCACGAGCTCGATCGCGAGCTCGCGGCGGCCGTTCTCCTCGGCCAGCCGGCAGGGGTCGATCGGCGCGAGGACCTCGACGCCGTCGCCGTCGAAGGTCCGGGTCCGCTGGGCGAGGATCCCGCCCATGCGGATGATGTCCTGGACGAGCTCGGGATCCCGCGCGGCCGCGCGCTGCCAGCGCCCGGCCACGTCCTGCGCCGCCTTCGGCGTGGGGAAGAGCCGCTTCAGGATGGTGAGGCGGTCGAGGATCATGCGACGTTGGCCTTGCGAAGCCTGATCCGCTCCTCGAGCGGGAGTTCGTTGCCGCGGAGCCAGTCGTAGTGCGCGTCGCAGCACTCCCCGCAGAACCGGAACGTCATGACCCGCCCGTTGTAGGCCTCGGTTCGGGCTCGATGTCGCTCACCGACGGCGACGTGTCCGCCGCAGGTGAGGCAGGCGCCCGCATGAGTTTTGGCGGCAGTGACGATCTTGTCGGCCAGGACCTTTTCCCCGTCTCCGAAGTCGCCCTCAAACGGGTTGAAGCGCATCCAATCCGCCTCGGTGTGCCTCACGCTATCCCCTCCCCGCCCTGCATCGCCGCCTCGGCCTGCGCCAGGTCGCGCATCGCGCCGGGTCCCTGCTCGAGGAGCTGCTGTTGCTGCGCCGCCTGCGCCTCGGCCTCCTGGAGCTCGTCGGCTTCCTCGCGCGACCGGAGGATGCGCGTCGGCGCGCCGCGAGCCTCCTGGAGCACCTCGAGCACGTCGTCGACGCTGATCCGCTTGCCGAGCCGCGACGCTGCCATCGGGTCGATTGCCGCGAGCGGCGTGATGTCCTGAAGGATGCGGACCACGGCCGCGCCCTCAGCCGATTTCTGCGCCATCGCCGCGGCCGAGGTGTAGACGACCTCGAGGCCGGCGCCCTGAGGAATGCCGTCGGGCGGCGGCGGCAGCTGGCCCGCGCGGAAGAGGATCTGGAACCGGCGCGCGATCTTCGGTGCGAGGTACTCCTCCTGGATGCGGCCCATGTGCGGAGCCATGAGGCGCATCTTCTCCTCCTGGATTTCCATCACCTCCGTCGCGGTCATCCCCGTGCGCCCGGCGAGCGTCATCAGCGAATAGTGGAAGGCGTCGCGGATCTCGTCCTTGACCTCCTTCTGCATCTCGAGGCTGAGGTTCGTGGCGCCGAAGTTGTCGAGCGGACGGATCGTCGGCCGCCCCTGCATGTCGACGCCGCCGTAGACCGTGTGCCCCGGCCGCACGACGCCGTTGAGCTTCCACACCCGCCGATCCGCCGCGAGGAGCGTGGGATCTGCCGCCTTCTGGGCCGCCCGGAGGTTGGCCTCCTGCATCCGGTGCGACACCCGCGCCGACGCAAGCGCGATGAAGCCGGGCCCGGTGCCGTAGACCTGGCCGCTCTCCACCTCCCAGCGCGGGGCGTGGAACGGCATCTCCTCGTAGCCCGCGCGCCGGCAGACCATCTTCTCGATCTCGCAGACGTAGATCGACAGCCACCGCTTGCCGGCCGGGCCGAGGCGGCCGCGGCGGTAGTCGGCGTTGGGCTTCACGTGCTGGTAGTACCAGTGCTCCTCCTGGCCGCCCTTCTGCGCCAGCTCGATCACCTTCTCGGGCACGTGCCCCTCGAACATGATCACGGCCGCGCGGGGCTTGAGCTTGAACTTCCGCACCGCCTCGTTCACCCGCCCCCAGGCGTCGATGTCGAAGACCACCTCGGCGAGCGAGAGGGTGACGTCGAGGATCTTCCGCTCCTCGAGCCGCACCTCGTCGTACTGCGCGGCATTCCCGAAGGACGCGATGTCCGCGAAGAGCTGGGTGGCGGCCGAGTAGAAGGGCGAGGTCGAGGGCATGAAGCTGGCCAGGATGCGCTGGCTGCACGCGTCGAGCCAGAGCTTCATCGGGTGGTAGCGGTTGAGGTCCGGATCCTGCGACGCGAGCGAGAACCACTTGTTGGCGGGGTTCGTAAGCGTACCGTAGAGGCCGCTCGCGAAGTTGGACTGGGCGACGATCGGGGCCGACGAGAGCGGTTTTTCATCCCGGACGCGCGCGGGATCCGCGCTGGAGAAGCCGCCCCGCTGCGGGCGGATGAGGCGGGCGATGCTCTCCCAGTCGGCCTCGTAGTGCGCCCGGGTGCCCTTCAGCTCGTCCCAGCGGCGGATCGCCTCCTCGCCCTCGTTCTCGGGGCCGAGGCCGAGCTCGGCCAGCGTGCGGTCGTGCTTCATGCCGCGACCCCGCCCATGGTGGCCGTTGCGGGGATCCCGGTCGGGCTGGTGAGGATGTCGGCCGCGGCGCCCGCGCGGCGGCGGCGCAGGGCGGCCTCGAGCGAGGCGGCACGTGTGGCCTCGGTGTTGTCCGGCGCCGCGAAGATCGCGGGCTTCGGGTCGGGGATCTTCGGGCCCCGCATCATTCGCGCAACGCACATGTATCAGCTCTCCTGGTTGGCGCGTGGGGCAACCCACGCATACTGGCGGAAGGTCTGGCGGCCATCGGCGCCGAAGCCCCGCATGACCGCCTCGAGATGGAACCCGCACCCCTGGAGGAGGAGCGAGGCAGTCGGGTGACCGGCCCAGGCGCGCGCCTCGACCCGGTGGATCCCCGTCTCGGCCGCCACGATTGGCAGCCGCCGGCGGATCAGGACCGCGAGCCGCCCCAGCGGCACGCGGAAGCGGCGGTGGTTGCGGGCCAGGAGCGCCGCCTCGGCGACGCCGGCCTGCCCTGTGTGGCTCAGCCCGAGGACCGCGAACGGCGCGCCGCCGGCGCAGGCGAGGATCGAGACGATCCGCACCTGCTCGACGCTGCGCCAGTCGGCCCAGAGCTGCACGCCAGCGGCACTCCGCCCCCGCACGGCCTCGGCCTCGGCCTGGTCGTGGTGGTCGAGGGTCCGAAAGACGACCAGCGCGTCGTGATCGTCCCAGGGGCGGAGCTCCAGCGCCATGGTCAGGCGGCCTGGTTGAGCTGACGCCGCGCCGCGGCGGCCCAGTTGTCGAGGAGCGGCTGGCCGGAGACGGCCGAACGGGTCTCGACCCCGCAGAAGGTCATGACCTTCCACCCGTCCTCCTCGCTGAACACGGGCGGCTCGACGCCTTCGACCTCGTTCAGCCGCTCGAGGACGCGGTCATAGCCCTCGTACTCGTAGATGCGGGCGATCTCCTCGCACTCGGCGAGCTGGTCGCGCTCGGATTTCTTCAGCTTGATCGGTTTCCTTGCCATGTCAGCCTCCGTAGGGGTTGAGAACGTCGTAGGTCGTGAGGAGGCCGCCCTCGTCGCCCAGCGGCGGGCCTCCGTTGTGCCCGATCGCGTCGCTGCGGCCGGTGCCGGGGATGTCGTGAAGCCGGGTGTCGGTCAGGCCGTCGCCCAGGACCTCGCTGAGGCAGAGGTACTGGAGCGCGTCCATCACGTTCGCCTCGGGGATCCGCTTGTCGGGGACCTTCCGCTTCTCGCCCGAGTGGTCGATCTCGTCGGTCCAGACGTAGCGGGCCTCGAAGGCGGCGATCAGCGGATCGCAGTCGTCGTGCTGGTCGATGATCAGCCCCGGCCGCCCGCCCCGGATGTGCTCGAGCGCCGCCCTGACGGCCTCGAGGCGGGGCTGGATCCGGTTCGTACCGACGCGCTGGGGCAGGATCGGGAAGCCCGCCGTCTGGCTCACCACGAGGTTCCACGTGGCATTCTCGTCGGCCGACTGCGAGGCGCCGTGCTCGCCCGCCATATCGCCCCAGCCGCCCTCGACCTGGGCGTGCGGGAAGCGCTCCTCAAGGTACTCGCGCAGCCGCCGACCGAACTCCCGCGCGAAAAGCCGCTCCTCGGGGAAGAACACGACCCCGTAGATGCGCCACTGGAACGGCGGCACGAACTGGGAGATCACGGCCGCGCCCTTGAAGCCCTGGTCGAGCCCGATGCGGAGCGGAATGCCCTCGACGAGCTCGAGCGGCTTGCGGGCGACGTGAATGTCGCGGTTGAACTCCCGCCGGAAGACCGGATCGCCGACGCGGAGGTAGGTCACGCGGTTGTAGACCATGCGTTCGATCATGTCCCCGCGGCCGAGGAGCTTCATCGTCGCGATCTGGGTCGGGTAGTAGGCGGCCGAGAGGTTGTGGAGGTTCTCGCAGCCCTTCTCGCCGTAGCCGGGCTGCCGGTGGAAGGCGATGCGGATCTGCTTGGTGCCCTCGGGCAGGCTCCGGTTGAGCTCGGCCGCGATCCGGGTGCGCTCTTTCTCGTCGTGGAACAGCTTGAAGGCGAAGTTGTCCTTGTCCATCGCGTTCATGTCGCCGACGATCTGGCCGTAGTCCCGCAGCTCGACCGGATAGCCGTCGAAGTGGCGCTTTGCCGGGTAGCGGTTGATCCGGGTGATGCCGTTGATGAGCACGTCCGACGGGTTGGTATCCATCTCGTGCAGCCAGATGTCGGTCGCCTGGTAGCCGCGCATCGAGCCGACGATGTCGTCGCCGAAGGCCATGAATTCGGCCGTGAAGACGATGATGCCGTCGTCGTCTTCGAACTCCATCACGAAGGTCACCGGCCCGCCGCGGCCGCCGGACCACTCGCCCAGGTCCTTCGGAAAGACGCCGAGGAAGTCGGGGATCGTCGTCGACCAGAGCTGCCGGTAGGTCGCCCGGATCACGAGGAGCTTGTAGTGGCGGCGCCCGTCGATCGTCGAGCGGGGCATCATCTTGGCGCGGCGGAGGCGCGAGTGCAGCACCGTCGTCGTCTTGCCGGAGCCAACGGGCCCCTGGATGCCGACGATCGAGCTGTCGTCCCAGAACATCGCCTCCGCGATCGGGCCGGGGAAGGCGGTCGGAATTTCCGGCTTGACCTCGGCGAATTCGCCGCGCACGTTCGCCAGACCTTCCTCGGCGCTCCACGCGCGGAAGTCCTGCTCGGTGAGGCGTTCGGCCTCCGGAGCGAGACCAGACCCCCGACCCTCGTCAGACGGAGCCCATGCGCACCCCCGACCCCAGTGGGCCGTCTCCCCAGTCGCGCCGAAACCCATCATGCGAGGTCCTCCGAAAGGTCGGATGGCCTCACAGGGAGGGGCAGAGAGGCAACGCGCGGGCCCGCCCCCCCGGGGGTCGCGGGCGCGGGCGCGACCCGGGCGCGATCGGCGGGGGGCACCTGATTTCCGATCAGTTGGCCGAGGGCGAAAACCCCCTGCGATATCAAGGGCTTGCTCATTCCGTCCGACCTCGCGCGTCCGACTTCGCCGTAGCCGCATCCGCAACCCCTTGATTTCGCTGCATTTCGCCCGGAAGCGGCGGAGGCCGCATCCGACCGTCCGAACGGGGCGTCACGTCCCGTGCCGAGGCAGCCGGATCGGCCGGTGCGGCGGCGCCAGGCATCACGATCGTGGTCCGCTGGGTGACGCTGATGTCGGGCGAGGCCTTCGCCGCGCCGTAGGGCAGCATCGCCTCGGCCGCGCGGAGCTGGATCGTGAAGATCTGCATGAAGACCTCGAGCCGCTTGGCCGGTGTCGCCACCCGCGCCGTGCCCTTCGGCATCGGCACGTCGGGATCCACGTCGAAGGCCCAGGCGAGGATCCGCTCCGTCCGCGCCATCGCCACCAGGACGGCGTCCTCCTGGGCGTCGAGGCCCGCCATCTGCACGAGCACCTCCTCGGGCAGGCGGTACCCGCGGGCCGCGAGCCAGTCGCGCATCTGGCTCGAGGCCTTGTTCCGCGCGCCGGCCGGGCGCCCGATCGCTCCGCCCTCGCCCTGGTCCCCATCGCCGGGCGTCTCATCCGGAAGGAAGGTGAGCTGCTGGCCGAGCTCGGCCGCGCGCTCGATCCGCTCCGCCATGGCGCGCGCGTCGACCTCCCACTGGTTGCGGGCTTTAGCCACTAACGACCCCCTTTCCGAAGGATTTCAGAGGTTTAGGTGCGGCGAAGGGCGCGGAGGTAACGTTTCCGATGACCTTCCGGAAAGACGTTACCTCAAGTGTTACCTCAATTTCTGCTGGAAGATCAGATAGATAGGTATCTACGGTAACAGGGTAACAAAGTAACACACACCTCCCCGTGCACGCGCGCGCGTGCGCCCGCATATGAGAGGGGGGGCAGATTTTGTTACCTGCGTTACCTATTCTGCTAAGTGCCTGATTTCCCGCCACATTCCGGTAACATTCCGGGTAACAAATGGGGTAACGTTTTCCCCCTGCCCCGATTTTGTTACCCCCGAACCCGGAGGCGGAGCGCAGCCGTCGCGCGCGCCGATGACAGGCACCGTAGCGGGTTTGGGACCATCCGGCAACGGGTCCGGGAGCGGGGCCGAGGACATGGCTGCGGGGTGCGGGGATCATGGTCGCGCGCCTCAGAAGTCGTTGATATCGTTGGGCAGATGCGGCGTCGCATCCGCCTGCGGCGGCTGCGACATTTCATCGTCTTCCGAAAAGTTGGGGATCGCGCGGAGCGAGAAGCGCCTTGCCCTGGACACCACGCCATCGAACTTGATCGCCGGCGTCGACTGCGAGCTGGGCACCCGCTTCATGGCTTGCGCCCACACGCCCTTCTGCGCGCCCTGGGCGTGCCAGTGGGTTCCCTCGAACAGCCGGGCCAGCCCGTCGTGCCCGTTGGCGACGGCCAGCTGCGCGCCCTCCTTCAGCCCGTAGATCCGCATTCCCACGCTCTGGAGCGCCCGCTGCGCCTTCTGAGGCTCCTCGGCCGTGTCGTAGCCCGCCGCGATCAGCACCCAGCGGCCGACCGTGTAGCGCTCGCCTGAGCGGTAGAGGTCGAGCTGCTGCGCGAAGAGGTAGTTGAGGCACCGCTGCCAGTCGGCCGACTGGTCCGTCTGTTCCTCGATCGCGCTCGCGCTGAGCTTCGCCGCCCAGAGATCGCATCGCTCGGCCGAGGGCAAGTCGTCGGACAGCGCCAGGTCTGCCATGGCGAGGAGCGTCCCGAACTGGTCGCATCCTCGCGCACTGTGCCCGGCCCGCGAGAGCGCCTGCCGGTAGAGCTCCAGCGTCTGATGCAGCCGTCCCCAGCCGTCGATCACGCGCGTCCTCAGGCCCCGCCCTACGCGCGTCCAGTGGCGCGGCTCGATCGCCGGCGGCGTCTCGCCCCGGCGCAGGGGCATGAGCTCGAGGAGCGCGATCCTGCTGATGTCCTGGTCGAGGAGCGGCGGCACGTTGATCGAGCTGAAGATGAACGCGCTGCGCGCCTTGAACTCCTGCCCCTTGTGGTCGGCCCCGCCGCGCAGGATCACGCCGCCTGATGCCGCCTGCCGGGCCAGCTTCACCACGGCCTGCACCTTCTGCCCGTTCGCCTCCGCCTCGATCTCGTCGAGGCTCACCGGGATCGTCGACTGCATGAGGAACTGCCGGACCGAGGCCTCTGTGGCGTCGGTGGACTGGAGGATCGCGCCCTCGCCGCCCATGACGTGCCGCAGGAGCTTCTGGAGCGTCGACTTGCCTGTGCCGGCGTCGCCCGTCACCCAGACGAGCGGCCGCCAGTCGAGCGCGCCGCCGAACATCGCCCCGCATATCCAGCCGAGGAGGAGGTAGGCGTCCACGTCCTCGCGGAGCCAGCTCCACGTCTTCAGGAGGTCGAGGAGCACCTGCCCCGGTGAAGGGCCCATGCCGTCCTCGAGGGGTCGGGGGATCCGCGGGGCAGAAGGGTAGACGTAGCCCTCGATCTCGCCCGGCTGCCGCCAGCTGCCCTTGTAGAGGATTGCGTCTCCGCAATGGAGCACGATCCCGCCCTCGTCGTCCGGCCAGGCGCCGAGCCCGCGCACCTTCTCGAAAGCGTTCCACACGCCCTTCTCGGTGCAGGCTGTCATCATCATGGTGGCCAGATCCTCTTGCGACCAGCCCGACACCATGCCGCTCTTGTTGTACTGCGGGAACCAGCCCTGAAGGATGTCGGACCGCCCTCCGAACAGCGCACGCATCCGGTCCTTCGTGTGCTGCTTCTCGTCCTGGAGCTGGCCCAGCCAGTCGAGGTAGAAGAACGTCTTCCCGTGCACGCCGAGCGCGGTGACCGGGCAGCCCGGGAAGATCTCGCCGACCTCCCGGCGCGCGAGATCCGCAGCCGTCTTCACGCCGGTTGCGGTCCGCTGCTTCGCCTCGGGCTCGGGCTTCTTCGCCTCGGCCGCCTTGTCCTGGTTCTCGAGCTCCGCATTCAGGATCTTAAGGTCCGGCTTGCGCGGAGCTCCCTGCTCGGAGCCTTCTGCCACTCTGTCCCCTGCCTTCTAGGTGTCGTTGCCTGTTGCCGCCGGGTGCCTACCGACGATGAACCTGCCAGCGGGCCGCGCCTCTAGGTGCGTCCCGGACTTGTTGCGCTTGGCCCAGCCCGCCGCCTCGAGATCGCGGGCGATCCGCTTTTGGAGCCGGCCCTCGAGCTTGACGCCGCAGTCACTCTCGGCCGCTTGAATGAGGAGCTGGCGCGCGTCCCCGTCGAGGCCGAAGAGGTTCTTCACGCGTCCCTCCCAATCCAGTCCGACACCTTGCCCTCGAGCACCGCCTCGTTGGCGATGTCGATCACCTCCTCGAGCGCCGCCTGCCGACGCGCGCCGTGCATGTCCTGGAAGAGGATCCTGCGCTCGAGCATCGAGCCGAGCCCCCGAATGATCGCGCGGAGGAGCTCCACGTCGCGGCGCACGTCCTCGGGGCTGATCGCCGGGTCGTGCGCCCAGGTCTCGATCCGCCCGCGATCGTCGGGGCGGCAGTAGGCGACCTCTCCGATCCCGATGCGCCAGCCGAGCTCGTCGTGCTCGAGGCGAAAGCGCGCGGGCAGCTCCGCGAGAAGGAGGACCGGGGCGGGGTGCGGGGCGCTCACAGGAGCATCCACCAGCCGAGGAGGAGCGCGGCCACCCCCGGCCCGCCGCAGATGACCAGCGGGATCGGGCCGCCGCCCAATGCCGCCGCCACGTAGCCGAAGACGACGCTCACCGTTCCGGCAGTCACGAGCCCGACTGCGACCAGCTCCATCATGAGAGCCGCTCCATCTCTGCGCGCGCCTTGCGGATCCAGTTGGGGAAGAGCGACGGCAGCCCGTTCGTGCTGGAGCACGTCACCCCGTGGAGCGTCATACGGGCAGCGTGACCGCTCTCAAAAATGCGGGCATCGTGCGCCTCGCGCATATGGTCAGCCACGCGGTCGTAGCGCTCGCGCCAGGCGTTGGACCTTTCAGCCGGCGGGATCTCCCACACGAGCCGCTCGAGTTCGTCGGCCGCGAGCTTCATCGCCGCGCGGCGGCCGCGCTGGCGCTCATCGGGGTCAGGGGGCGGACGGCTGTCATGAGCGCCGCCCCGCGCGCATGATCTCCTCGGCCGCAGCCATCCGCCGGATCGCCTCGTTCTCGGCCGCTATATCCTTCGGTGCACCGTGGAGCTCGTCGCACCAGGCCTTCAGGAGCATCCGCGCCGCCTCGTTGTCGAGCGCGAACATGGACCCGACGCAATGTTGGGCGAGCGCCATCTGGGACACCCCGTAGCCGCCGCACACACCGCCGATCTGGATCACGGCCTGAAGGTGGACCTGCTGGATGTACGCGTCCTTGACGGGATTGCTGTCGCGGTCGATCGCGACGGAAAACTCTTTGGGCTTCACGATGCCTTCTCCTTCTGACGTTCGCGCTCGGCCTCCATGGCGAGCATCAGCGCGTCGTTGAGATCCTTGCCCCCATACTCGTTGCGCCAGACGCGGACGTTCCGGCCGTCCTCCGCGAACACGCGGATCGCGCGCTCGAGCGCCTCGCGCTGCTCGGGCTTCGGGTCGTTGTCGGCGATCAGGAAGACGTCGGAGATGGCCGGGGGCAGGCGCATCTCGCGGATGTTGCCCAGGTCGATCGCGGCCGCGACGCGCCGCTCGAGCCCACCCGGCAGCACCACGGCCGACAGCGCGTCCTCGATGCCCTCGGCGACGTAAAGCCAACTCCCCCGCGGCGCGCGGCTGATCGGTAGCCCCTTCCCGCCCTTCGGCCCCATGCCCGGCCAGACGCGGATGTAGCCGCCCTTCTTCGATCCCCACAGGAGCTTGGGCTTCGGCACCGGCGCCTTGCCCCAGCTGCCGTCCGGCCGCCGCGCGAGATAGGTCTTGTGGATCCCGATGAAATCCGGCCGCGCCCCGTCGGGCGTCCAGCCGCCGTAGATCGCCGCGACCATCGCGGGGTACTCGCCCTCCACGACCTCGCCCGTCTCGTCGTCGACGGCGTAGTAGCGGAGCTTCTTGTGGTAGCGGAGCGCCCCGGGCAGGCGCGGGAGCTTGCGGAGGTCGATCGCGCGCCCGGCGAGGTAGCGGTCGACCGGCGTGTCGAGGAGCATGGGGTCCGCCTCGAGCCAGGTTGCGTGCGCCTGGCGCTGCCGGCGGGCGCGCTTCTCGGCGTCCTCGCGCTCCTCGGCCGCGCGCGCCTTCTCGGCCTTGCGCTGCCGCTCGAGGCGCCGCTGCCGCATCTCCTGCGTCTCGGACACCATTCCGAGGAACCGCTTCGCCTCCTCGATCGCCTCGTGCTTGCTCTTCCGGGTGGCGCGCTGGATGAGGTCGAGCATATCGCCGCCCTCGCCCGTGCTCTCGTCGCGGAACCGGCCCCGGTAGGCGCCGCGGAGGTTCACGTAGAAGGATCCGATCTTGCGATCGTCCCGCCCGGGGTCGAGCGCCCAGTACCGACCCCCGTCGATGTAGCCTCCGGGCGCGTACTCGCGCGCCACGTCCTCGCACTTGGTGCGAAGCTCGGAGACGATCTCGTCGAGGGTCGGGTGGGACATGGGCGCGCGACGGGGCTCAGAGAGTGCGCGTGGCGGCCGCGACCGCGAACATGCTGGCCGACTGCACGAGCGTGATGGCGTGGTCAGTTTCCCGCACGAAGTCCGGCAAGTCCGAAGGGGCCGCTTTCTCGAGGTCGTCGATCTCCGAGATCAGCGCGGCGGCGAGAGCCTTGATCCGATCGACCCGCTCGAGCTTCGACGGGTTGAACCCCATGCGCACCACCCCTGCAGCATAGTCGCTGATCGTCGTGGTGCCGTCTGGCACGGCGGCGGTGTGGATCTTCACGTGCATGTCACTCTCCTTGGCTGTGAACACGGGCGCCGAGCACGGTCAGCATGGCCGCCTGCTCGTCGATGGTCGGGGGATGGGGGAAGAGCTCGCGCCAGCGGGCGAGCGCTTGGTCCTTCGTGATGCCCATGGCCTCGGCCGCGCCGCCTGCACCGTCTCCGCGCGCGATCCGCTCGACCAGGTCGAGGTCGCGCCCGACGGGCCAGCTGTCGGACGCCGCCGCCTCGAGGCGCGCCTCCGCCTCCCGCTCGAGACGTGGCCGGCCCTGCCCGGGCGGTAGGATCGGACCCGTCGAGGGAGGAGGAACGACGGGCCGGGGCTTCGGCGGAGGCGCTTCGGTAGCCCGCGCCGCGGGGGCGGGGGCAGATGGGATCGGGGATGGCGGGACTGCCCGCTTCGCCAGGAGCGAGCGGAGCTTCGCGGCGATGCCGGGGCCCTTGCGGTTGAGGAACGTGGCCATGTACCGGACGTCCTTGCCGGCATCATGCAGGTCGAGAAGGCGCCTCTCCTCGTCGGCCGTCCACTCGCCAGTCTTGTGCCCCAGTGCCGGGCTTCCACCGGCCGCGGCGGGTGTCTTCTCCTCCGCCTCTGGAGCCTGTTCGCCGGCACGCGTCGCGTCCACGTCCGCCCGTGGCTGCCTACTGCCGGGGCTCCCGTCGCCCGGCTTCTCCGGCTCGACGGTGGTAGCGCCCTCGGGTTCGCTTGGGATGCGCAACTCCTCGAGTTTCAGCGGGCTCGGCACGACGACGCTGATGTCGGCCGCGCCGGATACGTCGAGCCCCTGCATCCGATCCGACAGATCGCCGAGGCTCGGCTTGGGCACGACGGTACCCGGTTGGGCGTTTTTCGGATTTTCCGCCTGATCGTCTGCGTTAAGGATCAACGACACCTTCGGCGGCACGAGACCGACGCGGACACGCAGCGCGACCTCCCCCGTCTCGCGGTTGTACTCGAGCTCGGGGACGTGGCCGCCGTGCCGGATCGTGTCGGCGAGCGTCTGCATCAGCCCCAGCACATGGTCGATCGCGTCGAGCTTCTTGCGCAGCTCGCGCAACCCCAGCCGCGCCTCCTGGAACGAACCGCCCGCGCTCATGCCGCGGCTCCCGCCTTCGCGCGCACCGTGGCCAGCGCCTCTCCCGCGCGCCATCGGAAGTAGCGCACCAGGGCCTCGCGCGCCCGGTTCATGCCTGCACGGTAGAGCGCCTGCCGTTCCTCGAGCTTCTTCGGCTCAGCCGCGCGGATCAGCATGAGGTCCGCCGCATCCGCGATCGGGCCCAGGTGCACGTGCTCCCGGTTCACATGGGGCAGCGCGTCCCTCGCCTCGTGGATCATCAGCTCGAGCCATTCCGCGTCGACCGACCAGGTCATGACGGCGGCCGCCATGCTGTTCACGAAGACGAGGTCCTGCGGCGTGAGCTTCGCGCGGGCGTCACCCATGGATGTCCCTCCGGTGCAGGTCCGGAGGATCCGGCTGCATGAGCTTGAGCATCTGGTCGCGGAGCTGCTCGCCGATCGCGGCGAGCTCCTGCGGCCGGCGGCGGCAGATCTCGTGGTTGGTGGCGAAGGAGGTGACCGCCCGGAACACCGGATCGCTCGTCTCGAGGAGCTGGCTAGCGCGCGTCACCAGGTGATCGACGTCGAGCGGGTCGAGGTCGTTGACCATCGCCCGCATTGCCACGGCCGTGGCGTCGGTGATGACCCCGAAGCGGGAGGCCGGGCTCATGGCCGCGCCTCCGCAAAGGACGCGGCGGCCGGGGCGCAGGCCGTGGCGGTGACGGTCGCCCCGGCGCCGTGGAGCGGGGACGAGGGATCGCCCCGCTCTGGGCCGCGGTCTTGCCCGCCGCGGCCGTCCGAAGAGAAGGCCCGGGCGGATCGCCGCCCGGGAGTTAACCGGCTCCGCCGGGCGCGAGGCAGTCGCGACAGGACAGTGGCGGAGATCGGCAGGGAAATTCGCATGGCCCACGTCATCCCGTGGGCCGGAGCTGGTGGCGATCGGCGAGGATCGTCTCGACCTCCTGGAGGCTCGCACCCTCGATCAGGTGCAGCGGCGTGAGCCCCAGGCCCAGCCGGTCGGAGTGCGCGAGGATCGCCCGCATGTGCCGCGCGGACCGGATGTCACCCGGCCCGTGGAACTTGCTTTCGCGGCGCCAGATGTAGAGCGCCTTGTCCGTGTTCCCGATGATCCGACCCAGCTGCTCGAGGGGCCCGATCAGTCGCTCGCACACTTCAAGTGGTGTTAGGTCTTTACGCATAACGCAACATGTAGCGTCAGCACATACGCGCTCGCAACACAAATTTTGTGATTTGCACACGTTTTTTTGTAGTCAGTAGTGACTACCTGTGCCCCGGTGGATGACAAGTGGTTCAAGCAACGACAAAAAATCGCCGGCGTGACGGCCGAGGACATCGCACGCGAGCTCGGGAAAGATCGCTCCGTCGTCTCCCGCATCTACATTGGCCGCCAACAGATGAAGCTGGAGGAGGCGAAGGTCTTTGCCCGTGTCCTGGGCGTTCCGCTGAACGAGGTGTTGGACCGCGCCGGCCTACTTGATCCGGCCGAGGCGCAGCCACTCACGCCGGGCTTTTCCGAAAGTGATGCTGCCCCATTTTCCGGTCAGGAGGAGGAACAACGGCGTGTCGCTGAGATCGGGAAGTGCATGGGTCAGCGCCCCGGTGTGGACATCTGGCGCGTGAAGAACGCGTCGATGGCCCTCGCCGGCTTCATGCCCGGGGACTTCCTCCTGGTCGACACGTTGGCGGCCGAGCGGGCACGCGCTCACGACACCGTCATCGCCCAGATCTACAACTGGCATTCAGGCGCGGCGACGACCGTCCTGCGCCGCCTCGAGCCGCCCGTGCTGGTGGCCGCGAGCCTCGAACCGGACTGCCAGGGCGTCTATGTGGTCGACGGGAACAACGTTGTCGTGAAGGGTAAGGTCGTGGCGAGCTGGCGCATATGACGAACTGGTTAGGGCGCACGACGGAGCAACAGAAGGCTTGGGACGAGGCATACAGCTGGTGGCGCCAATGGACCATGATTGCCTGCATCTTCCTGCCCGCACCGTTCTTGTTTCCGATTTGGGGATGGATGGTGGACACGCTCGGACCGGAGGGAGCGGGCGGGGCGGTAGTAGTATCTCAGATTGCGTGTGCGCTGCTTATTCCTGACCGGGTAGCGCAATTCATGGCGAACCGCGCCGCGCAAAAAAGGTAGTTACTACACAATTTGTGTTGACAGTAATGGGTGCTGACCCCTAACTCCTTGTGCGTAAGCCGCACGAGGAGTGTTTCACGTGACACAAACCGCCCAGGTCCCGCCCGCTGAGGTTGGCCCGATCTCCGACGAGGTCCTCGCCCGCCTGATCGGGCACATGCGCGACCTCGAAAACAACCTCTGCACGGATGAGGGCGCCACGCTGATCCTCATGTGCGCCCGTCCCTGCCTCGAGGAGCTGCTGGCCTACCGCCGGCGCACCGCCGCCGGGCTCGAGCTCGAGCCCCTCGCGGACAACGTCGTCCGCCTGCCCCTTCCCGAGGCCTGACTTCGACCTGGGCTGCCTCCGGCGTCTCACCCCATGACAGACCCCCGCCGGCCCAGCCATCACTCACAGCCCCCGCGAGGGCAGCGCGGCGGCTTTTCCAATCAAGAGGCACGAGCATGGAATTCCTCTTTCTCGGCGTCCTCGGCCTTGGCGCCTTCGCCATGGGCTGGACCGCCGCCCGGACGATCTACGGCGACCCGCGCAAGCGGGTCGTCGAGGACGACACGATCACGACCGACGACGACTTCACCCGCTCGGTCCAGGACTGGGGGAACCGCTATGAGCGGTAGGCTCTTCTGGTGCGCCGGCCGCGTGGCCTTCGAGCTCGGCATCAAGCGCGCGGCCTTCCTCCGCCGGCGGCCGGTCCTCGAGGACGAGCACGGCTTCCCCCTGCCGCTGCCCCAGGCCGTCCGGCCGATGCTCTGGCGCGCCGACCAGGTGCGCGCGTGGCTCGAGGCGCAGGGGCTCCCGAAGGAGGCCGAGGTCCAGATCCCGGTCGGCGGCAACGTCGTCCTGATGCGGGAGGCCATGCGCGTATGAGCTGGCGGAACCCCAACAGCGGCCAAGCTAGCCCCGATTTCGAGATCGTCGGGCACCGAGACGGCGTCGTCTACCTTGTGGATCTGGATCGCGGCGGACCGTCGGTAACCAACTGCGCGGAGCGCGTGGTGGCTCAGGTAGCCGCAGACTACCCCGATCATCGTATCGTCTACCGAGACACCACTGGCCGCTGGGACGAGCTCGTGCACGACGGCTGCTCTCTTAGAGCCTTCCGCCCGTGGCTGGGCTTCACGCCGGAGCTTTTCGCATGACCACCCGCCCGCCGATCCCCGAGAAGATCCCACGCCTCCGCCAGCGCAGGCGCGGCGACGGCTGGCGGGTGTGGTGGGAGCCGACCGAGGAGGTCAAGGCGCTCGGGTTCGACGTGGTCGAGCTCGACGCCGCCCGCGCCACCTGGTCGGCGCGTGAGGCCCGTCGCCTGAACGCCGAGGTCGACCGTCGCCGCAAAGGCGGTCCGGCCCCCAAGCTCCCCTCCCGCGGTCGCACGATCGACAACCTGATCGAGGAGTACCGGAAGAGCTCAGGCTGGAAGAACCGCCGGCCGAAGACGCAATCGAGCTACAACGGCCTTCTTCGCCTGATCTCCCGCAAGTGGGGGCAGCGGCTTGTCGTCGACTTCACGAAGCCGGTGATGTTCGTCTGGTACGAGACGCTCGTCGAGGCCTCGGGCAAGCACCAGGCACTCGCCCTGATCCGCATGATGTCGATCCTCTTCTCTTACTCGGAGTTGATCGGCTGGCGCCCCGAGAACACCAACCCGTGCGCGAAGCTCAAGGCCAAGGTACCGGACGGGCGTAAGCGCACCGCGAGCTGGGCCGAGTACGACGCCCTCCTCGCCGCGGCCGCGGCCGCCGGCCTGCCCTCGATGGCGCTCGCCGTGCAGCTCGCGGCCCTCAGCGGTGCGACGGAGACGATGCTGGTCACGGCCGCGATCGGCGAATTCCAGAAGGTGACGGTGGCCGAGGCCGACGTCTGGGCCTGGGCGCGCGTCCGCACCAAGCGTGACACCTACGCCGTCCTCGAGGTTCACCCCTACGCGGTGCCCGCGCTCGAGGCGGCGATCGCCGGCCGGAACGATCCGGAGGCCGCACTCCTGATCGAGGAGCGAACCGGCCGCGCCTACTCGGCCGACCTGTTCCGGAAGCGTTGGGCCGAGATCCGCGAGACGGCCGCGAAGAGCTGCCCCTCGCTCGAGCGCACGCCGCTCCAGTTCCGGGATCTCCGCCGCACCTTCGGCCACTGGGCGCGCGCCGGCGGCGCCTCGACGGAAGACACCGGCGACGTCCTGGGCAACTCGGCCGCCGTCGATCCCCGCCTGCGGGAGGTCTACATGGCCACCCAGTTCGCCACCGCACGCCGCGCCGTCCTCGCGATTGAGCGCCCGGCCGACGAGAAGAGGAAGACGGCATGACGACGGCACTCCTGATCTACGCCGCCGGTGCGGCGATCGCCTTCGTCTCCTGCATCATCATTCAGGGGCGGCCGGTGACCGCCGCCTGCGTCTACGTGGCCGCCGTCGTGGCCGCCCTCTGGCCCCTCGCGCTGCCGTTCTGGATCCTCGCAAAGATGCTCGGCCGCTGACGTGTCCCGCGCCAAATCCGCATATCGCGTCGAAGGCTCGGGCAACGCCTGGGCAATCTACAAGGGCGACGAGCTCGTCCGCATCACGGCGCACCACGATCGCGCCCTCGACCAGCTCGAGAAGCTGCTCCGCCGGCACCGCGCCTCCGTTCGGCCGTGCCTCAACTGCGGCGCCCGCTTCACGTCGGAAGGCCGGCACAACCGGCTTTGCCAAGGATGTCGGCGGAGCTAGCGACGTCGCTCGTACGCCGACCACTCATCGTTATCCGGGTCTGTCCACTCGATCCACCGAAGCTCGGCAATCCGGTGCTCGTCCCACACGTAGAACCAGATCGAGTAGGAGAGGACGATTTCCGGTCCCTGCCAATGAAGTCTCGTCTTTGCTAGGTATATCCCGGGGATATGGGTCTTGATGAACTCTTGAGGATTGCGACTAATGCCCAGCTTTACGGGAGCTATAGCTTCTTCGACGACACGATGCCCTCCGCACTTGGCAACACCTCGCTCGAAGCTCTCGGCCTCAATGATCTGCCAGAAGCTACCAGCCAAGTTCTTCCGCGAGTTGCTCTGTGCGGTATTGGTCGTGAGCCGTCAGGCCCTCGTTCGAGAGGTAAGCGAGCTCGTACGGCATTGGATCGTGAAGGTTCACGACGCGCCACCGAATGTCGTGCGATGCGTCGCTCACTTCGGCTGCCGTCTGACCCCAAAGATCGTCAATGACCTCGTCGACAAGTGCTACCTCGTCGGCAGAGAAAAGCGACATGGCGGGCTCCCGGAGTGGGATCGTCCGGTGGAGCTCGTAGCCGCCAGCGAACACCGAGATCTCCAGCCTCAGTGCACCTTCCTCGATGAGAGAACGACGGACCGGGAGGAGGGAAGTCGGAGCAGGACCATGTTCCAGCTTCTGATATCGGACGCCGGTCAGCGGGATCCCGAACCGCTCAAAGGCGCGGAAGTCCGAGTAGTAGAGGATCTTGTTGAGCTTGATTGCTCCGAAGTGAGGGTCGGCTTGGCACTTTTGCGAAACGTAAATCATTAGCTCGCGGAACCGCTGCGGTCCGCGCTCAACGGCATACGTCTCGTGTAGGTGCCTGCCCATCATCCACTCCCGGTGTTCGGGTTCTATCACAGAATGGCGAATCGGCCAATTCGGTCTGTGTCAACAAGCCTTTCGAGCCGCTGGCGTTCCCCGCCCGACACGGCACGCCGGAGCGTCCGACCTCGGACGCGTCGGACGGTCGGACGCGCCCCCATGAGGAGAGGGGGGAATTTCCGAGAAGTTTCCGGGGGTTGGATGGTGAGCCGTGCTGGACTCGAACCAGCGACCCACTGATTAAAAGTGGGCTG
>VFQQ010001060.1_pt1 | contig 42408 bp, 31 predicted proteins | sample 3512341 | NCBI WGS metagenome assembly VFQQ01 (sample SAMN10412373, study PRJNA504923) | tailings metagenome | isolation source: Relicate 2 Philex TSF1 revegetated site | place: Philippines: Tuba, Benguet | collected 2017-08-29 | reverse complement strand
CCCCGCTCAGTTGAGCGGGGCCAGAAGAATACTCCAAAATTAGGTTAATGCTTATGGGGCAGACGGGCTACAACGGGCATCCCCTGCTCAAGACGCCCCACCTCGACGCGATGGCGGCCGCCGGCCTGCGGCTCGACCGTTTCTACGCTTCGGCGCCCGTCTGCTCCCCCACCCGCGCGAGCGTGCTCACCGGCCGCGCCGGCGTACGCACGGGCGTGCCCGAACACGGTTTCCCGCTGCGCCTTCAGGAGAAAACCATTGCCCAGGCCCTGCGGTCCGCCGGCTACGCGACCGCCCACTTCGGCAAGTGGCACCTCAGCGGCCTGCGCGGCCCGGGCGTCCCGCTCTTCGCCGACGACCTGTTTCCCACGCTCGTCGATCTGCTCCGCCTGCCCCGCGACGCGATGATCGAGCCGGTCGACGGCGAGAGTCTCGTGCCGCTGTTCTCCGGAGAACCGCCGCCCCGGACCCGTCCGCTGATGTTCCGGTTCCACGACGAAGGCGCCGCGATCGACGGCTCCTACAAGCTCGTCGCCGAAAGCCTCTCCTCCGGGATCTTCCGCCTGTACGATCTCGCCTCGGATCCGAGCGAAACCACGGACCGCACCGCCGACCTGCCCGCCGTCGTCTCGCGCCTGCGCCAGGCCTACGACGTCTGGCTGGCCAGCGTGGAGGCCAGCGTGGCCGGACACGATTACCCCGAACGCACCGTGACACCGCCCAACCCCGAACCCCTCGCCTGGACCCTCGCTCCGCGCTACCGCGCCTTCCTCGACGAATGGGCAAAGCGCTGGGAGTACGGTCGTGTCATCGAAACCGCCCGTCGCCCCCGCACCCCAAGACCCTGAAGGTTCTCCCGAAACGGCGGGCAGGATCGACATCGCCATCGACTCCGCGCGAGGCTGACAACGACGTTGGTTTCGCTGGCCTCGGCGGGCCGGGATCGCCAAGGTGCAACCCTGCCCCCTCCCCTGCGCTGTCTTGCGTTGAGTGATGACCGATTCCCCCTCCTTCGAAAAATCCGTTCGCGCCCGCCATGCGGTTGCCATCACCGGCCGGGGGCGCCGCCCGCTAATCTTCCTCCACGGCTACGGCTGCAATCAGGCCATGTGGCGCTTCACGGCGCCCGCATTCGAGGCGACCCATCGGGTCGTTTGCTACGACCACGTTGGCTCGGGTAACTCCGACCTTTCCCAGTACGACTTCGAGAAGTACGGCACGTTGCGGGGTTACGCCGCGGACCTGATCCAGCTGTGCGTCGCCCTGAACCTCCGCGACTGCGTGGTCGTCGGCCACTCGGTCAGCGCCATCATTGGAGCGCTCGCCGTGGGGACGGCGCCGACCTTCTTCAGCGGGCTCGTGATGGTCGCGCCTTCGCCCCGCTATCTCAACGACGGCGACTATCACGGCGGTTTCTCCGAGGAGGACCTCGCAGGCCTGCTGGAAATGCTGGACGCCAACTACCTCGGCTGGGCAGGCCATGTCGCCGGCGTCGTGATGGGGCCCGAGAACCCGGCTTGGATGACGGAGGAACTGAACGCCAGTTTCTGCCGAACCGACCCGACCATCGCGACCCACTTTGCCAAAGTCACCTTCGGAGGCGACAACCGCAAAGACCTCGCCGCCGTGGGCAAACCGACGCTCATCCTGCAATGCACCCACGACCTGATCGCTCCCCGGTCGGTGGGCGACTTCGTACACCGCGCCATCACGGATAGCGAACTGGTGCCGATCGAAACCCGCGGCCATTGCCCGCACATCAGCGCGCCCGACGCGACCATCGCCGCCATCCAGGGGTTCCTCGCGCGCCGCGGACTCCAGTCATGAGCGCAGACCCCGCCAGCGGATTCGAAGCCCTCTATCAGGACGCGCCCTGCGGCCTGCTTTCGGCCGACGACGACGGGCGCATTTTGGGTTGCAACCGTACCGTCTTGAACTGGCTCGGCCGCGAAGAGCGCGAGGTGACGGGACGCCTCCGCTGGCCCGACCTGCTCAGCGCCGGCGGCCGGATCTACTACGAGACGCACTACACCCCGCTGTTGCGCCTCCAAGGCGAGGCCCGCGAAATCGCCTTCGACCTCGTCGCGCGCGACGGCCGACGACGCCCGGTGCTCGTCAGCACCCGGCCGTTCGCCGGGACGGCGGACAGGCTTTGGCAGTCCGCGATCTTCGACGCCACGCAGCGTCGCGCCTACGAGAAGGAACTGGCACGCAAGAACGAGGAACTCCGGCAGGCCATGAACGCAATCAAGACCTTGCGCGGCCTGATCCCGATCTGCTCGACCTGCCAGAAGGTGCGCACAGACCAGGACAGCTGGATCGGCCTCGAGGCCTACGTGGAGGCGCAGACTGAAGCCCGGTTCTCCCACGGCGTCTGCCCCACCTGCGAGGCCGCCTACCTGCGCACCCTGCCGGGACTGCGGTAGCGGACATGCCTTGTCCATAGATCCCGCGGGCGCGACCATTTTCATCTGCAAACAACGACGCTGTTGCCAGTGTGGTTGCCAGTCAGGCTTGTGACTTCACTCCACTTGAGATTGCCTCGAATGGGTGAATAGCCCGGGTTGAGTGACAACGTATTACCCACCTTGGCGCACGAGTGCCGGGGGCGCTTACATGATCCGGACAGGCATCTGAAACGCTTGGGGTGATTCCCGCGTCGGCGACCCGTCTCGGCGCACACCAAGGTCCTGAAGGTGAAGGGTGGGTTTGAAGACGCCTGAGGAGGTTTCTGGGCCGTAGCGTAGAGTTCTGTGTAGAGCCAGGCGCCAAAAAAAGCGCTAACCCTTGCGGATTAGCGCTTTAATGTAAGATGGCGTCCCCACGGGGATTCGAACCCCGGTTCTCACCGTGAAAGGGTGGTGTCCTGGACCGGGCTAGACGATGGGGACGGAAAGAACGAAAGAGGGCGGAACGTAGGGCGCTGACCGGATCGCGCAAGGCAAAAAATCCCGCCAGCGCCTGGCGTTCTCCGCGGTCGGTCCGCGCCGGGGTCCTCTTGCCCGCCGCTTCCGGGGTTCCTGCGCCCACACCGACGAGAACGGTCGGACCGGCCTGCCGCGGGGCGCGCCGGGAGGTCGGCGGCCGGCGCACCCGCGGGGAGGTGGTCAGAACTCGTAGGTCGCCGTCAGCGTGAACCGGCGCGGGGGCTGGATGTAGTAGCGGTCGGCCACGTACTGGGTCACCCCGTTGACGGTGTAGTTGCTGAAGCGCGTCGGCTGGACGAGCTCCTTGTCGAAGAGGTTCGACACGTTGAGCTGCAGGCGCAGCGGATTGTCCCAGAGGCGGAGGCGGTAGCTGAGCGAACCGGTGACCAGGTAGTAGCTGTCGGCGTAGACGTAGTCGAAGGCGTCGCCCGGCCGGTTCGTGATCAGGCGCTCGCCGCGCATCTGCACGCCACCGCCGATGCCGAGGCCCTTGAGGCGGCCGGCATTGAAGGTGTAGTTCGTGTAGAGGTTGGCGGTGTAGTCGTAGGCCCCGTTGAGGTCGCGGCCCTGGGCGAAGCTGGCGATGCGGTTCTCGATCGTCGCGATGTTGTTGTTGATGCGCGTGGCGATCGCGGGGTCCGTCTGCGCGGCCGCTCCGCTGCGCCAGGTGGCGACGTTCGCATTGAAGTACGCGATCGTCGTGGCGAACCCGTCGATCTGCTCCGCCTTCGGGAAGGCCACGTTGAAGAGCAGACGCCAGTTCTTCGTGAGGTTGGCGGTGAGGTCGAGCTCCACGCCTTTGCCTTCCTGCGAGAAGGTGTCGTTGTAACCGGCGGTGACCTCGTTGCTCGAATTGAGGTCGGTCCAGATCGCGTTGATCTCCGTGGCCGAGCCCGTCGTGCGGCGGTTGGTCTCCTCGCTGAGATAGTACGAAAGCGAACCGTTCACGCGGCCGTCGAGGAGGCTGAACTTCACGCCCACGTCGATGCCCTTGGATTCGAGCGGCGGGATGGCGCCGCCGTCGATGCCGACGGCCGCGGTGGCGGGCTGGAAGGACTCGGCGAAGTTGACGAAGGCGTTGAGCGAGCGGTTGACCTCGAAGACGGCACTGCCGGTGAGGGTGGTGACGTTGACCTTGGGATCGTCGCGCTCGCCGGTGTAGCCGGTCCATTCGAAGGTCACGGGGTCGAGCACCTGGTCGGCGCGCTCGACATTGAGGAAGTCGCGCCGCGCGGCGACGACGGTCTTGAGGCGACGGTTCTTCAACCACGAGCCCGAGGCGGCGGCCTGGAGGTAGGTGAGTTCGTTGTCGTTGTAGCGTCCGCTGAGCTGCGCGTACTTGCTCTGGACGCCGGAGACGGTGTCGGTGCCCGCGGGCAGTCCGAGCCCGGCCGAGAGCCGGTCCTCGTAGGTGCGGACGTTGATGCGATTGGCGGCCTGGTTGAGGCGGGGATCGGTGCCGTTGGTGCGGACGAGTTCGTGGTCGGAGATGTAGAACGTGTCCCAGCGCTGGCCGGCCGAGACGAGCAGGCGCTGCGCAAACCAGTCGTGCTCGAACAGGTAGGCGGCGGACATGCGGTACTCGTGGAGTTCGTTGGACTGGTTCTGCTGGCGGCGGCGATCCTCGGTAAAGCGCTTGCCGAAGTTGGGGTTGGCTGCGCCGGAGGGGAGGAAGCGGTTGACGTCGATGGTGACGGCCTGGGCGAAGTGCTGGATGACCTCGCGCTCCTGCTTCTGCGTATTGCCGGCGACTTCGAGGAAGAGTTTCTCGCCGACCTGGTGCTCAAGGAAGAAGGCGCCCACGCGGTAGGGCTGGTGGACAACGGCATCGGGCGACTGGTAGCTGCGCGAGAGGCGGTCGATGGTCGGCGCGTTGGCAGGGGCGAGCTCGAAGGGCGTGGTGAGCATCTGGCGGACGGTGCCGCCGGTGCGGCCCCAATTGCGCCAGTTGACGATGCCGAGGTCCGGCGAGCCGGGCGCCCAGGTGAGCTGGTCGGCGGTGTAACGGCTGACGCCGCCGGTGAAATTGCCGGAGGTGAGCGGCGCGGAGACCGTGGTGGTGCCATCCCAGCTGCTGAAGTTGTCGAAGGGGAAGAAGCCGACGACGCGGTCGACCACGCCCCACTCGTATTCACCGCGCAACTCCGTCTTCGGCGTGAGCCGGTAGGTGGCCGTGAGGTAGACGCCTTCGCGGTCGACGCGCTGGGCGTCGATCCAGTCGTCACTGTGGTCGAAGAGGCCGGCGACGCGCAGGTAGAACTTGTCGTTGACGGCACGGTTGACGTCGAGGGTGAGGCGGTTGCCGTCGAAGCTGTTCCAGCGGTAGGAGATCTCGTTGATCTCGGCGTTGACGGCGCGCTTCGAACTCACGTTGGCAATGCCGCCGACGCCGGAATCGCCGAAGACGACGGAGTTGGGTCCGCGGGCGAAGTCGATGCGGCTGGTGTTGTAGACGTCGGAATTGACGTACCAGCGGAAGTAGTTGCGCGACTGGAAGCCGGCGCCGAGGGAGCGGAAGTTGATCTGGTAGTCGTTGAAGATCTGCGGGCCGCTGGCGGAGTAGACGGAGTTGGAGTTGGGCGCCCAGTCGGCCGCCTCGAGGAAGTTGTTGGCGGCGATGTCGTCGAGAAACTCGCGCGTGAGCACGGTGATGGCGGCGCCGGTGTCCTTGAGCGACGTGGCGAGGCGGCCGCCGGCGAGCGACTGGGTGGCGGTGTAGCCCTCATCGCGACCGGCGGTGATCGAAAAGGGTGACAAGGTGACGACGCTGTCCTGGCCCAGGGGCGAGGACGGAGCGGTCTGGGCATCGAGGTCGCCGGCGGCGGCGAAGCCGAGGGCGAGGAAGGCGTTGGAAAGGGACCTGACCAAAGTGTTCTTGGGTTTCATCGGAGGTGCGGACGGGTTCGGGTGGGCGGGGGTGGCGGTCGCGGGACCGCGGGTAGCGCCCTTGCGGGCGACGAGCACGAAGGCGCCGCTCGCGTCATCCGGGACGGCCTCGAGTGGGGTGCCCGCCAGCATCCGCCTGAGCGCATCGGGGGCCGGGATCCTCCCGCGTACGCGGCGGGTCTCCACTCCCGCCACCATGTCCGACTGATAGAACACCTGCAGGCCCGTCTGCCGGACGAGTTCGGGCAGGGTCTCCGCGGCGGGGCCGGCCGGCACGCGGATCTCCGCGACGCTCGATTCCTCCGCGGCTCCCGCGACCGTCGCGATCAACGCGCACAACACCCATCCCCCAAGCCGGCAGAGGTGTCGGGCACGAAGGGCAAGGGAGCGGCGAGGGGCCGGCATGAACGGGAAGGGAACTCCGGGGCGGGAGCATGGCGAGGGGGTTCTCGCCTCTTGGGATGCGCCCGCAGCCGATTTCCACCAAAAGGAAATCAGCGGTCCCACGCTATTTCGATTCCATATTGGTCCGAAGCCGGATCTCCCCGCCGTCCGCCTGCTCGACGCGGGCGCCGAAGCCGGTTTCGAGCAAACGGGCGAAGCCGGCGAGGTTGTCGGACCGGATGGTCCCGCTGAAGCGCGTCGCGGCCAGGGTCTCGTCGAGGAGAACGAGTTGCGTGTCGTTGAGCCAGTTGAGTTCCTCGACGATCTCGGCGAGCGGTTTCTGGCGGAAGGTCATCAGCCCGTGCTGCCAGGCGAGGCGCTCCTGCACGTCCTGCTTCGTGAGCGTGGCGACGATCGGCGCCGATCGGTCGGCCCGGTCGGCGATCGGCACGGAAATCTGCTGGCGCGCCTGCACGAGCGCGAGGGGGGCTTCGTCGACGCGCGAGGCGACGTCGCCGGCCGGCATCTCGCGCGGCAGGAGGGCCACGGTGCCCTCGGCCACGACGACCTCGACCCGGGCGGCCTCGAGGCGCACGTCGAAGGCGGTGCCGACCGCGCGCACGCGCACGCCCCCGGCCTCGACCACGAAGGGCCGGGCGGGATCGGGCTGGACCATGAAGAAGGCCTGTCCGCGCCGCAGCACGACACGGCGTTCCGTCTCCGAGAAGAGCAGGTCGATCTCCGCGCCGTCCCCGAGCTTGGCGGTCGAACGGTCGGGGAGCAGGCGGCGATCCTCATGCCGCGGCGCGGCGGCCACGGTGTCGGCCGGTTCGACGGCGCGCCAGGAGACCCAGGCGAGCGCCACGCACGCGGCCGCGGCGAGCGCGGCCGCCGCACGCCACCAGCGACGGGGACGAGGCCGCGGCGGAGCGAGCAGGTCGGGATTGGGCCGGCGCGCATGCTCGGGCCGCCAGTCGGCGAGCTTGTCCAGGCGCCCCCAGTGTCCGCGAAAGGCGCGCATCGCCTCGAGGTTGCGCGGATCGGCCGCGAGCCACTCCATGTAGGCGTCCTGCTCGTCGGGCGTGAGGCCGCGGTCGAGCCGAAGCGTCCACAACGCGGCGTCCGCCTTCCCCTCGGGCGGGGTCGCGTCGTCGAAGTTATGCGGGGGCCGGGACATGGCAGGGTTACGGGAGAGGTTTGCGCGCCTTCTTCTCGAAGAACGCCGCGAGCTTGCGCAGGCCGATCGCGCCCTGGTTCTCGACCGTGTTCTCGGAGATGCCGAGTTCGCGGGCGATTTCCCGCTGGGAGAGGCCGTAGATTTTGCGCAGGGTGACGATCTGACGACAGCGGTCGGGCAGGGCCTGGATGGCCTGGGTGAGGAGTTCCAACTCCTCGGAATGGATCACCGCGCCCGAGACATCGGCCGTCTCGTCTTGGACGTCCAAGTCCGCCAGTTCCGCCAAATCAATCTGCGGGCGGAGCGCATTTTTCCGGTGGGCGGCCACGACGAGGTTGCGCGCGGTCACGAACAGGAAGGCCTTGGGCGAGCGCACCTCGCCGGACTCGCGGGCGCGCAGGACGCGCAGGACCGCCTCCTGCACGACATCGTCCACGTCGCGCTCGTGGGGAAAGCGCGACCGCAGCCAGGCGCGCAGCATCGCTTCATGAGGCTGAAGGTGCAGCCGGTACCATTGATGGGATTCGGATCCTTCCGGGGGCATGGGCAGGCTCGAAGCGCCGAGGGTTGAGAACCCACTCCTGCGCGCAGACCAGCAGGGCGACAAGGCTATTCAAGGGTGCAAGCGAGTGGCGGCGCGACGGGGCCCAGGCGTAATCGATATTTGACGGACAAGAGTGTCCGTCCTCCCAGTGGAGCCGCCGCGGCTCAGTCGCGCTTCTTCAACCAGCCCTCGGCGCGGAGCCAGTCTTCGAGGCGGTGGTGCCAGGTGGAGACGGGGTTGGCGGAGGGGCGGATGCCGTAGCCGTGGCCGCCGCGCGTGTAGATGTGAAGCTCGGCTGGCACGTCGGCGGTGCGCAGGGCGATGTAGAGTTTGGCCGCATTCAGGCCGCGCAGGACATCGTCGTGCGTCACCGCGACGAAGGTGGGCGGGAAGGCGGGGGTCACCTTCACGTTGGGGTAGAGTTCGCCCGCGGTGCGCTCGTCGCCGAGGTAGGCCGGATAGATCGGCATGAGGAAATCGGGCGCGCGCACGAGGTCGTCGGTGTCGTCCTGGCGCGGATACGTCCGCTCGGCGCCGCTCACGGCCGTCATCACCGCGAGGTGGCCGCCGGCGGAGAAGCCCATCAGGCCGACGCGGTCGGGCGCGAAGCCCCAGGCGGCCGCGTTGGCGCGCAGGAGTGCGAGGCCGCGCTGGGCGTCCTTGAGCGGCTGCTCGTGCGGCGTGTCGGGGTCGCGGCGCGGCACGCGGTACTTGAGCAGGGCGGCGTTGACGCCGAGGCGGTTGAACCACGCGGCCAGCTCCTCGCCCTCGTGGTTCCAGGCAAGGATGTTGTAGCCGCCGCCCGGGCAGATGAGCACGGCGGTGCCCGTGTTGAGGTGGGCGGGCGCGGGGAAGTAGGTCAGCGTCGGCTCGGTCACGAGCGGGATGCGCACGATGCCGTCGTTGCGGGGCTGGGGCGGCGTGACCTTGCTCGCATCGAACGACGCCTCGCCGGGAACTTCGCCCGGCCAGAGTTTCAAAGTGAGCGGTTCGGCGGCGGAGAGCGGAAGCATGGCGAGGAGCAGCAGCGGAAGGAGGTTACGAAGGGTGGTCATGGGAAAGCGCCGAACCTTGGCCCGCGCCGGACCGGATCGCCAGCGCTTTCCGGGGAGTCGCCTCCGCAACCCCGCCGCGTGGGGGCACGCGGCCTGCAGCGAGCCCGCGCGAATCGCGCTCGACGCGACTCAGAAGCGGCCGCGCAGGGCAACCGTTCCGAAGAAGCCGCCGCTGCCGTCGAGTTCGTAATCGCGGTCGTGGAAATCGAACTCACGCTCCAGCAGCGCGCCGAGCTCGACCTCGAGAGCGAAGCCCTGGGACCAGGCTTTCTCCACGCGCAGACCGGCGCGGAACTCGTTGTAGTCGACGTAGGTGTTGGCCAGGCGCGCGACTCCGGGCGCGGGCACGCCGAGGTTCTCGGTGATGCGGTAGTTGCCGCCTTGGGCTGCGAGGAGGAGCCCGGCCTTCAGGCCGTCGCCACCGTCCCACATGACGGTCGTGCGCGGGTAGCCGAGGTCGAAGGTCCACGACGGCGCGAAACGCCAGCGGACACCGAGGGCGGGCAGCACGGGGTTGTCGGAGAAGGCGTTGGCGTTGAGGCCGAAGAACCACGTCCGTTCGGCCGACTCGCGATAGGAGGTGAGCAGGAGCAGGGGCGCGTTGAACGCATCGCCACCGAGGTTCTCGAAGTCGCCGTAGAAGCCGGGACGCGCAAAGGCGGCCAGGCCCCACGTGGGCGAGAGCTCGCGACGGTAGCCCAGCGAGAGCGAGAGTTCCTGGAGCGTATCCGGCAAGGTCATACCGGCGTCCGCATCGATCTCGGTGCGGCTGTAGGCGAGACCGTAGAGCACCTGTCCGCCAACCGCTTGCCACGGCCGCCCGCCGGCGAGGCTGAGGTCAAAGCGGCTGACGCCGACCTCGCCGCCCTGAAAGCGTCCGTCATCGACGTCCTCCTCGGAGGAGAAGCTGTACGTCACAGCGACGGATTCAAGCAGCGCGGGCCTCATGGTGCGGCTGCCCTGGGCGTGAGCGGTGGTGGCAAAGGCAAGACCGGCGAGAAGGGGGAGGACCAAGCGGGTGGTGAGGTTCATGGAGGCGTTGTGCGAACGGCGCACAAGGTAGGGTACGCGCCGAACCCGCAAGCGGATGTCGCAAATCGCCTGCCAGCGAACCCGGCGACAAGCGTGTCGCTGCTCCTTCAGATGTGCCCGGCATGAGGTTCACAGGCCGGGACGGAGAAACGGCGCGACGGGATTCTCCGGCAGGGCGCGCAGGCCCTCGACGAAGACGGCGGCGTTGAGTACGGCGCCGTCCCAGTTGGTGTGGACGGTGCGGTCGGCAAACAAGGCCAGCACGGCCTCCTCGCCCAGTGCGTCGTAGCGCGTGGCGATGCGTTCGTGCAGGTCGATGAACGCCACCCCTTCGGCCTCGGCGACGCTTCGCGCCCAAGCGTCGTGGCGGTCGGGCGTGCGCGTAATGCGTCCGTCGGTCCAGCGGTTGCGCGGGACGAGCGAGCAGATCACGGGCGTGGCGCCGCGTTCGCGGATCTCGGCCACGAAGAGGCGCAGGTACGCGCCGAAGGTGCGCACGGACTCCTTGCCGGCGGGCGTGTCGCGCTCCTCGGTTTGCTCGCCGACGCCAGGGAGCGCGCCGCGCTCGCCGTTGTCGTTGTGGCCGAACTGGAGGATGACAACGTCGCCTTGCTTCAGCAGCGGGAGGATCTCCGGCCAGTGCTGATTGCGGAAGGTGCGTGCGCCCGTGCCACCGACGGCGCGGTTCACCACGTTGGCGCGCGCCGGGTACACGTAGGCCTCGAAGGGATCGCCCCAGCCGAACTGGCCGTCGTAGCCGTTGCCGCGGCCATTGCGCACGGTGGAGTCGCCGATGAGGAACACCGTCGGCAGCGCGGGGTCGGCGGCCTCGGGGAGATTGAGCCAGCGGCGAAACGCCGCTGGTGGCGCGCCGCGCTCGGGCGGCTGGCGTGGGGCGGAAACCATCGAGGGCTGCGCGGTCGGCACCGACCGGCCCTCGAGCGAGAGCAGGCGGATGAGCGCCTGTTCGCGCAGACCCTTGAGGCCGCTCACGGCGAGAAAGGCGTTGAGCCGCGCCCCGTCCTCGCCGGTGTGCACGTGGTCGCGCGGGAAGAACGCGTTGACCGCAGCATGCCCGAGCTTGTCGTAGTAATCGGCAATGAGCGTCGTGTGGTCGACAAACGGCACTTGCTCCGCGGCCGCGACTTCATGCGTCCATCGGGCGAAATTCCCCGAGCCGCGTTCTACGCGGCCGTCCTGCCAATGGTTGCGCACCGTGAGCGACATCAGGATGGGCGTGGCGCCCTTCGCGCGCGTCTCGGCGATCATCTTGCGCAGGTAGGCACCGAAGGTGAGCACGGCTTCCCTCGCCTTCGTCGTTGGGTGCTCGACCTCGCGGGATTCGTCGCCGACCCCCGGCAGCGAGCCCCGTGCCGGCGGCGTGTCGACCGGACCGCCGTCGTTGTGGCCGAACTGGATGAGCACGAAGTCTCCGGGCATAAGCTCGGCGGCAAGGCGGGCCCAGCGACCTTCAGATACAAAGGTGCGGCTGCTGCGCCCGCCGATGGCGCGGTTGGCAATCGTGACGCGTGCCGGGTCGAAGTAGTCGGCGAAGGCCTTGCCCCACCCGACGGCCACGGGATTGCCCGGCTGAGCGGTCGAGTCGCCGACGATGTAGATCGTGGGTTTGGGCGGCACAAGCTCGAGGGCAGGTGCCTCCCGGGCCGGGAGGCAGGCGCCCGCAGGGCCGAGGGCGAAAAGAACGGGGAACAGGCGGACAAAGGACTTCATGCTGGGGAAGGAGCGCGCAGAAACGCCCCGACCTCTTGAAACAGACTCCGAGCACGAAGGCGTTCCTGCGCTGCGCGGACAGTCCTTGTGGTCGATCGCCGCCGCTGCCCTTCGGTTGCAAAATGCCCGAGCTCCCGCCTACCTGTTCCGCATCCCACCCATCCCGCTCCGCCTCCGATGAAACTGCCCCTCCTCCGCAAGCTCACCCGCATCCTCATGGTCGTACTGGCGCTTGCGCTGGTCGTCCTGCTTTCGTTCCGGATCAGCCCGTGGCCAGGCGCCCTGCTCATCCGCTTCCTCTTCGACAAGGGCGGCGTCGCGGCCAACGAGGCCCTCGCCAAGCACGTCCCGCCCGGGCTCGTGGAGCGGCTGGACCTCGTCTACGACCCCAACGACCCCGACGCGAAGCTGGATCTCTTCCTCCCGCCGGCGGAGGGCCGCGCCGGTCCGCCGGCCGTCACGGTCATCTGGATACACGGAGGAGCGTACATCTCGGGAGCCAAGGAGCAGATCGCCAACTACGCCCGGGTACTCGCCGGCCGCGGTTTCGCCGTCGTGGGCATCGACTACTCGATCGCGCCGGGCGCGCGTTATCCCGTGCCCCTGCACCAGGCCAACGCGGCGCTGGGCTACCTGCGCACGCGGGCCGCGGAGCTCGGGATCGACGGATCGCGCCTCGTCCTCGCCGGCGACTCGGCCGGAGCCCACCTCTCCGCGCAGCTCGCGAACGCGATCCGCGTGCCCGCCTACGCACGGCTGGTCGGCATCCAGCCTGCGATTCCCGCCGAAACGCTCGCCGGCGTCGCCCTGTTCTGCGGTCCGTACGGCATTGACGGGATGGACCTCAGCGGCGACTTCGGCGGATTCATGCGCACGGTGCTGTGGGCCTACCTCGGCACGAAGGAATTCGCGGAAGACCCCCGGATCGATGCCTTCAACGTGGCGCGGCACGTCACCGGCGCCTTCCCGCCCGCCTTCATCTCCGTGGGCAACGTCGATCCGCTGGCCCCTCAGTCCTACGCCCTGGCGGAGGCCCTGAAGGCACGCGGCACAAAGGTGGATACGCTCTTCTTCCCACCCGACCACACGCCGGCCCTGAATCACGAGTACCAGTTCAACCTCGATACCGACGCCGGCAAACTCGCGCTGGGACGCCTTGTCGAGTTCCTCAAAGGGCTGTGAGCGGCCTGCCCGCCGCCGGAACGCACTCCGGCCGTTTTTCCGCTCGCCATCGGAGGGCCGTCTCGCCGGAGTACCGCGACCCTTGACCCTCACTCCGGGTTATTCGCCTTTTCTTTCCCCCTCCACCCAACCCCCGTCCTCATGTCCGCAAAAACTGAAGGTATCACTCCCAATGCGAGTCGGCTGCTCTGGGCCGGCTTCACCGCCATCCTCGCCGCCGGCATCGGCTTCGGCGTCCGCGGCGGCATCCTCGCCAACTGGGCCGCCGACTTCGGCTTCACCGGCGCGCAACTCGGCGCGATCGGCGGCGCCGGCTTCACCGGCTTCTGCTTCGGCATCATCATCGGCGGCGTCGTGGTCGACAAGATCGGCTACGGCAAACTGGTGTTCGCCGCCTTCCTCTTTCACGTGCTGTCCGCCTTTGTGACCTTCGCCGCGATGCCCGGTCAGGCCCAGTCGACCGCGTACTTGTGGCTGTATTGGGGCACCTTCATCTTCGCCCTCGCCAACGGCACGCTCGAGGCCGTTTCCAATCCGCTCGTCTCGACCCTGTATCCGAAGAACCGGACGCACTTCCTCAACATCCTGCACGCCTCCTGGCCCGCGGGCATGGTCGTCGGCGGCCTCATCGGCTGGACCCTCGGTGCCGCCGGCGTCAGCTGGAAGGTGCAGCTCGGCCTCTTCCTCATCCCGACCTTCGTCTACGGCCTCATGTTCATGGGTCAGAAGTTCCCGAAGTCCGAGGCCGCGGCCAAGGGCCTCAAGATCGGCGAGATGCTGCGCGAGGTCGGCCTGCTCGGCTCAGCCGTCGCCTGCTACCTGCTCGTCCTCTTCTTCGCTGGCGCCCTCAGCCTGCCGGCCGGCGTCTCCTGGGGCATCGGCGGCGCGCTGCTGCTCGTCGTCGGCGTGATGACGAAGTTCTCCGTGGGCTCCATCCTGCTCTTCATCCTCTTCATCACGCACGCCCTGATCGGCGCGGTGGAACTCGGCACGGACGGCTGGATCCAGAATATCACCGGCAACATCCTCACGCCGGAGCAGGGCAAGATCCTCTTCGTCTTCACCTCGATGCTCATGTTCGCGCTGCGCTTCTGCGCGCACTTCATCGAGAGCAAGCTGAAGATCTCCCCGATCGGCCTGCTGCTCATCTGCTCGATCCTCGCCGTCGGTGGTCTCTACATGGTCAGCGGCATCACCACCTTCCTCGGCGCGATGGTCGCCCTCACGGTGTACGCCATCGGCAAGACCTTCTTCTGGCCGACCATGCTCGCCGTCGTCGGCGACCGTTTCCCGCGCACCGGTGCGATCGCCATGTCCATCATGGGCGGCATCGGCATGATGTCCGCCGGCCTGCTCGGCGGACCCGGCCTGGGCTACGCCAAGGATCGTTTCACCGTCGAACACCTCCAGCAGACCGCCCCGGCCGTGTACGAGGCCAACAAGGCCGCGCAGCCGAGCCGCTTCCTCTTCCTCGCGCCGGTCACCGGCCTCGACGGCACGAAGCTCTCCGCCGCCCAGTCGACCGCCGCCGCCGACCGCACGCCGGAACAGCAGGCCCTCGCCGAGGCGAGCATCATCGGCGACCGCAAGACCCTGAAGGCCGACGCCTTCATTCCCATGACGATGGCCGTCATCTTCCTCCTGCTCATGCTCTACTTCAAGAGCATCGGCGGTTACCGGCAGGTAGCCCTGGAACCAGGCAAACCGTAGCGCGCCCGAGCGCTTTCCCGCAAAAAGCGGCGACCTCACGGTCGCCGCTTTTTTTTGCGCGCGCGCCAACCCGTCGACCGCCCCATTTCGATCTCTGTGACACTATCCCAAAAAATGTTGTTTTCCTGCGTGCATTTTTTGGGTCCGTCACTTCTGAGGATCGTGTGGGTTCGAGACGATAGTTTCAGGGATGGCGAGCGAAGCGCAGTGGCTTGTCTACTCGCTACCCACTACTCGCTACTCGCTACTTTGCTTCCGGCTTCGCCGGCCTGGGACCTATGTGTCGGAGCTCCGTGCTCTCTGTGACCCAATAAAAATCGTCGTCGTTGTTTTGAGAGATATGCGGGCTACCCCCGACCCCGGCGCCGGTACTGGCTGGGCGTCATGCCCGTGCAACGCACGAACGCGCGCGAGAACACCACCGCGCTGTGGTAGCCGACCTGCGGGGCGATGGCCTCGAGCTTGGCGTCCGTCTCCACGAGCAGCTCCTGGGCGCGTTGCACGCGCATGTAGGTCACGTGCTCCATCGGGGTGCGACCCAGTTCGCGCCGGCACACGCGGCGCAGGTGCTCCGCGCTGAGCCGGCAGGCCGCCGCGAGCGTGGTGAGTTTCCAGTCGGCCGCCAGGTCGCGCCCGACGAGCGCCCATAGTTCGCCCGCGCGCGAATCTCCCCGCCAGGGCCGCGCCGCGCGCAGCGCGTGCCCATGCGCGAGCGCGATCCAGTGGTGCACGTGCCCCGCGTCGCGCTCGCCGCCCCACTCCGCCCGCAGCCCGGCGAGCACGCGGCCGAACTCCTCGGCGCCTGCGGCCAGTCGCAGCGGCGAGTCCGCGCCGACGAGAGGCGCTGTCCCCGGAGCCTCTTCGTACCGGATCCACGCGAAGGTCCACGCTTTCCCGGGCACGGCGTGGAAGGCGTTGAGCACCCGCGGCGGCGCGAGGCAGAGCGTGCCGGCGCCGACGCGCTGCCAGCGGCCCTCCAGCCACACGCGGCCTTCGCCCGCCAGCGTCGCCAAGACGAAACTCCCGGAGGGCGCCAGCCGCACGCGACGGTAGGGCGCATGCGCCGTGTCCAGCCCGAGCCAGGCGATGCGGTGGGCCTTCAGTTCCGGACACTGGCGCGCGTCGAGCGACCAGCGCCGCGTGCGCGCGCCGTCGACGGTCGTCTCCTGCCAGGTCGGGGGCTTCGCCATGTCGTCTTCAGCGATAACGACGCATCGCCTTCCCGCAAAGCGATTCCCGATTTCGCCGCACGTGGATATTCGTCAGTCGAATGTGTGCGCTCCGGTCTTTCCGTCGGCGCACCCGCCGCGTAGCCTGCCCGCCTACCCCGCTTCGCCTTATGCCCAACCCTTGGACTGGTAAAGGAAACCCGTACACGCGCGAGGAAGTCCGCGCCCGCCTGCAGGCGACCGTTGACCGCGGCGACGCCGTCATCGCCGCCGGCGCCGGCACCGGCATCAGCGCCAAGTTTATCGAGAAGGGCGGGGCCGACCTCATCATCATCTACAACAGCGGCCGCTTCCGCATGATGGGCCACGGCTCCACCGCCGGCATGATGGCCTATGGCGACGCCAACGCCATCGCCATGGAGATCGGCGAGTTCGAGGTCCTCCCCGTTGTCGAGGAATGCCCCGTCATCTGCGGCGTGCACGCCACCGACCCACGCCGGCGCATGTGGCACTGGCTGGGCCAGGTGAAGGAGATGGGCTTCTCCGGCGTGAACAACTTTCCCACCCACACCATTGTCGACGGACATTTCCGCGGCGTGCTCGAGGAAACGGGCATGAGCGTAAAGAAGGAGTACGAGATGGTCTCGCTCGCGCGCCGCATGGACCTGTTCTCGATTGTCTACGTCGCCACCCCCGAGGAGGCCATCGAGATGGCCAAGGCCGGCGCCGACGCCATCATCGCCCACGTCGGCACCACCGTCGGCGGCAGCATCGGCGTGAAGAGCGCCGTCGTCAGCTGGGAGCACACCCTCAAAACGACCCAGGCCATCATCGACGCCGCCTCGTCCGTACGAAAGGACATCTTCTTCCTTTGCCACGGCGGTCCGGTGAACACGCCCGAGGATGCCGCGCGCGTCATGGCCTCGACCGACGCCGTCGGCTTCGTCGGCGCCAGCAGCCTCGAGCGCATGGGCGTCGAGGATTCGCTCACCCAACTCACCCGGAAATTCAAGTCCCTCAAACACGGCCGCACCGACGGCGGAAACCCCCTGTAGGCCGCGCGCCCCCACGCAGCGTTTCTTCGCCGATCCGTAAGCCCCCCAAAAAGACCGAGAGAAAGATTAAGAGAAAGAGTAAAGAGAAAGACGACTCCGGCCTCCGTCTTCTGGCCGCTGGCCTCTGCCCTCTCCCGTCATCCTTCATCATTCTGCCTTCATCCTTCTGCCTTCTGCCCCCATGCGCCACTTCGTCCAAATCGCCGATGCCCTGCGCGAGACCAACGCGTGGACCAACAACGAATGGCTCTGCCGGCCCGACCTGGTCGCCGCCGAGAAGCTGCTGCTCGTGCGCGCCAACATGGATCCGATGTTCTGCCATCCGTTCCATTATCACCCGCACCGCGAGGAGATCATCTACGTGGTGTACGGCCGCGCCGAGCAGTGGGTCGGCCGTGAGAGGCGCCTCCTCGGCCCGGGCGAGATCGCCCATATCCCGCCGGGCACCATCCACGCCACCTACAACCCGCACGCCGAGCCGCTCGTCTTCCTCGCGATGCTCTCGCCGGCCAAACTCCCCGCCGACCTCGCCGCCGCCCCCGACCCGTGCGACGTCTCCGCCCAGGAACCCTGGGCCAGCCTCCGCCAAGGCCTGCCAGTCTGCAAAACACGATCCTGACAATCCGTCGAAAGTCGAAGGTCGCACGCCAAACGTCCCGAACCCACCGGGCGGTTCTCTAACCTACTCACTACCCGCTACTCGCTACCCGCTACTTCCGCAGCCCCATGACCCGCCTCCTCCGCCTCCTTACTCTCGGCACCTGCCTGTTCGCCTCGGTCCTGTCCGCCGCCGAACCGCCCCTGCGCGTCTTCATTCGCTCCGGCCCCAAGACCCATGGCCCGGGTGCGCACGACCACCCGCGCTTCCTGGCGGAGTGGACCGCCCTGCTCAACGCGCGCGGGGCCATCGCGACGGGTGGCAATAGCTTCCCGACCGCGGAACAGCTCGCCGCCACCGACGTGCTCATCCTGCACGCGCCCGAGGCCGGCAACATCGACGTCGCCGACCGCGCGCACCTGAACACCTTCCTCGCCCGCGGCGGCGGCCTCGTCGTCATCCACGCCGCCGCCGTCTCGGGTGATCCGGCCTGGTACAAGTCCATCATCGGCGGCTCCTGGCGCCACGGCACCACCAAGTGGCTCGAGGCCCCCATGCACCTCTACTTCGCGGACCGCCGCCACCCGATCACGCAGGACGTCTCCAACTGGCAGATGGACGACGAGATCTACTACGACATGGATCTCTCCCCCGACATCCGCGTGCTCGCCACCGCCTACACGCCCAAGGCGATCGACACCGGCGGTCGCGGCAACCTCGAGGCCCAGGCCCGCGCCGCCGAGGCCGTGGCCCAACGCAAGGGCGTCAACATCTACGACCACCAGCCGCAGATGTGGACCTACGAGCGCACGGTCGAGGGCGGCACCCGGCCGTACCGCGCCTTCGTCTCCATTCCCGGACACCGCTACGAGAACTTTCACCGTCCCAACTACCGCGCGATCCTCCTCCGCGGCATCGCCTGGGCCGGCGGTCGCGAGAACGTGGATACGCTCTGCCGTCCCGACGAGCTCGGCGACGCCCTCCGGTACCCCGCCGGCGGCCCCGTCGCCCCCGCCCGCGCCGCGGCCGCGATCGAGGTCCACCCGGAGTTCGACCTGCGCCTTGTCGCCTCCGAGCCGCTCATCAACAAGGTCATGAACCTCGACTGGGACGAGCACGGCCGCCTCTGGGTCTGCGAGACGCCGGAATACCCCAACGGCCGGCGCACACCCAACACGCCCGCCCCGTGGCTCGAAAGCGGCTCCCTCGATCCCTTCGTCACCGACCGCGAGCCGGAGGACCGCATTTCCATCCTGACCGATACGAATGGTGATGGCGTCATGGATACAAAGAAGGTCTTCGCCGACAAACTCGAGCTGGTCACGAGCTTCGTCTTTTACGGTCGAGGAGTCATCGCCGCCGCCGCGCCCGACATCTGGCTGCTCGAGGACACCGATGGCGACGAGGTCGCCGACAAGCGCACCAAGCTCTACACCGGCCTCGGCATCAACGACACCCACGCCGTCATCAACAACCTGCGCCGCGGACGCGACGGCTGGATCTACGCCACCCACGGCTACTCGCGCGGCGAGGTCACCTCCGCCGACGGCTCGAAGAAGTTCCCCGGCATCGGCAGCGGCGTCGTGCGTTTCCGCCCCGACGGTTCCGCCTTCGAGCAGTACAGCAGCCGCAACGGCAACACCTGGGGCCTCGATCTCACGTGGGACGGACAGGTCTTCTGGACGCAGCCGACGAGCGGCACCGTCTTCTTCCACACCGTCCTGCCCGAAGCGATCCTCGCCCGCGGCAAGGTTCCCGGCACGACGTCCTGGAACGGCCTGATCGTCAACCAGCGCACGTTCCCCGCCATGAGCTGGCCGGAGCAGGCCTACGTGCAGATCGACCAGGTCGGTCGCTTCACCGCCGCCGCCGGCACCGCGATCTACGACGGTGGCGCCTGGCCCGCGAAGTGGCACTACAGCTACTTCACCACCGAGCCGACGCTCAACATCGTCCACCACCAGTTCGTCCGCCCCGACGGCGTCACCTACACCGTCGCCAAGGAGGCGGGCCGCGAGGAGACGGAGTTCATTCGCAGCACCGACCTCTGGTTCCGCCCGATCGAAAACCGCGTCGGACCCGACGGCGCGCTCTACCTCGTCGATTTCTACAACCAGGCCGTCATCCACAACGACACCCGCGGCCCCCTGCACGGCCCGGCCAACGCCGCCGTCCGCCCCGACCGCGACCACTATTTCGCCCGCATCTGGCGCGTGCAGCACAAGCAGGCCGCCGCCCTGCCCGCCGTGAAGCACGACCGACGCGACCTCGCCGGACTCCTCCGCACGATCGCCACGCACCCGAACGCCCACGTGCGCAACACCGCCCTGCGCCTCGCCCAGGAGTCGTTCCCGGGCGCCCCCGAACTCGCCGCCTACTCGCAGCCGATGGGCAGCGCCGCCCTCGCCCGCTACGAACAGGCCCGCGCGGCAACGTCGTCCACCGAACGCGCCGCCCTCCTCACGGCCTACGTCGACGCCAGCGACGACTGGACGCGCTCCGCCCTCATCGCCGGCGCCGCCGAACATGCCGCCGCCTTCCTCGCCGACGCCCTTAGGCGGACCGAAGCCGACGCACTCGAAACGTTCGTCACCGGCGTGGTCGCCGAGATGCCCGGCGCCGCCATCCCCGGACTCGTCCGAGCCGCCGCCGTCTCGCCCAACGCCCTCGGCGCCACCCTGCTGCGCGCGCTCTTCGAACGCCCGGAGGCTCCGCCCGCCTTCGACGCCGCAACCTCGGAAGCGTTGCAACGCCTCGTCGCCTCGCCCGCGACCGGCGCCCCGGCCCTGCTGCTCGCGGCGCGAACCAGCGAGGGCGCCCTCACCGAAGCCATGAGCCAGGCCGTCGCCCGCCTGCTGGCCGACTACGACCGCCCGGATACGACCGTCGACCGCCGCGCCGAGATCGTGCGTTCACTGCTGGCGTTGCCCGACCACCGCACCGACGCCCTCGCCCGCGGCCGCGCCCTCCTCGTCGACGCCGCCACCCCCGCGCCTGTCCGCGCCCGCTTGCTGGCGTCCTTCGCCAGACTCCCGTCGGCCGTCACCACGCGGCTGCTCGTCGACGCCTTCATCGAGTCGAGGCACCCGCAGCTCTTCGACCATCTCCTCAGGAATCTCTCGACGTCCCGCGGCCTGATCGCCGCCCTCCGCGAAGACCGCCTCGCGCCCACCGCCTTCGGGCCGGCCGAGATCGCCCGGCTGCGCAACCATCCCGACCTGCGCGTCGCCACCGACGCCACCGAGATCTTCGCCGCTTCGACCTCGGCTGCGCCCAAGGACGAACTCATCGCCTCGCTCCTCGCCGAGGTCCGCAAGCCCGGCGACATCGCCGCCGGACGCACGCTCTTCGCCGGCGCCTGCGCCGTCTGCCACAAGCTCGGCGACGTCGGCCTGCGCGACGTCGGACCGCCGCTCGCCGGCATCGGCTCGCACGACCCCGCCGAGTTGCTCGCCCACATCGTCGACCCGAACCGCCAGGTGGAACCCAACTACTGGCAGTGGAACGTCACCCTCAAGAACGGCGAACTGGCCTCGGGCGTGATTGTCGGCGAAACCGCCACGACCCTCACCCTGCGCAACCAGGCCGGCGACACCGAGCTGCGTGTCGCCGACATCGCGAAGCGCGAGAACACGCGCCGCTCCCTCATGCCCGAGGGCTACGAGGGCCTCGGCGCCGAAAGCCTGCGCAACCTCATCGCCTACCTCGCTTCGCAGGCCGGACCGGCCACGGGCTCCGTCGCTCCCGCCGCACCCGCGCCCGCCGCGGCTTCACCCGCACCCAACCTGCGCCCCAAAGCGGGAGGACGTGGTGACTTCGCCCTGCCCGAGCCCACGCCGATTGTGTGGGAACCCGGCAAGACGCGCGTCCTCCTCATCAGCGGCGGCAGCTCGCACAAGTTCGGCGAGTTCTACGGCGGCACCGACCGGCAGGTCCTGCTCGCGGCCGGCTTCAGCGTGAATTACACCGAGGACCGCGACCAGGCCGCCGCCGCCCTCGCCGAAGCCGACGTGGCCGTGATCAGCGTTAACCGGCGGTACTTCGACGAACCCGCCTACCGCCAGGCGCTCATGGCCTTCGCCGCCGCCGGCAAGGGCATCGTCATGCATCATCCGGGCACCTGGTACGCCTATCCGGACTGGCCCGAGCTCAACGCCCAGATCGTCGGCGGCGGCGCGCGCGGTCACGACCGCATCGCGCCCTACGCGGTCAACGCGCTCCGGCCCGACCACCCGGTCATGCGCGGCGTACCCGCGAGCTTCACGGTCGAGGACGAGTTGTACTACGTGAACGCCGAGCCCGACAAGATCCCGCCGGGCACCGCGCGCATCGAGGTGCTCGCCGAGTCGTCACCATCCGTCAAATACAAGGTTCCCCACCCCGTCGTCTGGATCACCGAGCACCCGCGCGCCCGCATCGTCGGCCTCACCCTCGGCCACGACGAACGCACCCACGACCACCCCGCCTTCCGCACCCTGCTCATCAACGCCGTCACCTGGGCCGCGGGAACGCGTTGACCCTCTTGACGGACGGAAGGAGTAAACGGGTCACAGAGGACACGGAGCTCCGACCCAGAGTCCACAGAGGAGAAATCCTCCCATCCGAACTTGCGACGTTAAGTTGGCTCGATCGTCATTCGCCATAAGATTCCCGCACACCGTGTGGCCTCCCGCCGCCTCTGTGTCAGAGTTCTGTGTGCTCTGTGAAACCCGCCTTGATTGAGTTCGTCCTCCTCACCCATGCCCACGATCGCCCTCCTCGGCACGTTCGACACCAAAGGCCCCGAGCACGCCTTCGTGGCCGAGGCCGTGCGTAGCCAGGGCTTCAAGGCACTTCTCATCAACGTCGGCACGGGCGGCCCGCCCACGATCACCCCCGACATCCCGGCCGAAGCCGTCGCCGCCGCCGCGGGCGAGCCTGATCACGAGGCGCTGCTCGCGCGCCGTGACCGCGGCGAATGCGTCGCCTTCATGGGCCGAGCCGCCGCGAAACTCGTCGCGCGCCTCGCCTCCGAGGACCGCATCCACGGCATCGTCTCGCTCGGCGGGGGCGGCGGCACGGCCATCTCCACGGCCGCCATGCGCGCGCTGCCGCTCGGGTTTCCCAAGCTGATGGTCTCGACCCTCGCGAGCGGACAAACCGCGCCCTACGTCGGGACCACCGATCTCGTGATGATGCCGGCCATCGTCGACGTTTCCGGACTCAACCGTCTGTCCCGCGTCCTCTACGACAACGCCGCCGGCGCGATCTGCGGCATGGTTGGCGCCGCCGCCGCCCGCCGCTCCGCCCCGAAGACCGCTGTGGCCCGCGAAAAGCCGCTGATCGTTGCGAGCATGTTCGGCAACACCACGCCGTGCGTGACGGAAGCGAAACGCCTGCTTGAGGAAGCCGGATATGAAGTGCTCGTCTTCGCCGCCACCGGCAGTGGCGGGCGCACGATGGAGTCGCTCATCGCGAGCGGACTCGTCAGCGGCGTGCTCGATCTCACCACCACGGAGTGGGCCGACGAACTCGTCGGCGGCGTGCTCACGGCCGGACCCGAACGGCTCGACGCCGCCGCCAAGGCCGGCGTGCCCGCCGTCGTCGCCCCCGGCTGCCTCGACATGGTGAACTTCGGCGAACCCGCGAGCGTTCCCGCCAAGTTCGCCGGACGCCGCCTCTACGCCCACAACCCGCAGGTCACGCTCCTGCGCACGACGCCGGAGGAGAACCGCGAACTCGGCCGCATCCTCGCGGAGAAGCTCAACCGCTACACCGCCCCGGTGACGGTGCTCTTCCCCCGCGCCGGCCTCAGCCAGATCGGCGCCCCCGGCGGCCCCTTCCACGACCCCGAAGCCGACCACGCCCTGCTCGCCTCCCTGCGCGCCCACCTGCGTCCGGACCTCCCGCTCATCGAGTTCGACGGCCCCATCAACGCCCCCGCCTTCGCCCGCCTCTGCGCGGAGACGCTCCTCGTATACCTCCAGACCTGACCGGAGTCAGGTGCGTGGTGTACACGGCCTCCAAGCGATACCAAGGCCTTGAACAGGAGGGCGCCGAGACGATCGCTCCGCTTGGCCTCCCTGGGACGACGGACGCTCTTGTCCGGCTGAGCGCCCGTCCTCCCCTACCGTTCCCAACCAAATCAGCCAGGTTGAGCCCACGCCGTGACCACCTCCCGCCTATTTGCCGAGCAGGCATGCTGCCGGCATCCGGATCGGGGGGCCGATCTTGTCGGCAAACACCACGGTCTGCCGTCCTTCGGCATGCACGGCCCCCGTTTCGCCATGGCAAAAACGGAACACGAGATCCGAACTGGCGCGGCGGAAGTTGGCGATCTGCATGCGACACCACCACCGGATCGCAAAGGCGAAAATGAAGATGAAAGTCGCAGGAATCCCGGGGGTGATGAGCAGGAGCCCCTGTTTTTCATACACGGCGATTCATCCGCATCAGAGAACTGTCTTCAAAAATAGCACGAGATAGGCGACACACGAAATCACGGCCCATCCACACAAAGCCTCACCTTTTCTCACTGAGGCTAACGTGAGCACAATCGAGCTCAAGAGTGCGACTCCCGCACCGACCAATGCCACCAGCATGAACCGTCCGCCCAGCCAGTCGCTTTCACTCTCCGGTATAAAGCGAGCGACAACAAACGTGAGTGCAATCACGAGGCCAGGAACAAGCACGGCACCGAGCCAATATTTCGTCTTAGGAGTCTCCTCAGACATGGATATTTCTCGGGATCTAAGTGATCATCCAGATCATGGAAGCCGCGGCGTCTCCTCGCGGCTCAAACCGGTCAGCAGGTTCCTAGTATCCCATTCCATATTCCGATCTAGCGAGATCGGATTAAGATAGTAAGTGAATGCAAGAGTACAGGTCTCGGTCTTCTTCGGATCAAACTCCAAGTTGCGAGTCCAGTCTGGAATCAAGGACCTGGCGTCCTTAACACTGGGTTCGCCATCGGCAAGGCCTCGAGGTTGCGACTTCCGGGCTCAGGGTTGAGTGCACTTTCTATCAGGAAGAAATGTTCTCCCGCTGCAATCATCCTGAACTTGATGCGCGCGTGGCGACCGTCAGCCAAACGTAGGAAGAACTGCCGCTCTGCATCGCCAAGCCATCGAGGTTGCTCTGCCTTCTCGCCTAACTCGACGCTTTCTACATAACCGTCTTCAGGAGCCTCGAAGGCAAAATCGCCTGTTGCCTCGATCAGCCCACCACCGGGAATCGTCACACGACAACGCCAGTCATAACGGCCTTTAGCTGTTCGATCCTGATCGTTGGTCCAAGCCTCAACCCTCAAGTCGCCCGTACCCGTAGGCGCCCTCTCGCCGGTCACAAGGGATATTTCCGTCGGCGTGCCATCCTTCGCCACCATAACGGAGCGTCGCGTTAGCTGAACAAGAGGCACCGGCTCGCCCATCTTTCGGAGGACAAAAACAGCCGGCCTAGAAGGCGGTGGAATCAATTCATCGCTCTTCCCGGGTCTGTCACCATTATAAAATCCTCTGACCGAGGCCCGGGGATCGTCTCCCAGAATCTGATAATACCCCTCCTTGCTGATACGAACATTAATGCCCACACCACGCTCGTTAATTTCAAAACGACCTTCGCTGTCGGATACCGTTGCACCGCGCGAGTTCTCGATACCCATGCCTGTCAGCCTATTGCTGACACTGTAGTTGACTGTCGCCCCCGAAATAGGGGTGCCTGCTTGATCCACAACCACCCCGTGGAGACGCATTGGTTTCGAGACAGCTTCCGCGAGCGCCACTAGAAGGTTCCTTTGCTCTCGGTGGACACCCTCTGTGGGCGCGCCTAAGGACTGAACCCCAGTATCTTCATTCTCGGATGCCTTGAAGGTAGCTTTACCGGCCTGGGAGGCCGGCAATGAGCGCGACCGAACCCGGACTTCCGGCCACACAAGGACACACACGAGCAGGAGAGCGGCCAACGCAATGGCCGCAACTGCGATGGCACGTTTATTCATGGCAGTACAGGCAACCTAAACTCAATCAATGTCTGATCGTAGAGCGCCTTGGTCTTCTGAATCGCATACAGGAACTGCGCGCTGTGGTCTTTATCAAATCCATACTCGTCATCCATATCGATCTCGGCGACTACCGAGCCGTACGATGAACCTAAGCTATCGACTAAACCTGAGTCGGACCCAACCGCCAGCGTAGGCGATCTGACCGCATAAGACATGGATTCATGGTCGTCTACCATATTGCGTCCAAATGCCGTCCAAAATTCGAGGAATAGCTTTCGTCCGGATACGGCGGAACGATTGTAGCCGTAGCCCGCAACAAAACCACTTGTCCAGCGCTGTGGCTTTGAGGTCGAGTTATTCAGACGCCAGAGGCCAAGAGCGCTGTCTTCCTCCAGGTAAAAGTTTATAAGACGGCCCCCAACTCCTGCGAATCGATCACGGTAAGACAAGCTGCGTGTGTAGGCATCAGGGTCGTCGTTGGGATGGACGAAGCCCCATCCCTGATCGAGTTCGTATCGGCCGTCGTAGCAGATCGAAGGCACAGCTGCATTCCATAGCGCGTAGTTCTCAACGGAAGCGCCGCGGCGGAGCGCTTCGCCCGCAACGATATTTCCCATGCTATGCGCAATCAAATTGACGGTGAACCCGCCGGAGCCGCGCGGGATACTGTCGAGGTACTGTTGCAGGCTCTCGCCGCACTTCCACGCCTTGTATTCGCTATTGTTGTAGGTTAAAAGACCCACGTAGGTCGGCCAGCGGAAACTCACGAAACGCCCCTTGTAGCCGCGATGCCAGAGCCGCTTGAATGCCGTTTCTGCATACATGGTCGCGCGCTCATAGGTTTGATTCCAGCCGTGCACCGATACGATGCAGGTCTTGGTCTCTCGAGGATCCGGTGTAAATGGGTAACCACTCGCGTCGTCGGTCCAACTCATAGCCGGACGAGGGATATTGTTGTCGTCTGGGCCGGCAAGTTCGGAAGGAACAGTAATATCGTCACCTCCATCGGCCAGCGCCTTTACCCGCTGGTACATGCGCTTGATATTCTTGAGATCAAGCCAGATTGCCGGTCCTTCGCAGATCTCGGTGCCGTCGGCTTTATGAAAGGTGATGGCCAGCTGGGCGTCCCCTTCGGACGTGCCTTCGAAGAGCAAGTGGCCATAAGGACGGTCAGTACCGATCTCGCTTTGCTGCCAAAACTCCTTCGGAATCAAGTAAGGCATCGACCCATGCACTTGACCCGGCGCCCTTAGATCAAGGTGCTGGCGCGCAATCGCCTCGTCATATAGATACTCCGTGCCGCCGTTGGGTGATAAGTTACGCCAAACTTTTATTGCAGGCGTGCCGCCAGCAACGCTCTTCCACTTCAGACCGATTGCCACCTTGCCGTTAAGTACCGTCTCACCCAGTCCTCCCAAGTAGAGATTCAACCGAGCGAAGTCCTCGAGGTCGCGGATTCCGTCGATTCTATCGTCGTCCGAATCGGCCCTTGAGATTGGCGCGCGCTCCACGTCGTTCAGTTCGTCGGTGTCGACGTCGTCATCGTCATTTATCCAAAAGCGAAAAGGCATGGTCGGGGAGGTGACGTCAGACTTGTCGCCATCGGTTGGCAGCGCAATCTTTCCGTCGCGATTCAGGTCGACGGCCAAGGAAGGCCAGACCGGGCGCATGATGAAGGCACGCGAACCGGGGGTAGTTCTGATCCCGTGCTCCGCGCCAACGATCTCTCCCTTGTCGTTGATGTCGGCAAAGTAATCCAAGCGAACGTTGTCAGGGTTGATGATCCGGCCGGTGAGCTCGTGGGGCTGGCCGTTGAGCCAAAGAGCACCGCCCGATCGGGTGCGGCCCACGATATGCCCCCAGCGGTTCGCCGCCCAGGCCCAGCCGGATTCGCCACCGAATAATGAGCGGTCCGTATCCAGCACCTTTACGCGCCCGACCGCTCCGCTGTCCCAAAGGGCCGGATACACCCCGGGCGCATAGCCAAAACCTGCAGGAACCCCTGTGGATCCAACCAATTGTCCATGAACGTTGAGGTTGTAGACGTCCTCGTACTGCCGATATCCCGGCAGCCAACGAGGAGGCCGACCCGGTTTCAAATAAAGTCCGCGCCACCAATTGCTCGGGATTTGAAACGCGCCTCCAACGACTTCGTCCCGCTCGTTGAGGGCCATCAGGTCGGCTCCGAAGTTCGAGTCCGCAGGCAGCTCCAGCTCACGCCGCCGATCTCCACGTTCAACGAAGTGCGTACCCCAGTAGTCCGGATCACTCTGATGAACCTCGCTGAGCGTCACACCCAACACGCCACCGGCGTTGTCGAGGCTGGTCAGCTTCGTGCCGGCATATCGAATTCCCTGCGAAAGGGAATTGCCGGTGACCTTGAACAGGAATCCATCGTTTCCGAATCGTTCGTTCAGGATAACGCGGCCGGTATCGTCGAGTTGTCGTCCTCCGTTATGATGAAAGTTGTAGCCACCCAAAGGAGTGACGGCGCCATCGGCGGCGACGTGCTTGATGAGGGAGAGATCGTTACCGAGCACGTCGCCTTGGGCGTTGATGCTTCGAACGGCACCATAGTATCCGAAACCCGGGGGCACGACGACGGGCAGCGGCGTAACCACCCAGTAGGCGGTGGCAAGGTCCGGCGCTTGAGGCGCCCGTACCGCCACCCGGTTCTCCATCGGGAGCGACATCCTGACTCGCGATGTCGCCGGACCGGTGGAGATTTCAATCGTCGGCGTTGCGGCCAGCCGCACCGCCACAACGAGCAGGAGGAACCTGCAGAACAGGTCGAAGTACGATTTCATGGATTCTCCTCCGTCGCCGCCCGCCGGATGTAGACTGTGACGCGTCCTTGCTCGTCGCTGCGCAGCTCAATTTCGGAATGGGTAATGGTGCTGTCGGGGTTGGTCGCGAAGCATGCACCGCCCGCTCCCGCCTCAAACCTGACCGGTGCGTGTGGCCAGGGAATGCCTCCAGGCCTCGAGACCTGAACGATCAGCAGGCCGTCTGGATCTCCGGGGGCCGAAACCACGTTCAACACCGGCACCGTGCCGTCGAAGAAGTCGGTCGGATCGGTCCCCGCCTGCAGCTCTTCGATCTGACTTCGCCCGTCCTCGTCGTCATCGGTTGGATACGTAAACTCAAGCGGATTGAGCCCCAGACGATGCTCCAACGCATCGCTCAAGCCGTCGCCATCCGAATCGGCCAGGGTAGGATCGGTCCAGAGAACGTATTCGACGACATTCGACAGACCGTCCCCATCGGCGTCGTCGCTGCGGTCATCGCGGGTTGGATCCGTCCCAAAGTAGCGCTCCCAATGATCGTCGATCCCGTCGCGATCGAGATCCTCAAACGCCCGGTTCTCGCGATCGACGTACACATCGTCGAGTTCCGTGTCGCCCTCCGCAGAACCGGCGAACCGCAGCCGCCGGCGGTGGGCTTCCTCAAACGGCGGTGCCTTGAGGTCGGCGGCCACTGCGAGGCCATCGACATGAAAATCCCAGCGGTCCGTTGAATGGTCGTATCGGAAGGATACCTCCACGCGATTTGCTGCGCGGCCCTCGCCATCCAACGAAACCGGAGACGGCCGATCGACGCGACGCCAGATGCCACCAGCGCCCGTTTGGTCGGAGACACTAAGAACCATGAACTCACCCTCGAAAGGATTCGACGATCGCACGAAGGCCACCTGGGCACCGGCGAACTCAGCGACCAACCCTTCGGATGGAGAGGAGGCGGCGTGGGGCCGGATGAAGCCGCCTGCGAACACCGCGGCGCCCGGCTCATCGGGCGAATAGTATATTGCCGCCCAACCGGCTTCGGGCGCGGCCGGCAAACGAATCGCCCAGTCGTCTTCTTGGGAGGCATACACCTCCCCCGCACCTTCCCAGCCCTCCTGGCCGGCCACCGGCCCCACTGCGAAGCCCTCCGCAGACGCGAAGCCGCTGACGACAGGCAACGAGGCGGCGACCCGCACCTCAACCTCAGGCGAAGCGACCACGTCGCCATTGACGGGATATGCCCGGGCCTGAAGACGCTGCACGCCGAGCCGGTCTGGCAGCCAGTCCACGCTTCCAGGCAATACAGCCAGCTGCCCGACAGAATCCTCGCCAACCCACAGCCCAGCGCCTGAGGGAGCGGCGCCGCCATGGTTCTCGATCGCCACGGGTTGCACAACTCCCGCGGGTACGAGGCTGCCGGCAGATGGGGACGTTATCAACAACTCAGGGGGCCGCTGAACCGCCGCCAATGCGATCAGACGACTGCCACTGTTAAGGGTCAGGCGGTCGCTCTGCACGCCCCCGGTGAGCACTGCCTGAGAGTTGAGCACGACGGCACCGTGCGGCGCGGTCACATAGCCGTCGAAACGTGCGGGACTGTTGAGCGTGAGGCCTCCTGCGGCGATCCGGCACTCCATCCATTCCGGATGATGGGGTTCGCCCATGGGCGCGTTCAACGACACCGCGGTGGCGACAACGATCTCGACCGGTCCAACCAGTTTGAGCGCACTCCCGCTGTTCAACGCCAGGCGCTGAAAATGATACGTCGCCCGCGCCGCCGAACCGGCCTGGCCGAGCACGAGCGAGCTACCCGAGTTCGCGGTAAAGCTGCCATAGGTTCCAGGAGGGATTTCGCGCGGCCCTGCGCCGCTGTTCAGCGTGAGATTGCGTACCGTCGAAAACTCGCCGATCTCCTGGGACGGTGCGTTGATTGCGACATCGCGGGTCCCTGCCGGGAAAGAAGGCGGGGAAACAGCGGGGATCGCTCCCCCCGTGTCGCGTGTCACCAAGCGCCCGACCGAAGCTCCGCTGTTTAGCGTGATCCGCCAGCCAGTGGGGCTCTCGGGACCTGTTCCGGTGACCGTCTCGCCAACGCGAGCCGAACCATTGAGAATTAACCGCGGCGTGCCTGGGACCAAAAGGTCTCCCGTGGCACCTCCGCCGCTGTTGAGCGAGAACGCCTCAGCCGAGAGGACCTGGGCCGAACCTTCGACGACGCCATTCAAGGAAGGTGATCGCCGGACGAGGATCGTCCCGGAGCCAGCCGCGAGAAGGGAGGGGAGAAACAGTAGGCCGAGAAGGGCGCGGAGCGTGCCAGGCCGGCAAAAGACGTGAGGATGCATGCGGAGGGGATCGGCATGCCAACCAAGAGGACCGGTTGGCGCCGACGCGCCGGCACCTCAAGAGCAGCGCGCAAGCATGTCAATCTTTTTGCCATTTGCTTGCATCTTACTCCGATGCCCTCCTCCTTGCGCTTTCTCAGTGAGCCTTTTCTTTCCCGCCGCACCCCTCTCCAATGAACAGGATGGAGGCCGCGGAAATCGCCCATTCCAAAGAGGAACCACCGAAGGGGTAACAAGCCGAGGCATCCGCGCTTCTCCGAAAGTAGGCAACGGCGAGATATACATCCCGACGCGTCGCCCCGCGCACCATTCTGCGGGTTCACGGCAAGCGGAACCCAGCTTCAGCATTCAAAAGAGCACTTGCGCAGAAAAGGCCTGGATCGGCCGGGCACTCCAAGGCGGTCCCGCGTGTTTCGCCGGCCGGGGCTCGGGGGGACGCAGCAGTCCCGATAGATCGGGTTTACCCCGCGATGGAGAGCAGGCGGTGTTCATCGCGGCATATAGCCGCTCCGGTTCCCATGCCTGCCCTCTCCCGAGAAAAATGCGGTGTAACCGCGATCAGAGCGACCAATTCACCCCGAAGTTGGCCGTCCAGTCGTAGATCTCGCTCGCGGTTTTCCGATTCGGAGCGCCCGAGTAATTCTGCAACGGCTCGTCGTTGATGTTCTGCCACTCGGCGAAAAGACGCCAACGGTCGCTGAGGCGGTACGATGCCTTCGCGTCCCAGAGCACGCGCTTCGCCCGGTACGAATCGAACTCGCCGCCGGGCGTTCCGCTGATCCCCGTCAGGTAATCGCCCGTCCGGGAAACCGCCAGACGCAGGCTGATCCGGTACTTCTCGTAGAAGAGCGCGACGTTGCTCACGTCGTCGGCCTGCTTGAAGAACGGCAGCTTCTCCGTCCGACCCTTGGCCGGATCCGCGGTGATCTGCACCTCGGAATCGACGATCGTATAGTTCACCGAAATCCCCAGACCATCGAAAGGCGAAGGCAGGGCCGTGAACTGCTGCTGGAAGTTGAGCTCCACGCCGGTGATCTCGCCGGACTCGGCGTTCTCCGGACGGGACGTGCTCAGCCGCTCGAAGTAGAGCCCTTCGAAGGTGACATTCTCCAGCACGTCGCTGCGCGTGTAGATCGGGTTGTCGATCCGCTTGTGAAACAAGCCGACCGACACGATGCCGGAACTCGGCAGGTAGTACTCGGCGGCAAGGTCGAAGTTCATCGATTCGTAGGGTTCCAGGTCTGGATTCCCACCGGATAACGATCCGAGGTAACGGCCGGCGGCGACCTCCTCGAAGTCGAACTCGCGCGTCGGCACCACGTCCGGGTAATTCGGCCGACCGATCGTATTCGTCCAGGCCGCGCGGAAGACCCACGCTTTGTTCGGCGCGAACCGCCAGTGAAGTCCGGGGAGCACGTTGGTGTAGCGGTTGGCGCGCAGCAGCGGCTGCGGGGTGGGATTCAGCTCGAGTCCGTCGTAGTCACCTTCGGTCCGCTCCACGCGTACGCCCGCAAGGAAGGAACCCAAACGGGTGTCGATCCCCGCCATCGCGTAGGTCGCAAAGACCGTCTCGTCCACGGCGTAGTCGTTGAGTGTGGAGTCGTTGAGCGAAGAATTGTCGTCGCGCCGGAAGAACTCGGGGCGCTCGCGGAAGAACCGCTCGACGGCCTCGTAGCTCATGATCGGACCGGTCCGGTAGGCGCCCCCGAAGAAGTCGGCGGGCTCCGCCATCGTGAAATCGAAGCTGCCGAAATTAAACGCCTGGGCGGCCACGTAATTGTTGTTGGTGCGGTCCACGAAACGGTCGCGGTTGATCCAGCGCGCGCCGACCTTCCAGTATCCGTTCTGCCCAAACAACTCGGTCTCGCGGCGGTAGTTGACCGCCGCGGAGAGGGAATCCTCCCGCTCCAGGTCCATGCGCCGACGCACGCGGCGAAAGGGATAGGTCTCCGGACGGAAGAAGTTCTCGCCGTGGTTGAACACGAAGAGGTCGCCCGAGGTGTCGTACGCCAGCGGCAGTGCGCTGGTGCTCGAACGAAACTCCCAGTCCACGCGCTCCGGCGTATCCTCCTCGGCGCGCCCCACGTTGAGGGAGAAATCGAGCTCGCCGGCCCCTTTCGAACCTTCCCTCCCAGCGTGTAGCTGGCGATCATCTGGGTGAAATCGTTCAGGCGAAACTCCTTGGTGCCACGCCCGCCGGTGAAGCGTCCCGACTGTGCCGTCTGGTCGACGAGCGTGCCGAGCGCCTCCACGTCGGAAAGCTGGCGCTCCTCGTAATCATTGAACGTGTTGTGGCTGGCCCGGAGGTAGAATTCGACGCCCTCCTGCGGACGGAACTCCAGGGCCCCGGTAAAGCCCAACCGCGTACGGTCGACGCCGTACAGGAAGAGCGACTGGGTGACGGGGACGAAGAATTCGCCGCGCCGCTGCCACGCGCCCGAGGACATGCGGTCCGAACGGTATTGCCGATTCGAATACGAGGCGCCGAGCACCACGCCCCAGCGCTGGTCGGAGCCGAGCTTAGTCCCCAGCAGGAGGCTCGCCCCGTGCGGCGACTCGCCGCTCTTTTCGTTGTAGCCAATGTTGCCCGACCCGAAGACAAACGTGCCCTCCCGGTCGAAGGCGCTGGGCGTGGCCACGTTGACCGACGCGCCGATCGCCCCGTGATCCATGTCGGGCGTGACGGCCTTCACAACCTCGATGCGTGAGATCAGGTCGGCCGGCACGGCGTCGAGCGCGACCGCCCGGCCCTCGCCCTGCGGCGACCCGACCGCCTGGCCGTCGATCGTGACATTGTTGAGATTCGAATCGATGCCGCGGACGACGACATAGCGGCCTTCGCCCTGATCGATCTCGGCGAACACGCCGGGCAGGCGACGGACCGCCTCAGCCGCATTGCCGTCCGGCAGCTTTCCGATCGAGTCGGACGAGACGATGTCCATGACGTTGGGCGCGGTGCGCTCCAGCTGCAGCGCCCGAGCCTGGCCTTCGCGGTTCCCTTCGATGACGAAGGCCTCCATGCGCAGGACTTCCGCACCAATCGTCAGGGAGGTTTGGGCAACCTCGCCGGTGGTGACGGTCACCGTCGTCGATACCGGGTCGTACCCCAGATAAGTCGCCTCCAGAGTGTAAGTGCCGGCGGGCACGTTACGGATCGAAAATTGCCCCTCGCGATCCGCCACGACCGTCCGGCCCAGTTCGCGCACCAGCACGCTGGTGCCGGGCAGGTAGCTGCGCGTGTTCGCGTCGTTGACCCGGCCCGAGATCGTGTCGGCATGGAGTCCCGGAGCCAGGAGTGCGGCGATCCCGAAAAGTCCGAGTCGCGTGAATAGGTTCGGGCGGGGAGTCCCGTGGATTGGGTGGGTGTCTGCGTGCATGTGAACGATGAGACCATGAAAGCCCGCCCGCGCCGGACCCGGTCAACGGCGTTCGCTCCGCGTCACCGAGACGTTACCAACGCCGCGTGCCCGTAACTTCCACGTCACCGACACGACACGGACCGGGTTCAGTTCCGGCCGTAAGGCAGCGTCGCGGGATGCACGTTCAGCGGACGACGGACGAAGTACTCGCCGCCCCACTCGTCGCGTGCGCGCACTTCGATCTCGTACGAGCCGGGCGGCAGGCTGCGCGGCAGCGTGCCCTGCCAGAGATGCCGGGACTCGGCGGGCGGCGGCAAGCGCGTGCCGGGCACCGGCGTCTCGCTCATGTCGCGCATCCACGCGCGGCCGGCGTACTCCGCGTCGATTCCGGGAGCGAAGGTGAGTTTGATCCATTCTGTGGATACGGGAAGCACGCGAAACGCCACTTCGGTGCGCTCGCTGCCATTGAAGACGTTCACCTGGATCGGCTGATCCCGTTCCCGCGCGACGACATGCCGCGGAGAGACCAGACGAAGCTGGTCGTCGGCCGGGCGACCGGGCACCCGGTATTCAAGACGGTAGGACACACCTTCGAGGTGCAGAATGCCGTAGCCCGGAGGCGTGCCGTCCTTCATGGTGGAGACCGGCAGGCCGTGCTCGTCCGGATCACCGCCCCACCAACTGCCCGACGCCGTACCCACGACCCACTGTCGCAGCGGTTCGTCGCCGTGCCAGCCGCTCTCCGGGCCGAGAAAGGCATGCCATTGGGTGTGCGTGTGCCCGGCGAGCGCCAGCACCCGTCGGCCCTCGAGCAGTTTCAGCAGCCGGGCCTGATCCTCCGGTCGATGGGCGGCAGGTCGGTCCATGCCAGGCACGAACGGGATGTGCTGGCAAAGCACGATGAGGCAGTCGGCCGGCAGGTGCGGGAGCAGCGCCGCCACGAAGGCACCGGCGTCGGGCGTGAGCCCACCCGCGTAGTCGCCGTTTGCGGACGCGGCCCCCGGCAGCGGCGTATAGACGTTATTCAGCACCACGAAGACGGCGGAGCCTTCCATCAGTGCGTAGTTGGCCGGTCCGAAGTGGCGGTTGAAGGTGGCGACCGCGGTCGTGAACGAGGTCGCGTCGTAGTCGATGTCGTGGTTGCCCACCACGTGAAAGATCGGTCCGGGCAGGCGGGCGTTCACCGGCAGGTAGGGATCGAACAGCGAGAGGTCGTTGCGCACGATGTCGCCGAGCATGACGCCGAAGGCGAAGTCGGTCCGCGACGCGAGTTCGCCGATGAACCGCTGCTCGTAGTATCCGATGTGGGCACGGTTGTGCACCTGCGGGTCGGCCACGACGAGGACGGAGAATCTATCTCCGACCGGTGCGGGCAACAGCGCGAAGTCATGTCTGGACGGCAGCGTTCCAGTCGGCGGCACCCCTCCGTAGCGCAGGGACTCGCCGGAACCGTCCGGCCAATGCAGGTGATGAAAGTTCGGCAGGTTGTGGGGACCGCGGGGAAGCGCGTAGTCCGGCGGCTTGATCACGAAGACCGCCGTTTGCGGAGCCACGGGGAGCGCGTACTCCCCGGCCCCATCGGAGACCACGACAACGGTCCCGTTGGAGACGAGCACGCCGGGCAGACCTTCCTCGCCGGGATCGCGAACGCCGTTCGCATTCCGGTCGGCGAAAACCGTGCCGCGAAGGGTCGCCACCTCGTCCGCGCGCGCCGCAATGGCACCGGTCGTAAAGTCGGCCCACGCAAGGCCGCAAACCATGGTGAGAAGGGCGGGGCGCGTGACGCGCGCGAGGAACAACCGGTGGCGAGTATTCATGAGCGAAGGCAGCCGTGAACCGTTCGCACCGGCGTTTCAACGCGCTTGGGGCTCCGTCACCAGAACGTTCCAAAGGTGACAACCCGATGTCGGCGAGTTCCAGCTCGCCGCCCGGTCGTGTCCTGGGAAGGCCTTGGACAGGAGGGCGCGGAGACCGCAGATGCTCACTGTGGCCATCCGGGCAACATGTGAGGACCCCAGCAAAGCGCGCGATTGCCGAGGCGGGGCAAACCGGCATCCTCCCTCTCATGCGTCACCTGGTGCTTGCCCTGTTTCTAGTCTCCCCTTTTGCCTGTGCCGCGACGCCCTCTCCGGCCAGGCCGGCGATCGAACTTCCGGCCCTCGGCGAGGAGGTGCCGCTCGAGCGCATCCGCGAAATCTGCGCGCACTTCGGGTTGCACGAACTCTGGCGGAAGATCGAAAGCGACCCGCCGCCCCTCCCGTTCAGGAGCGACGGCTGCACGGGATGGTTCGACGATTGGAAGGGCGTCAGCCTCTATCCCGCCGGCTTCCTTCACGACCTGAAATACTGGGCCGGCCGGCCCGGCGAGGAGGTCGAACGGCTCGTGGCCGACGCCGAGCTGATGATCGACGTCGCCCGCCTGCTCGGCTCCACCGTCATGGCCGAGACGATGTTTCACGGGGTGCGTCTTGGCGGTACCGACAAACTGAATACACCTTTTGCCTGGGGCTTTGGCCGAAGAGGTCCGGAAAAGGGACCGGGAGAAGTAACCATCCCGACACGGCGCATCACACCTCGCGCGGGTCCGCGGGAGGCTGACGGTGCCGCCCGAACTTCCCTCTAAACCTCCCATGCCTGCCCTGCATCAGCTCCACACGGATCTCTGGATCTGCCGCGTCCCGTACTGGGCCATGGGCATGCCCCTTGGAAGGCAACTGGTCGTGGTGCGTCTGCCCGCGGGCGGGCTTTGGGTGCATTCGCCGGTGCCAATGACGCCCGAACTCAGGCGGGAACTGGCCGCCCTGGGCGACGTCCACCATGTGGTGGGGCCGAACCTCTGGCACGACGAATGTTTGCGTGAGTTCCAGGCCGAGCATCCCCAGGCCTGCTTTCATGCGGTCCCCGGACTCGCGGCCCGCAAAAAGGACGTACGTTTCGACGAGACCTTGTCGGATGCGCCCCACCCCGACTGGGCGGGAGTCCTGGGCCAGCACCTCGTCAAGGGCATGCCGAGAATGAACGAAATCGTGTTCCTTCATCGCGCCTCCCGCACCCTCATTCTCGCCGACCTTGCCTTCAACCTCGGCCCTGACGGCCCGTGGTGGTTCGCCCTCGCGATGCGCGCCTACGGTGCCTGGAATCGCTTCGGACCCACCCCGCTGGAGAAATGGATGATGCAGGACCGCGCCGCCGTCCGTGCCTCGATCGACCATCTCCTCGCCTGGGACTTCGACCGCATCCTCGTCGGCCACGGCCGCAACATCGACGCTCAGGCCAAGGCCGTTTTTCGCGCCGCGTATGAATTTCTTCCTGCGCCCAACGCAGCGTAAGGCCGCTCCCGCTTCCGAGTCCGTCGTCCTTAACAAACCCGCTTTCGATCATGGCAATGCCAGACAACACCCTCCCCGGACCGGACGGCCGGCCCCGCTGCCGCTGGTGCGCCGCCGCCCCGGAGTTTCCCGCCTACCACGACACGGAGTGGGGGTTTCCCGTGCATGACGACGTCCGGCTCTTCGAGAAGATCTGCCTCGAAGGGTTCCAATCCGGCCTGAGCTGGCGAACGATCCTGAACAAGCGGGAGAACTTTCGCGCCGCCTTCCACGGCTTCGATTTCCATCGGATCGCTCGCTACACCGAACGCGATCTCCGGCGCCTGCTCGCGGACCCGGGGATTGTCCGACACCGCGGCAAGATCGAGGCCGCGATTAACAACGCCCGGTGCATGCAGGAACTCGTCCGCACGGAAGGATCCCTGGCAGCCTTCGTCTGGCGCTACGAACCCGCCCGCCGTGACCTGCCGCCGCCGCAAACCGTATCGGTCAGCCCCCAGTCGATCGCCCTCTCGAAAGAGTTGAAGCGCCGCGGCTGGAAATTCGTCGGCCCCACGACGGTCTATGCCTTCATGCAGGCCATGGGTCTCATCAACGACCACGTCGAAGGCTGCGTCATCCGGCCGGTGGCGGAACGGGCGCGCTCATCCAAGCGAGGGTAACGCCGGCGGTCGACGGCGGTCCCTTCCCTCCACTTGCGACACTGCCCCCAACCCGCCCAGTTCACCCGATGAACGATGTGGCGGTAGGAGCGGCTTTACGCCGCGATGAACACCGTCCACCAGCCATCGCGGCATAAAGCCGCTCCTACGCAATCCTGGTGAAACGCGAAATCTGAGCTGGCGAAACATGCTCTTGGGCCATCCTCACTTTTGGTCTACAGTTCGGACCATGGTGTGCGACTTGCCGGTCTCACCCTCGCAACGAGAGACTTGGCCCCCGCGCAAATGGATCGCGGATCACCCCCCCGGAAGGCACATCACCCGCTCACTGTTCGAATGCAGCACTATCCCGGTCTTATCTGCTTCCCCCCTCGCGCAGTTTCGCAACATTCGCCTGACGCCCATCGAATCGCGATGAGCACGTCCGGCACCGGCGCTCGCGGCAATCCGTCACCCAAAGGCGAACCAACACTCTGACCTGCTTGATTACTCCCGATCTCTTCGACTTCCAAATCAACGGCTTCGCCGGTATCGATTTTCAAAGCGACGACCTCGACGCACACGCTCTTCGTATCGCCCTGAATGCGCTTCGTTCCGACGGTGTCGGGCGAATCTTCATCGCCGTCATCACCGATACCGAGGAACGGCTGTGCATACGCCTGGACCGGCTCTCTCGGTTGGCGAACCAGGATCCCCTGGCTCGCGCCATGGTCGCAGGTTTCCACTTGGAAGGCCCTTGGCTGTCGCCAGAGCCCGGATACCGAGGGGCGCATCCGCCCGGGCCGATGCGGGCACCGTCCGAGACCGGTTTCGAACGCCTGCAATCGGCCGCCGGTGGTCAGATTCGCCTGGTCACACTCGCGCCAGAGTGGCCGGAAAGTGCGCCCTTTATCGCCAATGTCGTCGGCCGAGGGGTGCACGTTTCCTTGGGGCATACCAACGCAAGCGACGCCCAGATCGGCGAGGCGATCGAAGCGGGCGCGCGCTTTTGCACACATCTTGGAAACGGGGCGCCTCTCACCCTTCCACGGCACGACAATATCATTCAGCGCCTCCTGGCCCGTGACGAACTGACCGCATGTTTCATTCCCGACGGGATTCACGTTCCAAGCTTTGCCCTGAAGAACTTCGTCCGTGCGAAGCCTGCCGGAAAAGTACTTTTCACAACCGACGCCATGTCCGGGGCCGGGGCGTCGCCCGGCAACTATCGGCTCGGACCGCTCCAAGTCGCGGTCGGAGACGACGGCATCGCTCGGGAACCGGGCGGTCAGTTCGCCGGATCGACGCTGGTTCCGTCACAAGGCGTCGCTCTGACGGCCCGCTTTCTCGAACTCCGCCCCGAGGACGCACGCCGGCTTTGGTCGGAGGCGCCCGCGCAAGCCTTCGGACTCCCGCTCCTCGCCAAGCAAACTCCCTCCTTTCCCCATGAATAATTCCGAGGTTCGATATTTCTGCGCCGACCGACTGGCCGTTGAAGTTCACCCCGATCGCTCCGCCCTCGGTGGCGCCGCCGCCCGGGCGGCCGCGGCCGGGATCCACGAAGCGATCGTCGACCGCGGAGAGGCCCGGGTCATTTTCGCCTGCGCACCCTCCCAGGACGAGTTTCTCCAGAGCCTGCTCGATCCCTCGATTTGCGACACGCCCATCGACTGGAGGAAGGTGTCGGTGTTTCACATGGACGACTACATTGGGCTGACTGGCAGCCATCCCCAATCGTTTCGCCACTACCTCCACTCTCATCTGCTGCGTCACATTGAGGTGAAAGCGTTCCATCCGATCGTCGCCGAAGATCCCGATATCGAAGCGGCGTGCCTCAAATATGCGGCCCTGCTCTCCGAAAGGCCCATCGATTTGATCTGCCTTGGTATCGGCGAGAATGGTCACATTGCGTTCAACGACCCGCCGGTTGCCGACTTCGACGATCGCAAGTTGATCAAGAAGGTCGCCCTCGACGATGCATGCCGCCACCAGCAGGTCCACGACGGCTGCTTTCCGTCCTTCGCGGACGTCCCTGCCCACGCCCTGACGCTGACGATACCGGTTTTCAGGCGCGCGCGACGTCTGAGCGTGCACGTGCCGGGGCCGCGCAAAGCCGGGGCCATCCGCGACACGATCACGGCTCCGATCACACCGGCGTGTCCCGCCACGATCCTCCGCACGCATCCCCACGCCACTCTTTTCGTCGACCGGGAATCGGCATCCCTGCTGTGAGTCGGCGCAAGCGAGCACCAGAACTTCCCGCTTCCCATGACCTTTCCCGAATCATTCTCGATAATCTCCGACGAAGTGACCCAGGACCCGGCAGTTCTTGGTCGTTTCCTAAATGACTATCGGCTGTCCGGCTTCGAATTGCGCAGCATGTTCGGCCGCGCCTTCAAGGATCTCACCCGCGAAGACGTCAACCGCATCCGTGCCTTTGTCGATGAAGGTCGCTGGCGTGTCGTCGGCTGTTCCACCCCGGTCTTCAAGTGCGAGCTCGACGACGAACGGGCGGTTCATGACCACGTCGAGCTTTTCAGACGCAGTCTCGAGGTTGCCCACGCGTTGGGTTGCGACTTGCTGCGGGTGTTCACCTTCCTGCGCAAACCTCGCGGTGTTGTGGATGCACCGCTGGAGCGTGCAGCCAGCCACCTGCGAACGCTGATCGACCTGGCGCACAATTCCGGAATCCGCGTTGGCATCGAGAACGAACACTCCTGCTTTGCCGCCACCGGACAGGAGATCATCGAGCTCCTCAGTTACCTGATGGATACCCCGGCTGGAATCATCTGGGATCCTTGCAACCTGCTCTACGTTCCAGAACACCGAGGCTCCGTGACACAAGAGTTCGCCACCTTCGCTCATCGTGTTGTGCACATTCACGTCAAGGATGCGGTCCGTCAGAGCCCGGCTAAAGGGGCGCATTGTGCGGAGGCGGCCCCCGTTAACAGCGGAGACGTTGGTTGGCACGACCACCTCCAGGACATCGCCGGGACCGGCTACCAAGGGATCCTGTCCCTCGAAACGCACTGGCGCAAAGTAAACCTTGCCGAAGAAATGCTGCATTTGCCCGCCGGCCACGCCTTCTCCCAGGGTGGCGAGGAAGCGAGCCGTATTTGCATGGATACCCTGCGCGGGCTCGTCGCCCGCTGAGGCGATTCTCCGGTCGCAACCAAAGAAACCCAGCCCCCCCGGGCGCACCAAGAGTCCGCCGCCATTTGTGGGAGGCCACCCCCGGCCGGGGGCCTGGAATGCGGGGCTTTTGGTCCGCCCAAAAGACCAAGTTGATCCGTTTGCGACGCCCCGACGGCAGCCGCTTCATGGACCAAGATGGCGTTTAATGCCGTGATTCCCAGCCTCGACGCCAAGATGCGCGTCTCCATGCGCACGGAGATCGCCCGCCTGCACGGCCGCCTCGGCGCCACCATGATCTACGTGACCCACGACCAGGTCGAAGCCATGACGATGGGCGACCGCATCTGCGTCATGAAGGACGGCGAAATCAAGCAGGTCGCCGAACCGCTCTCCCTCTACAACCAGCCCGCCAACCTCTATACGGCCGGTTTCATCGGTTCGCCTCCGATGAACTTCTTCCGCGGCAAACTCCTCCAGGACGGCAGCGCGGTGCGCTTCGTCGAGGACAACGCGAAAGGCGCGCCTGTTTCGATTCACCTCCCGCCGAACCTCGTCCATGCCGGACGCAACCACCTCGGCAAACCCGTCGTCCTCGGCATCCGCCCGGAGGACCTGCTCGAGGAACCCGCGCCCCGCGCCGGCGCGACCGCCACGGTGAAAGTGGAGATTTCCGAGCCGATGGGTGCGGAGACCTACCTCTACCTCGACACCGGCGCGACCAACTTCATCGCCCGCGTGCAGCCCACGGCGATCCACGCCCACGGCTCGACCGTTCACCTCGCCTTCACGCCGGAGAAGCTCCACCTCTTCGACGCTGAGAAGGAACGCTCTGTCGCGTAATACCGAAGAGCATCGTACCCTTTCCAAGGTGGCGCGCCATCTTGGGTTCGTGAACAACGACTACAAGCGAACCCCTCCTCACTTCATTGTCCCGCCGCCACACCACTTCCGGATTCGCGAAGACCTCCTGGACGAGTTCTGTCTGACGGAGGCGTACCAGCAGTTCCTGCCGCGTAACGACAAAGCACACGCCCGATGGCTAAGGTGCGTCGGGCGCACGGCCGACGAATTACCCTTGGCACACGTAATCCCTTTCGCGGGGAACCCCTATCGCCTGACTCCGCGCTACCTGCTCGCGGCCGAGATCGTCCCGGGCACCCGCTACCGGACCAATCTCGCCATCGATGGGAACGGGCTCCCGCAGATCCTGCCGCACCAGGGCCTCTTCCCTTACGTGGTCGAACGCGCCATCCATTTCTGTGTCCGCGAGGGGATGCCGGAAAGTCAGGCTCGATTGCGCTTCCTGCCGCCCCTTCCACAATCGGCACCGTTGAAGCGCATCGAATCCGAGTGGGCCCTCGGCTTCGACCTGCCGACCGGGTTCTGCACGA